>Ga0181532_10000026_pt1 | contig 148030 bp, 132 predicted proteins | sample PEATcosm2014_Bin_33_FD_119768 | JGI IMG/M metagenome (GOLD analysis project Ga0181532, IMG submission 119768) | Peatland microbial communities from MTU Mesocosm Facility, Houghton, MI, USA - PEATcosm2014_Bin11_30_metaG | ecosystem: Environmental > Terrestrial > Soil > Wetlands > Peat | place...
AGCCTTGCACGTCCACGATTGGCGCTGTTGCGAAGTCTGGTAGCGAGCAAATTCCGTAGTGCAGCGGCACTGATGACACACGGCATGGATTCCGTCTTTCGAGTACCGATTGCGCCACAGCCACTCAAGGCAAGAGGCGTCATCGGGAAACTCAGCCATGAATTCCATCAGAGCGAACTCGGAATCCGAGGACTTAGCGCGCTTTGGGTTGTTTCTATTTACCGGCGGCATGGGAGTATTACACCATGATTCGCTTATACAGTCAAGGGATATTTGCCTTAGCAATTAGCTTTCGGCTATCAGCTCCACAGCTTCCACGCTGCAGGAGTAACGATCAGTAGGACCCGTTACCACGCCTCGTATCAGGGCACGGCTTTACAGGCTGCGGGAAAACTCGGATTTCGAGCGTTTTGTGTCAGGGCACGACGGAAGTCGTGCCCTGTTACAAAACGCAGCGCGAATGCTGGCCGTAACGGCGCCTGCTCCGGATAATTGCCAACTGCTGAGTGCCAAATGCTAAGTGCTGATCTTCTTGTCATCGGCCTGGGCGCTGTCGGCAGCGCCGCGCTGTATCAAGCTTCCAAGCTGGGCGCACGCTGTATCGGCATCGACCGCTTCGTCCCGCCGCACGACCAAGGTTCATCACACGGCGATACTCGCATCACCCGTCAGGCTATCGGCGAGGGCAAGGTGTTCGTGCCGCTGGTGCTACGCTCCAATCAGATCTGGGAAGAGATCGAAGCCGCGACTGGCCGCCGCCTGATGGTCCGCAACGGCTGTCTGGTGCTCGCGTCGGCAAACACTCCTGGCTGTCATCACGGATCAACGTCCTTCGTTCAGGACACGATCGACGCAGCACGCGAATTCCGCATCGCGCATGAAGTCCTAACTGCCGACGAGATCGCGCGTCGCTATCCGCAGTTTTGTTTGCGTGGCGATGAGATTGGCTACTTCGAACCTGGCGCCGGATTTCTGCGTCCCGAGGCCTGTATCGAGGCGCAGTTAACTCTGGCGCAGAAGGCAGGCGCGCAAATCTTCACCGACGAGACGGTGCTGGAAATCAACCCGGTGCGGGACGCTGTCGACGTGCGGACTAACAAGAGCACCTACAGCGCAAACAGGGTTATCGTTACGGCGGGCGCGTGGATTCCAAAGCTGCTTGGCGATGACTACGCGCGCTTTTTCAAGGTCTATCGGCAGATGTTGTGCTGGTTTCAACTGGCGAAAAATCAGCAGCGCTACGAGCCGCAACAATTTCCGGTTTTCATCTGGATCACCGGCAACCAGCCGCGCGACATGATGTACGGCTTCCCACAGATTGAAGCTAACGGCGGCGTCAAGATTGCCACCGAACAATACGTGGCGACAATCGATCCGGATGCTGTCCCGCGCGATGTCAGCGAATCGGAGATCGCCGCACTCTTCAGCGAATACATCGCGCCACGATTTCCCGATGTCTCCGGCGAATGCCTGCGCAGCGCGACCTGCCTCTACACTGTGACGCCTGACGCGAAGTTCGTCATCGACAACTTTCACGACTGCCACAATGTGGTATTTGCCTCGGCGTGCTCGGGGCACGGATTCAAGCACTCGGCGGCTCTGGGAGAAGCTTTGGCGCTCTCAGCGCCAGGGCAGCAGCCGGCAATCGATCTCGCACCTTTCCGGCTAAGTCGATTCTCCGGCTGAAGCCCCGATTTATGGCTGGCTGGGGGGATCTTTCGGGCGTGCGCGCGAGGTGTACCGCTGCAGCACAAATTCCTGGAAGACGCCGGCGACACTGCCCAGGCTGATCCTTACGGCGGCAGTTTGCACCAGTAATCCCACCCCGCGATCGCTGGCCGGGTAGTACAGATAGGAGATGCCGCCCGTCGCGAAGGCTCCGACCATCGCCGAGTAGTTCGGCTGCCACTGCTTGTTGTCGCCTTTGCAGATGATGGAATTGGCCAAGGCGTGTAGCAGTCGTGACTTCGTGCTGCCGGTGCCCTGATAGAAGTAACGCGGGTCCTGTTTCAGCAGAGACGTCATCACGGCGCTGTCCATGAAGGTCCCGATAAAGACGTCAGCGTAGGCCGCGCCGACACGCTTTGCGTATCCCTCCGCGCCCTGGCCGTATCCTGGAAAATCGTCGGCTGCCTGCTCAAGCCCCGCCAGGAAGCTCACCCCCACAATCGTCACTGGGTCGATCGACGATTTCCAGGCGAGCTCGAACTTCTGTTTCGCATGAAGAGGGGCAGCATCTGGAACGTAACTGACATAGAAGTTAGGAATGAAGCCAAGAACGCGCTGCTGCAACTGCTCGTGGACCTCCTCTTCCGCCACTTCTTCCGAGTCGCCGCCCACGTTTACGTCAGTCACGGCTTTGGCGAGAGATATGGTGACCTTGGGAACCACAAAGGCCTGTCCCGGACTCAACTGCCCGGAGAAATTTCCATTAGTAAAGCCAGGAGCTGTAGCGGTGATGTGAAAAGGCCCGCTTGGGACGCCGCTGAAGGTATAATCGCCGCCGTCCCCGGAGACGACTTCCTGGGCGGGCGTCTTATCATCATGGGTGAGTTGAACCTTAGCGCCGATGGCGAGTGCGCCGGTCTGATCGACGACGGTTCCGCTAATGGTTCCTGACGCTTGCGGGGCCGCCTGCTGCCCCGTCGCGGGCGGCGGAGTGGGCTGGGTAGCCGCACCATCCGGCTGTGTCGGCTGAACGGCTGCTGGCTCCTGGGCTCGAGCGGCAGGTAGAAGAAATTCGCCCGGCAGCGCTAAACCCAGCCAGATCAAACCTGTAGCGCACCGGAGCAATCGCCGGACGCCTCGGTTGTACGGCATACTGTAGAACTCTCCTTTCGCGGCGAGGGTCGCCGCAAAAACCTAACCTGTAATGGTATCACGCTACTAGGAGGGTTGGTTGGCTCCGCCTGCCGCCCCGTTACGCTGGGCCCGTACCAAGGCCAAGGCGGTGACGTCGTTATGATCGGGCGGCATGTGCATGAACTCCTGCACCGCGTCCAGAATGAGACTGGCGATCTGATTGGCGTTGTCCTGCGGCGCTCCGCCGAAATGCTGCTTCACCCGCTCCAGGCCAAACTCTTCCTTCTTGAGCGCTGCCTCAACCACCCCGCGCGAAACCAGCAGCAGAGAAGCTCCGTGTTGCAGCGCAGCCGTAGGCGCTTCGTAGGTCGAAGCCGAGAACAATCCCAAAGGCAGGCCCGTGGCCGGTAACTCGGTGATTCCCGAAGGATCGCGCAGCAGGCCGGGTGTGTGTCCGGCGTTGGCGTAGCAGATGGTGCCGAGCTCTTCGTTGTAACAGCCGAGAAACGCTGCGCATGAGCGGACGCCGTCGGCCGAGCGGCGAATGCTCAGGTTCAGCTCCAGGCAGAACTCCATCATCGCATCCGCTTCGTTGACCTCTTCGTGGCTAAAGCGTTCTTTGCCGAGCTCCTGAAACGTCTGCCGAGCTGCCTCCACGATCTTGTGATTCTCTTCGTGCCGGCCGGCGACATCAAGCAGTCCGAAGACCACCCGGCAGCGATTAGCGCGCAGGAAGTGGAAAAAGTCGCCGCCCACCTTCTGTCCCACGACCACACCGGCGATGTCGGCGCCCGACAGCGGCGGGAATTCAGCGCGACTGGGCGCGATGGCCGGTGCAGTCCGCTCGCGTTGAAAGGACAATCTCATAACCAAGGGAGGTGGTAATCATAGCCGAAATCGCGCCGATTGCAACATTCTGTTCCCATTTTTCGCGAAGGCCCGTACCGTATTGAATCTTTAGCCCAGAACGGCCTGCGTTCGACCGCTCCGCTCTCTGTGTCACGGTAGGATGTTGCTGGGGGTTCTGCTCTGCGCATCGTCAGCATTGGCGAAATTCTGTGGGACGTGATTGGCCAGGCCGAGTATCTCGGCGGCGCGCCGCTCAACTTTGCTGCCCACGCCCACAAGCTTGGGCACGAACTGTTTCTCATCAGCGGCGTTGGCGACGACGAGCGCGGACATCGCGCCCTCGAAGACTTGCGCCACTGCGGTATTTCCTCCGATTTCGTGCAGGTGTTGCGCGGCAAGCCGACCGGTACGGCGGAAGTCGAACTCAGTCCCGATGGCAAGCCGATGTTTCGCATTGTGCGGCCGGCGGCATACGATTTTGCTCGGCTCACCCGTCCGCAGATACTCGCCGTAACCGACTTGCAGCCCGACTGGATCTATTTCGGCACGCTCTTCCACACCTCGAAACGCGCGCTGGACGCGACCTTGCAGTTGCTGGCGAAGGTTCCGTCGGCGAAGGGTTTCTATGACGTGAACCTGCGCGACGGTAGCTGGAATCTGGCGACTGTCGAGCAGTTGGCGGCGCACGCCCACGTCATCAAACTGAGCGACAGTGAAGCCGAGTGTCTCGATGTCGTTAAGCGGCGACGGCGATGTCGGGTCGGTCGAGCATTTCTGCCAGCGCTGGAGCGATCAATACAACTGCAAGACCATCTGCGTGACCTTCGGAGAGCGCGGCTGCGGCGTCTACAAGGACTGCGTGTACACCGCCGTTCCCGGATGCAAAGTCGAGGTCGCCGACACCGTGGGCGCGGGAGACGCCTTCGCGGCGGCGTTTCTTCACGGCCTGGAGCAGGGGTGGGACGCGCGCCGATGCGGAAGTTTCGCGAATGCCGTAGCGGCGCTGGTGGCCAGCCGCCCCGGCGCGATTCCCGAGTGGAGCGTGGAGGAAGCGCAGGCGATGATGGAGACGGCTGCGAAGAGGCGGTGAGCTCGGCGTCCGGGCGCGACTTCACGTCGTGCCGCTTACTGGCCCCTTATTTCTTGTTCACCCCGAGCGGTGTGGTAGTCGAGGGACCTGCTGTCTCTTCGAGATGTTTATGCTGCGGGCAGAAAGCAGGTCCCTCCGCTCGGACTAAAGTCCTCGGTCGGGATGACACATTAAAACAACGAACGCTCGCAGCCGGGCGGAAGGACAATTACTGTCGCGGGGCGTAATATCCCTTGCGGGCGCGCACGTGGTACTTCTTGTTTTCGGCCAGGATCTCGATCTTGCGATATTTGCCATCAGAAAGGAAGTCGGCGGGCTTATACGAGATGGCATATTGGCTGCGCAGTTCGTCCTGAATCTCGGTGAAGGCATTGGCGACGTCTTCAATCTTGAACGGGAAAAATGCCTTGCCGCCGGTCTGATCGGCAAAATACTCCAGCACTTTGTCGCCGCGCAGCTTGATGCCGCTGGTGTTGGTCGAGATGGCGTAGATGATCACTTCGGCGCGCAGCGCCATTTGCAGCGCTTCTTCGCGCGAGACGCGGCTCTGGTTGTCCTCGCCGTCGCTCAGCAAAATGATGGCGCGGCGCGTGGCGATCTGGCCTTTGTCAACGCCCATCAGCTTGTCGCGGCAGGCGAAGTAGATGGCGTCATACATCGCCGTGCCGCCGCCGGCGCGCAGCATGCGCACACCGTGCGATAACGCCTGGGTGTCATCGGTGAAGTCCTGGGTGACTTCCGGCGTGGTGTCGAAGCCGATGACAAACGCCTTGTCGTACCTCGGCCGAATGATCTGGTTCAGGAACTCGATCGCCGCTTCCTGCTCAAACTTGAAGCGGTCGCGAACGGAGTTGCTGGCGTCAATCAGCAGGCCGACGCGCAGCGGCAGGTTGGTCTCGTGGCTGAACGCCTCGATATTGGCCGGCTTGTTGTCGTCGATGACGCGGAAATCGTTTTGCGTGAGATCCTTCACGAAATGATCGCGCTTGTCGGTGACGGTGAAGACAACGTTGACCTCGTCGACGCGCTTGCGGATCACAGTCAGCGTGTCGTCGGGCTCGCCTGAGCCTGCCGAAGGCTTCGCACCGGTGCTCGGAGTCGCTTCCGACTTTGTTGTTGATGACGAACTGCTGCCTTGCTGCGCGCCGCCCTGCTGGGAAGGCGTTGAGCTGGTGTTCTGCTGAGCGGGCTGCGTGCCGGCTGATGCTGGCGTCTGCGGCGCGGGACTGGCTGGCGGAGCGACGGGAGCCGGATCCGGCGACGGTGGAGGATATTTGACGGCCGAGGGATCGTCCGGCAGCTGCTGCTGTGACGTGTTTTGGGCGACCAGTCCCCAGGGCAATGCCGCCGCTAACACCAGGATCCACCAATATTTCATGCGAAAGTTCATTATAACGGGTAGCCCAGTTGACCACTTGGACGTGCGAAAGCGTCCCAGGTCTCGCATTTTTCGAGATCTGGGATCGGCGGGGACATGGTTCACTGATTGCGCTTCGGCGCGCTGTAAAGGTAATGGTCGTGTTCGGACGCGCCGTCGGTCGGCAACAATTCCAATATTTCCGGCGGAACCGCTTTCATGCGCTCGACAATGACCTCCCAGACGGGTCGATCAGCTTGCGGATTCTCTGCGGGTGGAATTCTCACAGTCATGGGTCAGCGCCGTCTAATCTTTCGAGGATAGCATTCATTGGTCTCGTATCAGGGCACGACTTTACAGGCGCTGAAAAACTTATTGCGCGACACTCGTGTCGTCGGCTGAAGCCGACTCAGAAAAAGAAATAAACGGCTTGGACGCTGGCCTGAAGGCCAGCTCTACCCGAAAGCTGCTTCCCGGTCGATCTTTTTCAGCAGCCTGTTTTAGTTGTGCCCTGACCCAAACCACTCTCAGGATCTATTATCTTTACTCGACGGCTCGAACCATTGAGGAACACAATTGCGCATGATTGTCTCTAGCTCATTCCGCCTCGGCGTTGTGTTTGGATCGTTGCTCCTCCTGTGCAGCTCTTATCTCCCGGCCAGCACCGGCAAGAATCGCGAGATCAGCAACTTCCACTTCGAAAACGTTACCCAGACGACCGTCGACGTCGTGTGGGACACGGCGCATCGCAGCACCTCGCAGGTTGCGATCTCCTACAACAATCAGGATTACGAGCCCGATCGCCTTGCGCCTGAATCCGCTGATTCCAGGCTGGTCACCAAGCATCGCGTCACCGTCGACCACCTGATTCCCAACGGCGCTTATTACATCTACGTCGTTTCGGTTGACGCTAAGGGCGAGATGTCGACCGCGCCCGGCCCGCAAACGCAGGACGGCAAGAACCCATCGATCACGATGAAAACCGCTCCGCCCGCGCAGATCGGCCCGCCGAGCTTCAGGATCTACACCTACGGTCCCAACGAAGCTTTCCCCGGCTACGACATGTATTTCCGGGTGCAGCCGATTCTGATGGCCGGCCCCGTCGCGAATCTCTACATCCTCACCGAGGGCGGTTACAACAGCAGCAACGATGGAGTAGTGAAGTATCTCGGCACGGGCAAGGGCAATCCCGAAACCATCAGCGTACATTTCGCCTGCAATTGGGGAAGCGACTCGGCTCAGGACAGTGAAGAACAGGAACTCGATCGACAGCGGAACCTGGGCTTCTGCCGCAACGGCAATACCAATGTTAACGACTTCACCATCCGCCTGCGAACCTCGCCCGAAACCGTCCCTGGCCCATACCAGGTTGCCTTCACGCTGGAGACCAACGGCGTGAAGCAAACCGCGAAGTACGAGTTCACCGTCCAGCCTGCGCCCACCGCGCCGCCGAAGCCGCAACTGACGCAGAAGGCCATCCCCGGGCTCAAAACCTGGGAGCAGCAGATGTCTGAGCTGGGCAAGAAATGGTGTATCTATCGCGATGAGCAGAACGCTGCGGGCAATTTTGTCGACGCCTGGGGCTGGACCGGCGATGCCTGGTTCTACGACGGCGGACGCGTCTATCAGAGCATCGACACCTACACCGCCGCAGCCGGTCATCCTCAGCATGCGGCGTGGCAGCACTGCGCGCTGAACATCCTCGATCCTTACGCGAATTACCTCGTCGCCAACAAAGGCAACATGGCGGGCTATTCCATCTTCACCTACGGCATGGCGATGAACTACTGGCGTACCAAGGCCGACGTGATGAAGCGCGGCGTGATCGCCGTGGCGACGCAAGGGCCGCAGCACGTTTCCTGTGGCAGCGTCGACATCGGCGGCATTCGCGAGAACGCCTATCGCAGCAATGCCTGGATGACGAACGAGATGCTGGGTGCGCCGCGCTGGCCGCTGCTCCAGCGCAATATCGACAAGCTGATGGGCAACATGAACCAGGCGGCTCGCGGCCAGACCGAGGGGGTGCATCCCTTCATGGTCGGGCTCGGCATGGACGCGCTGATTCACTGGTACGAGCTGAACCTCGCCGAAGGCCATCCCGACTATCGCGTGCTGCCGGTCATCAAAGAAGCGCTCGACGGGCTGTGGCACAACAGCTGGCTGCCGAAACAGAACATGTTCCGCTACGCGCCGTTCCGGCTGCCCTACAACGACAGCACGGAATACACCACGCTGAACAACCTGGTGTCGAACTCGTATGCCTGGTACTGGATGATGACCGGCGACACCACCGAGCGCGATCACGGCGACCTGCTGTTTGCCCACGCCTTTGACGATCCCGACGGCTACACCTGGAGCGGCAAGCAGTTCAGCCAGGAGTTTGAGTTCAGCTTCGATTTCGTGCGCTATCGCGAGGGACAGACGACGTCCAGCGTGATCGAGGCGAACAATCCCTATACCGGGCCTTACGCCGACAACATCCCTCCCATCAGCGAAAAGGTAAATTGCGATCCGAATTATTTTCCGAACTGCAAGGCTGGGACGATCGGCAGCACCACCGCGACGATCTTCTGGAACACCTACAAGCCGGCGACTACGCAGCTCATCTACGGCAAGACCGACAGCTACGGCGAGACCTCACCGCTGGACAAAGCAATGGTCTACAACCACGTGGTCAAGCTGACGGGATTGCAGCCGGGCACGACCTATCACTTCCGGACGAAGTCGATTGATCGCGCGGGAAATGTGGGCTCGATGAAGGACCTGACGTTTACGACCGCGGCGGCCGAGAACGCCGCGCCGCAGAAGCAATAATCGCGTGATGCCCGAGGTCTATTGGTTAGATATCTGTCATTACAGACGGAATTGTCAATCTACATAATCTCTGTCACTAGTGGACAAATCTGTCATTCATCAGAAAACTGTCACTAATCTCAAAACTGTCATCCTGGGAGCGCATCAACATCAGGGAGGACAGCGTGGCCACCAGCCTGAAGGCTGGCACTACCTGGTTCCCCTACTTGGTCGTCCCCGTCTTCTTCAGAATCTCTTCGGCGAAGTAGTTATCCACCGACGCCTTGTCGCGAATGGTTTCGTAATACGCGGCCTTCAGCAGTTGTTCGCGACGATCACGCAACTGTTCGCGGATCGCCTGTTGCACCCGAGGATCCTTCAGCTCACGCTGTCCAGCAACTTCCCTGCTGATCAGCTTCACAATCCGGAATCCGTAGAGTTGATGGGTATTCGGATCACCGACAACGAGAACCGTCGTGTACTGTCCCGGCTTCAACTTGTTGATGGCATCAAACGCGGCTTTATCGGCCTTCAGTGACGACTCGGGTATGAATCCCAGGTCGCCGCCATTCTGCGCCGTATCCGGCTGCTCTGAATACGTCATCGCGACCGTGGCAAAATCTTCGCCGCTATCTAGCCGGTTTTGAATCATCTGGATCTTCTTGCGCGCATCCGCTTCGTTCTGCGCCTTCATGTTCTTGACCTGCGGATTGGGCTGCGTGGTGACCAGGATCTGCGCCAGATGGTACTGCGGCTCGATCAGGTTGAACTCGGCCTTGTGCTGGTTGTAATAGGCGGTGATGTCATCGTCCGTGATGTTAATCTTCGAGGTGACTTCTTTGTTGAGCACCTTATCGATGGTCAACGAACGCCGCAGATCGCGCTTGAAATCGTCCAAGGTGAGCTGGCGCTCTTTCAGCCGCTTATCGAACTCCTCTTGCGTATACGGCGCCTTGATCTCCGCCAGCTTGGCGTTGACTTCTTCGTCGGTCGCCAGCAGGCCAAGCTTTTCGGCGCGCTGCATCAGGATTTCGTTGTCGATGAGCTCGCGCAGGATATTGAGGCGCAAGGTGTCGGCCTGCTCTTCGCTCGGTTTCTGCGGAGCGTCCGCCACCTGGCCGTCGTAAAACTTTTGGACTTCGGTGCGGGTGATCTTGCGGCCGTTGACCGTCGCCATCACGTCGGCGCCGGCCTCTTTGTTGTTGCAGCCGATATTGGGCAACAGCCCAAGTAAGACCAGCGGAGTTAGTAACAGGGCGAGACGAGCTACCCTCGTATCTTTCAGTTCCAAACCACGCCCCTCCTGAGAGGCAGAAACCTGGTCAGTCGGAGCCGTTGGGCCAGCGGTGCGACTGGGTCAAAATCGTTCCTGATTCAGCCGAACCGCCTATTTGCTGGACGGCTGCGGATTTCCCGGCTGAGCCGGCGCTGGCTGAGCCGCTGCAGCAGGAGCGGGTGCAGCTGCAGGAGCAGGCGGAGGCTGAACTCCCGCCGCCAGAAGCTGGCGGTTCAAGGCCGCTCGCACCGCATCGGCATCCATAGCGCCTTCCAGACGCTCGCCATTGACGAAGACTGTCGGCGTGGCGCTGACGCCCAGCTTGTCGCCCTCGGCCACCGACGCCTTCACGACCCCATCCGGCGGCGTCTTAATGCACGCCTGCAGCTTGGTTACATCCACGCCATTCTTTTTGCCGATCTCCAGCGTCTGCTGATCAATCTGGCTGTATGCGGCTTGCGGATCCTGCGGTGACGTGCGGATGCTCCGCTGATTCCCATGCAGATAGTCAGCCAGCTGCCAGTACGCGGCAGGGCTTTCCTTGGCCAGGCAGTTCGCATCGTTGGCGGCATGCTCTGCCCAGGGATGAATCTGCGACAGCGGATAATCCTTGTAGACGATCTTGATCTTGTCCTTGTACTCGGGAAGGATCTCGGCCATCAGCGTAGTGTGCATGCGGGCACAGAACGGGCACTCGAAATCGTCGAAGTTGACCACTGTCACCTTGGCGTCGGGATTGCCCCGCACCGGCCGGTCGGTGAGCGTGATCTCCTTCATGGTTTCGGTGTAGGGATCCTTGGTCAGATCGAGCTTGGTGAAACGAACCAACGACTTGCCATCTTTGGACAGCAGGAACTCGTTCGACTGGGTCTTGCCCCCGCGGCTCATGGTGACGGGCACCAGATCGTAGTTCGGAAACTCGCTGGCGCTTGGCTTCCCTACCGTAACGCTGACATCAGGCGGAATATTGAAATAGGAGCGAATCTGTCGCTGAATGCGCTCGCTGACTTCGGGACTGACGGTCGTCGAGCTGGCGCTGGCAGGTGCGCCCTGCTGAGCCCTGCACCCAAGGCACAACAATAGCGACGCGATTGCTAATCGTCTGAAGAACAAAGTGAAAAACCGCCTTTCGGAAGGGAGCGTCAAACTGTAATTATCTCATGGCAGTGGGTGGAGCACGCCTTCACAGGCCGCTGAAAAAGTGCATTTTCGCGCGCTTTGAAAGGGCACAGCTTTAGCTGTGCCATCGCGAGCTCTTTGTTTTTGTCATCACGAGGAGGCCTTCAGGCCGACGAGGGATCTGCTTTTTGAATTTTTCCGCAGCCTGTTCAGGCGTGCTGTCAGCCCTTTTGTAAAGCGCCGGCTTTAGCCGCTGCGGTAATGGTTTGTCGGGGTTTACCTCAGCGGCTAAAGCCGGAATTATCAGTATTCGCACGTGTTATGCACGCTTGAAAGCGTGCTCCACCCGGATTTATCTATAGGGAGCTCTTCGGGCCGGCGGACCGCAGTTTATCCACCGGCAACACCGCATTCATCGATCCGGACCGAAATCCTTCCAGGTCCAACGTCACGTAGGCAAATCCCAATCGTTTGAAGATCGCAGTCAACTCGGCGGCCATCTCTATCGTCATTGCGCGCGGCAACTCCTCGCGGGCGATCTCAATCCGCGCAATCTCTCCATGATGGCGCACGCGAAACTGCCGGAATCCCAAGCGTCGCAGCGCATCCTCTCCTTGCTCGACCGCCGCAAGCGCTTCCCGCGTCACCGGCCGACCATATTCGATTCGTGAAGACAGACACGCAGACGCCGGCTTGTCCCACAGCCGCAATTCGGCTTCGCGAGCAAGCTGACGAATGTCCTGCTTAGTCAGGCCTGCGTCCAGCAGCGGCGCGACCACGCCGTGCTCACGCGCAGCATTTTGTCCCGGACGATAGTCGCCCTGATCGTCGACGTTGACGCCATACGCGATGGCATCGAAGCCCCGCTCCCGCCGGTATTCTTCCATCTTCGTGAACAGCTCATCCTTGCAATGAAAACAGCGGGCGCCGTCGTTGCGGCGATAGTCGTCGCGCTCCAGTTCGCCGGTTTCGATCACATTTAATGGAATGCCGTGTTCCTCCGCGAACGCGACTGCATCCTGCATCTGATAGCGCGCCAGGCTGGGAGAATCGGCCAGCACCGCGAGCATGTTGCTCCCCAGCTCCTGATGCGCAGCCCACGCCAGAAACGCAGAATCGATCCCACCGGAATAGGCCACAAGCAGGCGGCCGAGCGTTCGCAAATGAGCTCGCAAAGATTTTGACTTCGTTTGGAGATCTTCCCCGGCCGAAGGCGGATTGGGCAAGGCGGACATCCCATCATTGTAAAGCGGGCTGGAGCGAGAAGTGAGGGTTGTCGGATTCTGGACCTCGGTCGCTTCGGGTGGAGCGCGCCTTCAGGAGTGCATATTGCAGCTCCAGTTCGACAAGTGCTTTAGCGCCTGAGGTAAATCTACTTCAGCGGCTCAAGCCGAGGCTTTCAGCGGATCTCAGCTGGGCTGCTGAAAAACTCGAGAAGCAGATCCCTCGTCGGCCTGAAGGCCTCCTCGTGATGACAAAAACAAAAGACTTGCAACCGCGCAGCTGAAGCTGCGCCCCTTCAAAACACTCCACAATCGACTTTTTCTGCGGCTTGTGAAGGCGTGCTCCACCACCTCGTTAGTACAGCCGCTGCAGGCGCTTGATGCTGCCGAAGGTTCCAACATTGGTGAGGCTGAGCGAGAAGTGGTAAGCGTTCTCGTTGCGGCCGGCGCCCAGTGCATAGCGCTGATACTGAAAGGCGATGCCGCAGCAATCCCAGTTGTAATTGACTTGCGCCGTGGCGCCCTGCAAGAAAGGCGGTGGCTCGGCTGACATCGCCACACTTACGCCGGCGCTCAAGCCCATACTTGCCATGCCACCGTAGACCGCGCCCATGCGCCACTGGTTGTACGTCTGTTGCATTGGCACCCCGTTGACGATGGCCACTTCGCCGGGCGCATTCAGGTAGGTTTCACCGCCATTCAAATACCACTTTCCCCAGCGGTAGCCCGCAAACATGCTACTGGCGTTTACCTGATGCAGCACTGGGTCGTAGTCCACGCCCCACTGGAAGTCGGTGTTGCCCGAGGCCACGCGCAACCGCGAGATGATCGGTGAGAAAATTCGCGGATCGATCAGAAAGGCAATGCCAGTGAAGTCGACGGTGCTGTCGAAGACATTGCGCTGCCCGGATACCAGCGCTCCACCAAAAGTCCGGTTGGCGTAATAGACCTGCGCCAGCTTCCACTCGACTACGTTGCCTGATGGCGGTGAGTCGTCCTTGCAAGCCTTGTCCTCTGCTGCCTTTTGCGTCGCAGTCTGCTTCTCCGAACTGGAGCCGTATGCCTGCCGTTGATAACAGTGCGAGCTGATGTTGGTCTTCTTGCTGTAGAGGCGGTTGATCACGCCGTATTCCACTTCGTTGGTGTCGGCCAAGATGTCGCGATAGTCGAAGCGAATGATCTGGCTGAAATTATCGATACCGGTCTGATAGCGGTAGATCGCGTAAGTATCGATCGTATGCTTAAGCACGCGGCCGAACGGCTTGCGATTGAAAATTCGGGACAGCGTCGGCGGACGGAGCTCGAAGGAAGCGTTAACGACGTTACGGTTGATGGCATCGTGGATGGCGGTGCCGAGGCTGGTCGATGTCACCGAGCCCGGCTCCAGCTGCTCGCCATACCAGGTTTCCTCGGCGCCAACTTGCGGACGAACGGTCCAGCCGGCGAACAGCTTGGGCCACGCGATATACGGAGCCACCTCGGCTCGTGGCACAATCGGCGCCGTCTCGAATCCGATCTCGCTGCGATTCAGCCCCTCGACGGCGGCGTCGTACGAATAGACAAAGTCGGTCCGGCTGAAGGGCCGCTCGACGGTATTAAAGTCCAGGCTAGGCGCGTGTACGATGCTGATGTCATCGCCCCAGTTAGTGCTTTCGTAATTTTCGTAACGGGCCGCCAGGAAACCCAATCCGTATCCGTTCCAGTTCTTCACCACAAAGCCATTGGAACGGACCTCCGAGTTAATGGCTTCCGTAAATCCCAGCGCGAATCCCTGGCGAAAAACGTATGAGGAAAGCAGGTCTATATTGAGCACCGCGAGGAAGCCGTCAGGCAGTTGCTTAAAGCCGGTGGCTTTCAGCTCCTCACCGCCCTGCAACTGGTGGGTCTGCGGGTTGCCCTGGTTGTCGACGACTCCGAAGTACTGCATCTCAAAAGCTGATTTGAAGCCCAGCCAGCGGAGTTCGCCATCCTGCTCCCATCCGCGCGCGGCGTACACCCCGGCTCCAATAGTGGCGTCCGCATTGCGGCCAAGTACCCAGTAATAGTCGTCTTGAAAAATAAATCCCTTGCTGTTGGAGTAACCGATGTCGGGGATCAGAAATCCGCTCTTTCTTCCAAAATTGTCCGCCGGATGTTCGACAAATGGGAAGTAGAAGACGGGAATGCCGCCCAGCTTGAGTGTGGCGTGATGCATCTTTGCTTCGTCGCCTACTTCCACGTCGGATACCTCGGAATCGAACTGCCACTTGGGTTTTGGCAATTGACAGGAAGTCACGAACCCGCTGTAGACGCGATAGTGGTCCGGCCCCAACCGTTCTATCTTCTCTCCGCTGAAGAAGAATGGGGTCGACGAGGTGAGAAACATGGTTTTGTTCTTGACGCGCGCGCCGGTCGAGCCGGTGGCGTCATAGAACATGCCGCTGTCACGGCTGACATCATAAGTGGCGTGGCTGCCAACGATGTGCTCGTTGTGCAGACCGCCGTCGAACACCACGTGTCCCGTCGCTCTAACTTGCCCGGTGCTGGAGTCGTACCTCACCTGGTCGGCGTGCAATATATTTCCGTTGAAGCGAATTTCGACGTGGCCGCGCGCGGAGTAGATGTCCTGATTCTTTTCCTGCTCGTCGGCGCGAATCAGCACCTCGCTACGTCCAGGACTGGCGTTGACCGCCGGCCGCTCCGGTCCTTCGGGTGGAGCGTTCTCCTGCAATTCCTGCTGGATAATCTCTTCCGTCTTGGTGTCTTCCTGACCAGTATCGGTTCGTACCGTGATCTTCTGCTTCGGCGTGGATGGTTGTGCGCCAGTACCGGAGTTCTGTCCGCTGGTGTCCCCGGAGGGCGCAACACCAGAATTAGGCGTCGTCGACGGACTGGCGCTTTGGGCTGCATTCTGTTGCGGTTGCGACGGAGGCAACTGGCTGGTTAATATAGCGGGCCGCAGAAACAGATGACACCACAACAGCGCCGTGATAATCAATCCAGTACGAGGCATCATCGATAGGCGTGCGTCCCTTCGCCCTTGTGTGTGAATGAGGTGGAACCTTGCAACTTAGCACGTTGCAGGATGGCAGGCAAAATTCCGGGCGCTGTCGTTGATGCTGCGCAGCTCTGACGTTCTTCTAAACCCGATCGGTGCCCATTGGTTTCGCAATCGAATCACTCGAATGCAAGCTTGGGTGTCTCTGTCGTGGCGACCTTGGACCTCGTTCGTGTTTCATCTCTTGACCAACCCGCGTTCCCTGACTGCGAGAGGAGTTAAGCATAGTCGCGCCACGACATGACTGACCAGCAATCGTTACGCTCCCCTTCCGAAGCCGACTCGCCGCAACCGTCAGAGAACCGCTGGAGAAACGAAATCTCTGCGCGCGTCGCAGGTTATCGCAATAAACGTGGCCGTCGCGTCGAGGGAGCGTACAGCATGCGCTTCCCGTTTCCGCCCGCGTCGACGCAAGACTTCATTGCCGAGCCGCCAGCAGAATCTTGCCAAGTTGCTGCGGGAGATTCGGCAGCCGGCGATGCGAGCGTCCCAATCGCTGTCGCCGAAGCTCCGCCAATCGAAATACCGGATCCAGCCCCGCAGCCGTCAACGGGCAGCAATGAATCCGAAACCGAAGCCTGGATCGAGGCAACGGAAGCTCCGGATCTGACCGCCGATGTGGAACCGGAGCCCGACCCGCGACCCGCGCCGCAACTCGTCCCGCGTCAGCCGGCTCAGCGCAAAATCATCGCGTTTCCGCGGCAAACCACGCTTGCTCCGGAAACGCGCTACCGCCTGGCCGACCCGGTTGTTCCCGAGCAGCCGCGCATTCTGGATGTGCCTGAGGAGTTGGAAGCGTTTCCCTGCGCTCCGCTGCTGGACGGGTTGCATCTGCCGTCCAATGCCGCGCAACCCGAGACGTCCGCCGACCACATCGAGTTGCCGCTGGAGCCGGCGAGCACTTCGCAGCGGGTTCTTGCCGGTGTGATCGATTGCGCGCTGATCGTCGTCTCGGCCGCAATCTTCGGCGCAGTCTGTTACAAGATGCTGCCGAAGCTAACACTGACCAAGCCGCTACTGCTGATCGCCAGCGCGATTCCCATCCTGCTCTGGGTGTTCTACCAGTACGTGCTCACGATGTACGGCGGTGGGACGGTCGGAATGCGGGCTCTGCACTTGCGCTTGAGAACATTCAAGGGCGGAAATCCCAACTGGCGTCATCGCCGCAGCCGCGTCATCGGACTGTACTTTTCGGCCGCGTCGCTGATGATGGGACTGCTGTGGGCGTTGGTCGACGTGGACGCGCTCTGCTGGCACGATCGCATCAGCCGAACCTATCTCACCCGGCAGGATCGGTCTTCGGAACAGCAACCCGATTGATTTCGTCTTAGGCATTTCTCGGCACCAGCAGCAGCACGGCGACCAGCACGACGACGACCTCGGTTCCTGAGCCCAGCAGCATAATGCTGTTCGGTTCTGGCATGCTCGGCGTGGCTGGACTGCGCCGCAAGCTGTTCTGACCTCAGGGTCAGGCAGCATCACTTTCGATCCGCTCCTCAGCGGAATACTGCATACCCACGCTATGACCACTGCCCGCAGCCAACGGTCTGCTGAAGGCATGGTCAATCCGTTACACTGTTTATTCCTTCTTCGGCGGACGCCCGTCTGAAGATTCGTCCCGGACATTCCGGGAAATTTTATGGCCTCAAAGATCGAGAACCTGCAGCGACCCGCAATTAAAGTCTTCGTCGCTACGTCAGTCATGCTGACGTTTATCTCGTTCTGGCGGGCGGCGGCCATTGTTCTCTCCGACCTCGCGTCGTCGGCATACTACGTCGGCGGCGACGCCGAGCAGGTCATCGGCAAGAGCGCTCCCTGGTTCATCCTGGCGGTCATGCTGTTCAGCTACGCCGTCCGCGCCATTTACATTGAATCCAGCGCGATGTTCGTTCGCGGCGGCGTCTATCGCGTGGTCAAAGAGGCCATGGGCGGGAAGCTGGCGAAGCTCTCCGTCTCCGCGCTGCTCTTCGATTACGTCCTGACCGGCCCCATCAGCGCCGTGTCCGCGGGTCTCTACCTGGCCGGCCTGCTCACCGACACCTTCCACCACATCGGCTACAACATCACGATTCCGGACAATGCCTTCGCAGCCGGTTTCGCCATCATCATCTCGCTGTATTTCTGGTGGCAGAACATTCAGGGCATCCACGAATCCAGCGAACGCGCCATGCAGATCATGAAGATCACCACTGTCATGGTGGTGGTACTCATCATCTGGTGCCTGATTACGCTGGCCAAACATCCGTCACCGCTGCCGCCGTTGCCATCGGCAGCCAACATGCACCACGACAAGGAATCGCTGGGCTGGCTCTTAGGCACGTGGGCCGCGCGTATTCCGCTCATCATGCTGCTGGTCGGCTTTGGCCACTCCGTCCTGGCCATGAGCGGCGAGGAGTCGCTGGCGCAGATCAATCGCGAGATCGAGCATCCCAAGCTGAAGAACCTCGAGAAGACCGGCCTGGTGATCTTCCTCTACAGCCTGCTCTTCACCTCGCTGGTTTCGTTTTTCGCGGTGATGATCATCCCCGACGCCGTTCGCCACGAATACTTCGCCAACCTGATCAGCGGACTGGCGATGAGCGTAATCGGGCCGTATACCTTGCGCCTGATCTTCCAGGGTTTTGTGGTGGTCGTCGGCGTTCTGATTCTGTCGGGCGCGGTGAATACCGCCATCGTCGGCGCCAACGGCGTGCTCAATCGCATGAGCGAGGACGGCGTGCTCACGCCCTGGTTCCGCAAGCCGCAGAGGAAATACGGCACCAGCTATCGCATCATCAACCTCATCGTCGGCCTGCAGATCCTCACCATCCTCGCCAGCCGCGGCAACGTCTATCTGCTGGCTTCGCTCTATGCCTTCGGCGTGATCTGGAGCTTCGCCTTCAAATCCGCAGCCGTTGTGGTGCTGCGCTACACCGAGCCGGAAAATCGCCAGTGGAAAGTTCCCGGCAATTTTCACATCGCCGGCGTTGAGATACCGGTTGGGCTGATCCTGATCTCGCTGCTGCTGTTTGCCACCGCCATCGTCAATCTGTTTACCAAGCGCTTGGCGACGATCTCGGGCGTGGCTTTCAGCGTAGCCTTCTTCGTTATCTTTACGGTCTCCGAACGCATTACCAGCAGGCAGCACGCGCATGAAGAGTCCGGCCTTGATCAATTCAACGTCGCACAGAATGCCGAGCTCAATGCCGCTGCCATGGACGTTCGGCCCGGTAACATTCTGGTTGCCGTGCGCGATCCCCGGAATCTCTACTACCTGCAACGCGTCCTCTCCAAGACCGACACCACCAAGACCGACGTTGTGGTCATGACCTCGCGCGTCTATCACCGCGAGCACTCCTTCAGCGGCAACGAGCAGATGGACACTTCCGAGGTTTTCCGTAAATACGAGCAGGAGCTGTTTACCTCGGTGGTCGCGGTCGCTGAGAAGCTGGGCAAGCACGTTTCGCTTCTCGTCCTGCCAACCAACGACATCTTCGAGGGCATTGTCTCCACCGCGCAGCGCCTGCACTCGTCGGTGATCGTCTGTGGCCAATCAAACAAGCTCACCGCCGACGAACAAGGAAAGCTGACCGGCGATGCATGGGAACGCTTGGCAGAGCCGCGGCCGCGGTTGCGCCTGGTGGTCTACGATCCGCAGGGCAACAAGCACGAGTACATGTTGGGTCCACACACGCCGCGCATGCGTCAGGAGGACGTCGATCTGCTGCATGGATTGTGGAAGGAAGTGACCAGCGATCCCAAGTATCGCGAGCTCCACCACTATCACCTGCTCAACGTTGCGCTGCAGGAGATGGCGTCGCGCATGCACAATGGCGGCCTGCGGGACGACGTGATGAAGGACATCTATGACGAAATTCAGCGCAAGAGCAGCGATCCTATGGTCGATGACGAGACTCCAACCACGCCGCCCACGTAGTGGCCCGAGTGCTCGCGGATTTCGCACCAGTAAGGGTGGAGCGCGCCTTCAGGCGTGCAGTAAATGTGCGATGACGGGCTCGGCTTTAGCCGCTGAGGTAATCGGGTGACAAACTTTACCTCGGTGGCTAAAGCCGATTTGACCTTGCTGCTTTTGTGCACGCCTGAAGGCGTGCTCCACCCCTCGAATCTACGCGGCAGACACTCTATCCGAGGTATCGTCTCATCATGAAAGCCGTGCTTGTCACTCGCGCCGGCGGTCCCGAAGTCCTCGAGGTCCGCGAAGTTCCCGATCCGCAGCCCGCTCCCGGCGAAGTCATCGTCCGCGTCGAGGCCGTGGGCATCAACTTCGCCGATACCATGACCACGCGCGGCAGCTATGGTGGCATGCCGCCTCCGCCGTTTATCTCCGGTCGCGAGTTTGCCGGCGTTGTCGAGTCCACGGGCGAGCGTGTCATGGGTTACATGCAGTGGGGCGCAGCCGCCCAGAAGATCGCGATGAAGCCGGACCAACTGTGGCCGCAGCCGAAAGGCTGGAGCTCCGTGCAATCCGCCGCATTTCCGGTCAATTTCCTGACTGCGTATCTCGCCTATTGGAAGGCCGGCCTCACCGACGACGCGCTCGAGCCCAATCGCTGGAGCGACGGCCATCAGCGCCGTGTGCTCATCCACGCTGCAGCCGGAGGCCTCGGCACCGCCGCGATCGAGATCGGCAAGCTGCTCGGCATCGAAACCTACGGCACATCTTCGTCCGAAGAAAAGCTGGAGAAGGTGAAGAAGCTCGGGCTGGATCACGGGATCAACTATCGCGAGGTCGATTACGAGCAGCGCGTCAAAGAGCTGACCAACGGCGAGGGTGTCGACGCGGTCTTTGAGATGCTCGGCGGCGAGCACACCGCCAAGAGCCTACGTTGTTGCCGCCCGTTTGGGCGCGTGATTATCTACGGCACAGCTACCGGCCAGCGGCATCAGTTTGACTCCGGCGTCATGATGGCAAAGAGCCTCAGCGCGCACGGATTGTGGCTCAGTGTGCTGGCGAAGGATCGCGACCTGATCCACCGCACGTTGCGCGCCATGCAGCCCTGGATCGAGCAGGGTAAGCTGCATCCTGAGATCGGCCACACGCTGCCGATGGAGCAGGCCAGCGAGGCGCACCGCCTGCTGCTCGGGCGCGCCAACTACGGCAAGATCGTGTTGGTGATCCAGTAGCTGTCAGCTCTCAGCTGTCAGCTATCGGCGATTATCCGCAAGAAACAATGTGTCATCCTGAGCGGAGTGAGGTCGCGCCAGCGACCGAACGCAATCGAAGGACCCCTATATCACGGGAACGATGTCGCATGCGACAGCTGACAGCTGATCTCCCCGCTACAATCATCCCGTGGATGCCAAACCCTGGCTGGTGCTGATCCTGTTGTTCGCCGTCTGCCTCGGTGCGGGCGGGCTCGGCTCATTCTTCACCGCCAACAGCGTTCGCGATTGGTATCCACCCCTGCGCAAGCCGCCGGGCACGCCGCCCAGTTGGGTCTTCGGTCCCGTCTGGACCACGCTCTACGTTCTTATGGCGATCTCCGCCTGGCTGGTCTGGCGGCAATACGGGCGCGGCGCTCTGCCCGCTCTGCTGATTTTCTTCGCGCAGTTGGCGTTGAATGTCGCCTGGTCGGGGATCTTCTTCGGCTCCAGAATGCCCGGCGTCGCCTTCCTGGAGATCGTGATCCTCTGGCTCGCCATCGCGTTTAACATCTTCGTCTTCTGTGGGCTACTGCCGATCGCGGCGGTGATTCTGCTTCCGTATCTGTTGTGGGTTACCTACGCGGCCTATCTCAACTTCGGCATCTGGCGGCTGAACCGGGAGTAATATTTCCATCGTTGCGTGAAACCAAGCCCGTTTTCGCTCGTCTGCGTCATAGATACTGACGACAGAGTGATTTAGGCCCGGTTGCTCCGCTCTCCGCCGCCCATTTACGATACATCTCGAGCGATGCCTCATTCCAAACAGATCTTTTTCGATCCCAACCGTAAACGCTGGCGCCGTTTGCGGCTGATCATTGATTGCAGCGTCATCCTGGTAACGCTCCTGCTCGTGCTGTTCGTCCTTTCCGTCATCCGCGGATCGGCGGTGCCCGCCGTCGCGCTGCCCACAGTCAAGCGTCCGTATCACGCGCTCAAGCCCGACCAGAAGCGTAAGCCGCCTCGCCGTGTCAACACGCACCGCGTGACCAAGCAGCCGGCATCGGAAGTCGTCCTGAACTCCGACGAAGGCATCCGCGGCGCGTTTTATGTGCAATGGGACGCGGCCAGCTTTGCCTCGCTCAAAGAGTATTACCCGCAGATCGACTTGCTGTTCCCTGAGTGGATGCACGTGCTGACCGCCGATGGCCGCCTGCAAGGCGTCACCGAGTTCAACACGCTCTTTGACGTCGTCGATCCCACGGGCAAGCCGCAGTCGGTCGACGAAAAGGTCATGTCGTTCCTCAAGGGTGAGAAAGCGGCAACCGAAGTCTTTCCTCTGGTCAATAACTTCGATCCCGTCGACAACAAATGGGATCCCGACGTCACGGCGAAGTTTATGGCTGATTCCGCCGCTCGCGAGCGCTTCCGCAACGAATTGCTGGCGTTCCTCGCGACCGATCAGTACAAGGGCATCACGCTCGACATCGAGGCCTTCCCTGAATCCTCGCGTGCCGACTATCTAAAGCTTGTCAGCGAGCTCTACGACGATCTTCAAGACAAGGGATTGAAGCTGTACGTCGCGGTTCCCGTGAACGACAAGGACTTCGACTACGCCAGTGTCGCCAAAGTTTCCGACGGCGTCATCCTGATGAACTACGACCAGCACTATCCCGGCGGCGATTCCGGTGCGGTCGCCGGTCAGGACTGGTTTGTCAAGAATCTGCAGGACGCGCTGAAGGTGATTCCGAAAGAGAAGATCATCTGCGCCGTCGCCAACTATGGGTATGACTGGGCGATGAAACCGGGACAGAAGAAGGACACGCCGCCGGAAAACAACCACACCGTTACCGTTCAGGAAGCCTGGCTCGAGGCCTCGGATTCCGACACCGACATAAACTTCGACGACGACGCGATGAACCCGCACTTCGCCTATCTCGACGGCAACATCCGTCACGATGTCTGGTTCGTCGACGCGGTGACTGCGCTGAATCAGATGCGGGCGGCACACTCGCTCGGTATCGATACCTTCGCCCTCTGGCGGCTGGGATCGGAGGATCGCTCGCTGTGGGCGGTGTGGGATAAGCCGTTTGAAGCCGGCGCCACCGACAAACTGAACATCGTTCCTCCCGGCCAGGACGTCGACGACGAAGGATCGGGCGAGATCATTCGCATTCAGTCGAAGCCCACGCCGGGCGAGCGCACCATCACCGTCGATCCCGATACCCACCTGGTCAGCGATGAAATCTTCAAGACGCTGCCATTGCCCTACGTCGTCGACATGTACGGCGGCACGCAGGAGAAGAAAGTCGCGCTGACTTTTGATGACGGCCCCGATCCGACTTGGACGCCGAAGATTCTTGACGTGCTCAAGCAATATGGCGCGAAGGCGACGTTCTTCCTGATCGGCGCTGAAGTCGAGAAATTCCCTGGCATCGCCAAACGGATTTACAACGAAGGTCACGAGATCGGTAACCACACCTTCACCCATCCCGACGTCAGCAACATCTCCAAGCGCTATTTCGAAGTTGAGCTGAACCTCACCGAGCGGCTCTTCGAGAGCAAGCTGGGCGTCAAGCCGGTGCTGATGCGTCCGCCGTACGCCATCGACGAGGCGCCCGATACCGCCGACCAGGTGCGCCCGCTGGAGTGGTCGCAGGACATGGGCTACATCACCGTGGGCGAGAAGATCGATCCTAACGATTGGCGCGACAATCCACGGCCGACTGCGGAGGGAATTGCGGCCGAGGTAATGAAAAATCTGCCGCCCTGCGCGCCCAACAACCAGGTGCGTTGCGGCAACGTCATTCTCTTCCACGACGGCGGGGGCGATCGCAGCCAGACGGTGAAGGCCTTGGCCATCATTCTTGATGGACTGAAAGAACGCGGCTATCAGGTTGTGCAGGTGTCGGAGTTGATGGGCAAGACGCGCGCCGACGTTATGCCACCGATCAGCACCAACGAACGTTGGTCGGCGTGGGTCGACAGCCTCAACTTCTCGCTCTTTGGAGCGGTGCAGTATTTCATCATCTTCGTCTTCTTCGTTGGCGACGTGCTGATGACCGGGCGTCTGATTCTGATCGGCATCCTTGCCATCTATGACCGGTGCCGGCATCGCGAAAGTCCGGATCCGAATTACCAGCCCGACGTGGCTGTCCTGATTCCCGCCTACAACGAAGAAAAGGTCATCGAGCGCACGGTGCGGTCCGTTCTTGAGTCGGATTATCCGAAGCTGCGCGTCATCGTCATCGATGATGGCTCGAAGGACAACACTCTGGAAGTCACGCGTACCGCCTTCCAGAAGGAGATTGCCGCCGGCCGCGTAACCGTGTTGACCAAGCCGAACTCCGGCAAGGCCGACGCTCTGGATTACGGCCTGGAGCAGGTGACACAAGAAATCTACATCGGTATCGATGCCGACACGCTCATTGCGCCCGACGCGATCTCCTTGCTGGTGCCGCACTTCAGTAATCCCAAGGTTGGGGCAATGGCTGGCAATGCCAAGGTCGGCAATCGCGTCGGCCTATGGACGCGCTGGCAAGCGCTGGAATACATCACCAGCCAGAACTTTGAGCGGCGTGCGCTGAACACGCTGAACGCTGTCAGCGTTGTGCCGGGTGCCATCGGCGCGTGGCGGACGTCAGCCGTGCGCGAAGCCGGTGGCTATCAGCACGACACCGTCGCCGAAGATGCTGACCTCACGATGGCGCTGCTGCAAGCCGGCTATTGGGTGAACTACGAAGATCGCGCGTTGGCTTACACCGAGGCTCCCACCACCGCGAATAGCCTGATGCGGCAACGATTCCGCTGGTCGTTTGGCATCATGCAGGCGGTATGGAAGCATCGCGCGGCGGTCAAGCAGAAGGGCGCGCTGGGCTGGGTCGCAATTCCCAATATGCTGATCTTCCAGATCCTGCTGCCGCTGGTCTCGCCCTTCATCGACATCATGTTCGCCGTCGGCGCGATTACATATTTCGTCGACAAGTATCGTCATCCCGAATCCGCCAATCCTGCCGACTTCCATAAGCTGGTGGTGTACTTCGCGCTCTTCATGGTGATCGACTTTATCGCGTCGACCATCGCGTTCACACTGGAGCGCCAGCAACCCGGGGGCAAGCGCGACTTCCTGCTGCTCGGTCACGTCTGGCTGCAGCGCTTCGCCTATCGGCAATTGTTCTCGCTGGTGCTCATCAAGACGCTCAAACGCGCCATCGAAGGCGGCGGCTTTGCCTGGGATAAGTTAGAGCGCACCGCCAGCGTGCGCCAGCCGGTCGTGATTCCGCGCGAGAGGCGGGCGCAATGAGCTCCCCAACCACGAAACCCGCGCTCGACATGAGCGTTCGAGTCGCCGGCATCGAATTCAAAAACCCTATCCTCGCTGCCAGCGGCAGCTTTGGCTACGGCGTGGAGTTCGAAGATGTTGTCACCCTCAGCCGTCTGGGCGGCTTCGTCACCAAAGGTCTCTCGCGCGAACCTATGGCCGGCAATCCTCCGCCGCGCTTGTTTGAAACTGCAGCCGGAATGCTAAACGCCATCGGCCTGCAAAACATCGGGGCGCGTGCGTTTCTCGAAGAGAAGCTTCCACTGCTGCGAAAGATCAGCAACATCGTTTTCCTGTGCAATGTCTTCGGACATTCGCAGGACGAGTACGAAGAAGTAGTCCGCATCCTCAACGACGGCGAAGGCATCGCCGGCTACGAGCTGAATGTCTCCTGCCCCAACACCAAGTGCGGCGGCATCGCCTTTGGCAGCGATCCCAAAATGCTGTCGGAGGTGGTCAGCGCGGTCAAGAAGATCGCGACACGGCCGGTCATCGTGAAGCTATCGCCCAACGTCACCAGCATCCCCGACATGGCGCGCGCTGCCGAAGAATCCGGCGCCGATGCGATCTCACTGGTCAACACCTTCGTCGGCATGGCGATCGACGCCGAGACCCGCAAGCCGCGCATCGCCAATATCACCGCAGGCTTGTCCGGCCCGGCAATCAAACCCATCGCGCTGCGCATGGTTTGGGAGGCGGCAAAGACCGTCAAGATTCCGGTCATCGGTCTAGGTGGAATCAGCACTCCGGAAGATGTGATCGAATTCCTGCTGGCTGGCGCCAGTGCGATTGAAGTAGGGACCGTCAACTTCTGGGATCCTTGCGCCTGCGAGACGCTGGTCGATTCACTGGAGAAGTGGTGCCTGGAACACCGCATCGAGAAAATCAGCGAGTTAACCGGCGCGCTGCAGATCCAGCCAGGTTAGCCGCAAGCGTTCTTCGGGAACGATCGCAACCAACGCGCAAACAAAAATCCCACTCATCGCAAACGCGGGTGAGTGGGATCTCCGAATTCTTTCGGGTTAGGCTCGTAGCTCGTGGCTCGAAGCTCGAAGTTCGAAGTTCGAAGTTCCTACTCTTCTTCTTCCGTCACTTCTCCGCGCTCGGCCTTGGCGGCGGCGATGATCTTATCCTGCTGTAACGCCGGCACCATGTCGTAGTGGTGCATTTCCATGGCGAAGCTGCCGCGGCCCTGCGTCATCGAGGTCAGGTCGGTACCGTAGGTCAGCATCTCGGCCATCGGCACTTCAGCTTTCACCACGGTTTTCCCGGCCTTGTTGTCCATGCCCTGAATGCGTCCGCGACGGCTGTTGAGATCGCCCATGATCGAGCCCGCGAACTCGTCGGGAATGGTGATCTCGACGTTCATGATCGGCTCCAGCAGCGCGGGCTTGGCCTGCTCCATGGCATTGCGAAAGGCGATGCGGCCCGCGGTCTTGAAGGACAATTCGTTCGAGTCGACATCGTGATAAGAGCCGTCGTAGAGAACGACCCTGAAGTCGACGACGGGAAAGCCCGCCAGGAAGCCGCGCTGCGCCGCCTCGACAATGCCCTTTTCCACTGCGGGAATAAAGTTCCTGGGAATCGATCCGCCGAAGATTTCGTTGACGAACTCGAAGTTCCCGCCGCGCGGCAGCGGTTCCATTTTGATCTTGCAGTCGCCGAACTGTCCGTGACCGCCGCTCTGCTTCTTGTGACGCCCTTGCACGTCAGCGCGGCCGCGAATGGTCTCGCGATACGGGACCTTCGGCGCCTTCAGATTCACTTCGGTGTGATAGCGGTTCTTCAGCTTGGCGACGATGACTTCGATGTGTTGCTGGCCGGTTCCCGCGATCAGAAATTCCTTGGTCTGCGCGTCTCGGAAGAAGCGCAGCATGGCATCTTCTTCCATCAGCTTGTGGATACCGTTGCTCAGCTTGTCTTCATCAGCGCGCGTCTTCGGCTCAATCGCAAACGTGATGGCCGGTTCGGCAAACGTGACTTGCGGATATTGAATGGGCGACGGTTTGTCGCCCAGCGTGTCGCCGGTTAACGTGTCTTTCAGCTTCGCGACCGCGCCAATGTCGCCGGCATGCAGCTCATTCACCGGAACGGCGGTCTTGCCTTGCATTGCAGAAATGTGAGCGAACTTCTCGCTTGTGCTGCGGGTGAAATTCTGCAGCGTGGCATCGTTCTTCAGCACGCCGGAAAACACCTTGAAGAACGAAATGCGCCCGGCGAAGGGATCGCTGATGGTCTTGAACACAAAAAGCGAAAGCGGCTCGGAATCGCTGACCTTGCGCTTGGCCGGTTCGCCGTTGTTGGCCGTGGGCGCGGCGCTCACCGCGTTGCGCTCGGTCGCCGTGGGCATGTAGTCCACGATGAAGTCCAGCACCTCGTCCGTGCCTATGTTTCCTAAGCCGGAAGCGAAAAGCACAGGGAAGATCTTGTCCTCGCGGATCGCATTGTGCAGACCGCCGACGATGTGCTCCTCGCCGATGGTGCCCTTGTCGAAGAACTCTTCCATCAGCGCGTCATCGCCCTCGGCTACCAGTTCGATCAGCCGCTCATGCGCAGCCTGGGCTTGTTCAGCCATATTGGCTGGGATGTCGCCGACCTTCGCCTTGCCGTTGCCGCCTATGTCGTAGGTGTAGGCCTTCATCCTCACCAGATCGATAACGCCGGTGAAGGCCTTTTCCGCGCCGATCGGCAATTGCACCGGCACCACCGTCCGTCCGAAGGCGTTGGTGAGCGATTCCATCACGCGCGTGTAATCGGCGCGCTCGCGGTCCATGCGCGTGCAGACGATGACCCGCGGCAGCGCCAGTTTCTCGCAATGGTTCCAGATACGCTCGGTCACCACCTCAACACCGCTCACCGCATCGACGACCACCAGCGCAGCTTCCACCGCCGGCAGCGCCATCTCGGCTTCGTGAATGAACATGTTGAAGCCAGGCGTGTCGACAAGGTTGATCTTCGTCTTGCCCCACTCGACCACGCCGGTCGCGACCGACAGAGACATGGCACGCGAGATTTCTTCTTCCTCGTGATCGGTGGTGGTAGTGCCTTCATCCACGCGGCCCAGTCGCTGGGTTGCGCCGGCGGTGTACAGCATGGCCGAGGCAAGCGAGGTCTTGCCTGAGTGTGAATGCCCAACCAGGGCGACATTGCGAATGTTTGCGCCTTCGTAATTCTTCACGTATGACTCCTTGCGGTGGCAGTGCGGCGTTTCAGCGCCGCATCAGCCATATGAAACTGTTACCACGAACTGCGAATCCTGAAATCGCCTGTTCTATTGAAGCCGCACTGTCTCAAGGACAAATTCCCCGGAGGCACACTTGTCATGTGTTCGTAAGACCCCGAGGTTGCCGATGAGGCAAAAAGGCGGGGCACCATGCCGGCCTGCGCATGGTGAAGCTGTAACAAACTTGAAATGCTAGCATACGCGCTTAATGCGGCTCAAACCCACTTCGCATTACGGTAGTGTCCGAAATCTGCGTTGACTCGCAGGAAGTGGCGGGACATGGCGGGAAGTCGAAGGCTCCGACTGGCATCGGGGCTTTCGCTTTTGTACGATATCACCGCGAGGTCTACGTGACATCCTGGAGATATCGCTGTGGCATCGGGCTTATAATGCCCGCATGAAACCTTTACCGGCCCCGCACGTTCCCGGCAACGCTGAGTTTGAGCGGTTCGGCAGGTGCTAACGATCTCCAAGGATGAGCTGCTGAAACGCGAGTCGAGGGAAAAGAAAAGACGGGATCGGAAGAGGCGAGCCAAGAAACATGAGCACCGAATCGGGTTCCACTAGGCACTCACAATCTCAGCATCCGGCAATGAATCAGCCCGAACCGACCGCTGAGCCCCTCTTGGCGCTCTACACAGTCACTAACAACTACATCGTTCAATATCGCGATCTTGCTTTTCGCGCAGCCGTAATCACGATTGGCATGCTGGGCGCCTGTATTGGCTTGGGATTGAATGATCGTTTTAGGGCCTTATGGTCTCAGCAATCTCGCGGGGTGTTGTTGTCCATATTAGTAATTGTGGTCATCTCTGCAGAGGTATTCATCTGCATAATCAACGGAAAGTGCGTTTCTCTTAAGAGAAGGAGAGCCTCACTGGAGAAGATTCTTGCTCTTGAAATCTACGCTGAGGGTACAAAGGATACATTTGTTTACAACTGGGGGCTGGCAATCGCATTCTGTGGGCTGATTATGCTTACGACGTTTCTTGCCCTCGTGGCGTTTTCCCATTAGCAGGCATTTTGTTAAGCATATTATTGCCCGCTAAACGAGCTTCCGAGCAACCGACTCATCCAGAATCTCCCGCACCGCCGGCGGCACAGTGACTCACTTTTCCGACACTACCCGCATCACATCCAGCTTGACAACGCTTCTGGTTGTGATACTTTGAGGCACTTATCTATCCGGGAAACGGGAGGCTCGCAGAGACGAGTCCGCCGGATTGCCTTGGTTACCGGCTGTTGACTCAGGGCTTCGGAATTGTAACTTGCCAAACTGAGCTGCGGATTGCATTACCGTAGCTTCTTCCTCGGGACAGTTGTATAGCTCACAAAATTCAACTGGAGGCTTGCATGGCCAATATCGACACTCTTAAGACTGCCGGTTTGATTTCGCAGACCGCTGCGTTCAATGCGGCTGACACAGCGATCATCAACAGCCTGACGGCGGACGAGGTGAGCGCTTTGATCAGCGTCAGCGGAAAACTCACCGCAAGTTTCGTGTCCAACAACATTGGATCCGCGGCGGTGCCCGCTGGCAGCCCCGCAAAAACCATCGGTATTGTCTTCTAGCTTTTCATTATGGAACCCCAGGGAGCAATTCTGCTCAATTTAGTTTTGTGGAGGATCCATGGCTACCAACCTTGACCTACTGATCGGCGCGGGGCTGATCCAGCCCACTAACCTTCCCAATGCAACCGACACGGCCACGATCAACGGCCTGGCGCAAAGTGAAGTTCAGGCCCTGATCAACATTTACAGCGCCGTCGGACAAACTTTTCTTGCGAATAATTGCAACCCCGGGGGTACAGTCGGGCCGGGGCCGGGCGTGCGGACCATCGGAATTGTGTTTTAATGCGAGAGGATATCGCCTCGGCGACCCTCATTGTTGGCTCCTGTTAGCACACGCTGACTCGGACGGCGATCTTAAAGCCGGCAGCCAAGGCCCGAACTGCCTTGTGCCTAGTTTCGTCTATGGACCACCTGAGCCACAGCCAACGTTTGCGAGGCAAAATCCAGATGGCGCGCGCCGAACTCGATGCCGCCGCCGAAACCTTGTGGACCCATCCCCGGCTGCGCGAGATTTATCCCGAGTTTCTCTTCCGCAATCACGCGGTGATTCGCTGCAGCGTCCCGCTGATGAAGGCTGCTGCCGAACGCTGCGAGAAGATGCTCGACACCGATCCGGTTGCTCCCGGCATGCTGGAATACTTCCGCAAACACATTCCGGAAGAGACCGGTCACGACGAGTGGGTGCTCGACGATCTTGCGACCTTGGGCTTTCGCCGCGAAGATATCTTGAAGCGAATCCCGCCCCCATCCGCGGCCGCGCTCGCCGGAGCGCAGTATTACTGGATTCGCCACGTCCATCCGGTCGCGATGCTGGGCTTCATCGCGGTGCTGGAAGGTACGCCTCCGGACGTGGCATTCTTCGAGAGCACCGCGGACCGGATCGGAGTACCACGACGAGCCTTCAGCAATCTTCTGCTGCACGGCAAACTTGATCCTCAACACCGCGACGATCTGGACCATGCGCTCGACGCACTGCCGCTCACCGACGACCATCACGCGTTGATGGGGGTGAGCGCGTTTCAAACCATTCATCTGCTAACCTGCGTCGCCAGCGAAGCTGTACAATGAATCGCAAATAAATAAGCTGTTGTTGCGCAGTTCTCCTGGGCCATACGGATGATTGGCAGCAGAGTATCCCACTATCTAATCGTTGAGCGCCTGGGCCGAGGCGCGATGGGAATGGTGTACAAAGCCCAGGATCAAAAGCTCGACCGGCCTGTCGCCATCAAGTTCATCTCGCGCGATATCGCTGCCAACGACGAGCAGCGCGCCCGCTTCGTGCGCGAGGCGCGCACCGCATCGCTGCTCGACCATACCAACATCTGCATGATTCATGAGTTCGGCGAGACGCCGGAAGGCGATCTGTTCATCGCCATGGCGTACTGTCCGGGCGAGAACCTGCGCACGCGCCTGGAACATGGCCCCCTGCCGCTGAAGGAAGCCGTCCGCATTGCCGAGGCTGTGGCCCAAGGCCTAGCCAAGGCGCACAGCATGGGCATCGTGCATCGCGACATCAAGCCGGCCAACATCATGCTTTTGTCGGATGGCGGAGTGAAGATCGTTGACTTCGGACTCGCGAAGTTTCCACAGGACGTCGGCCTCACCAAGACCGGCGGCGTGGTCGGCACCATTCCTTACATGTCTCCCGAGCAGTTGCGCGGCGGCCAGCTCGACCGCCGCACCGATATCTGGTCGTGGGGCGTCATGCTTTACGAGATGCTGGCCGGCGATCGTCCCTTCGAGTCGGGAACCGAAGCCACGATCATGCGGGCGATCATGGATCTGGAGCTGCCGTCTCTGCTGAAGAGGCGTCCTGACGTTCCGATGGCGCTGGAGCAGTTGATCAGCCAGACGTTGCGGAAGAATCCGGACGAGCGGCCGAAGGATGCTAACGAGCTGATTGAAGCCTTGCGATCGGTAACCCTGCGCAGCGGTTCGGTGCCGGCCGTCGTCGTGGCGCCGCGGCCGCATGCGTCGGTTGCCGTGCTGCCCTTCATCAACCTCAATGCCGAGCCCGATAGCGAATACTTCAGCGACGGTCTTACCGAAGAGCTGATTCACGCCTTGTCGCGGCTGCCCGGATTGCAGGTCGTCTCGCGCACTTCGGCCTTTGAGTTCAAGGGCAAGTCCCAGAATGTGCGCACCATCGGCGAGCTGCTCAAGGTCTCTACGGTGGTTGAGGGCAGCGTTCGCAAGATTGGGGACCGGGTACGCGTCAGCACGCAGCTGGTCAATGTAGGCGATGGCTACTGCCTGTGGTCACAACGCTTCGACTGCAAAATGATGGATATCTTCGACATGCAGGAGGAGGTAGCGGAATCCATTGCTGATCATCTGAAGGTGGAGCTCGGATCGAAAGCCGGCTCCGGCCTGGTCAAGCGTTACACCGAATGCTTCGAAGCCTATGACCTGTATCTGCGCGGCCGTTTTCAATGGAACAAGCGCACCCGCGACGGATTTCAGAAGGCGTTGGAGTACTTCCAGCGTTCGCTGTCTCAGGATCCGAAGTATGCTCCGGCGCACGCGGGCATCGCCGACTATCACATTTCCGTAGCCTCGTGGGGACTGGCGCGTCCCACCGAAGCTTGGCCCAAGGCCAAAGCAGCCGCGCTCAGAGCTCTCGAATCGGATGACAGCCTGGCAGAAGCTCACGCCTCCATGGGCGTCATCCGCATGTGGTACGAGTGGGATTGGAAAGAAGCCGAGCGCGAATTCCTGCGCGCTATCCAATTGAAGCCCGGACAGCCGCTGCCGCACGTTCACTACAACCTGCTGCTGGTGCAGAGCGGCAGGTTCGACGAGGCCGAAGAGCAGATTCGCCTCGCGCTGGCCAGCGATCCGCTCTCGGTGCCGGCGAACGTCTATCTCGCCGGCGTTCATCACTATCGCCGCGACTACGATCGCTCGCTCGAACAGGCTCGCCGCGCGCTGGATCTTGACCCCAACGATATCGAAGCGCACGTGGTGATGGCGATCAATTACGAGCAGAAGCATGAGTATGCCGAAGCGATCGCCGAGTTGGAGCTGGCGCACAAACTTGCTGACTACAATCCTCTGATCCTGGGGCCGCTGGGATCGTGCTACGGCGGGCTCGGCGACAAGGACAAAGCGCTGACGCTGCTGGAGGAGCTCAACACGGCCGCGGCTCAGATTTATGTCGCGCCCATCTCATGGGTCATGCTGTATCTCGGCATTGGCGACATCGACCACGCCTTCGAGTGGCTGGAGAAGGCCGCCGAAGCGCGCGACGTGCTGCTCTATTACCTGAAGGTTGGACCCATCTACGACAAGATCCGCGACGATCTTCGCTATCTGGATTTGCTGGATCGTGTCGGCCTCGGTGACGACGTCGCGGAGTTGAAGACCGTCACCCAACACTCAAGCTAGTCCCGCATCGCAACTCTCTCTTCTTGTCATCACGAGGAGGCCTTCAGGCCGACGAGGGATCTGCTTCTCGCGATTTGAATCTGCCTCGTATCAGGGCACGAGTTTACTCGTGCCGACACGCATCGTAGTTTTTTGTCTGAGCCGGCTTCACCCGGCGACAGGCCTTCTGCGACGACTTCTCACGAGCTCCGCTTTCCCGACACATACAAATCTCCCGCAATCGCAAACCGCAGCGGCCGATCCACAGCTTTGGTAATCCCGATGCGCGGCGTCGCAATGATTTCTTGTGGAATGAAACCGTCGTCCGCCAGCCACAGTCCTGATCGCGGCGACGTGAGGTCTCTGTCGTTGTCCCGCACACGCGTGATTCCCAGCGCTTCCGACATCCGTCCCGGCCCGCTGGAAATCATACGCAACTGCGATGGCCGCGGAGACGCAACCAGATCCAGATCTCTGGCCAGCGCCATCTTCGCCAATCCAAACACCGGCTGCATGGCGCGAAAGAGCACGCCTTCGCCATAACCTTCCGGCATGCAGGAAACATTCAGGCAATAGTGATCGCCATAGATGAAATACACATACGCGTGACCGGGCGGGCCGAAGAGCACGGAGTTGCGCGCGGTTCGTCCGTTGTAGGCGTGGGCTGCGGGATCTTCCTGTCCGAGATAAGCCTCGTTTTCCACAATGCGGCCCGCCAGTAATGCTCGACCTTCACGCCGGATCAGCAGTTTGCCCAGCAGTTCGCGTGCGACGGTTACGGGATCGCGATTGAAGAATTCGCGAGAAAGAGGTTTCGCGGCGCGCAGCTTCGCAGCCGTCATCGGACTGGATTCTTCAACGGGAGTTATAGCTTGACGGCGACCAGCCGCAGCCGCCTGTAATCGATGGTCCACACCCCATTATGAAACAGAGCCGGTCCGGCAAACTGCTCCGTCAAGCGGAAGAACTCCTTGCGCTGCTCGGGAGCGATGGCCTCGAGCGCGAATCGCCCAAACATCTCCAGCCATAGCTTGAGCCCGCGGTCTCCGCCTTCCAGGATGGTGGAGCGATCGAAGAGCACCGCGAAATCGACTTCCAGTCCATTGGCTTCGAGCAATGGCGCATACTCTCCGACGGACGGAAACGACCAGGGCAACAACTGTTCCGGATTAGCGACTCCGAGCGCACGCAGCGCTTTGTAGACGGCATCAAGCAGATGTTGGAGATTCCCGCGACCACCCATTTCGAAGACCAGACGGCCGCGCGGCTTCAACGCACGCGCGATGGATGCAATCGCCGACGGCTGGTCCCGCACCCAGTGCAGGGCGGCGTTCGAAACTACGACATCAAACTCATTCGCGAAGGTGAGCGCAGTCACATCCGCGACTTCAAACCGCAGTTGCGGGAAATTCCTGCGCGCGGTGGCAATCATGTCGGGCGAGGAATCGATGCCGACTACCTCCGCGCCGAACTGCGTGATTTCGGAGGTGAGCTGTCCGGTTCCACAGCCGACATCAAGGATGCGCTCGCCCGGCTGGGCGTTCAGCAGGATAAGCAGATCGCGTCCGTACTGCCACACAAAGGAATGACTGGACTGGTAGAGTTCCGAGTTCCAGACATCGGGTTTGGCACTCATGTAGAAATTGTATCTAGGCCGCCATCAGTTTTCTGTGATGCCAGCTTCGCGAGCGCGAAATTTCCAGTAGTCGCCGGCAGTCTCGCTGAGATCGCCCATAGCCTTCTCGCCGCGGAAGACACGCGAGACTCCGCGCACCACGCGCCGCATCGGCAACTCGCCTGTACTGTCGGTGAGAAATAACTCGCCGACCTTTGCCGTGCGGTAATACCAGCGCTTGAGCAGAGCGAGGTGTTTCATCCATTCCAGCGCGCCGCGCAATTTGGGAACTTCAACCGTAGCCAGCGCGTCGCTGATGCGCGACTCCATCGACTGCGGCTTGGAGGTGAGAGATGCTTCCGTCTGTTTGCCGACGTTGAGTGCGACCGGCTCGCAGATCTGCCCAGCAACAATCCTGAATAGCGCTACCGATTCGCGTTCCGCCGACGGCTGGATCATCACGCCGTTCAGCTCGTCGAGGCGGCGAACGATCTCCGGCAACTGCGCGACGGCGGCCTTCACCTTGTCGAGGCGACCGTGCATCGCGGCCGCGGCTTCGAAGTCGAGATTGGCGGAAGCATCATCGCGCTGCTGCTCGATTTCGCGTATCAGCGAATGTCCACCGCTTTGGAAGAATTGCTGCACGCGGCCGACCTCGGCAGCGTACTCTTCGTCCGTGCAGGCTTTGAAGCATGGCGCCAGGCACATCTTCATCTCGGAGTAAATGCAGCCGGGAAAAGCGGGATCGGGATGAAGATCGTCGACGCAGCGCCTCATCTTGAATAGGTCGAGCGAGTCGTTGGCGAACTTCTCCGCCGCAACGCGCGTGAAAAACGGGCCGTAATACTGCGCGTTGCTCTTCATGCTGCTGATGCGACTTGTAACGATCGCGCGCGGATAAGGATTGTCGAGGATCAGCTTGACCAGCGGCGCAAAACGCAGTCGCAGTCGCTTGTCGTACGTCTGCGGAAATTCGCGTCGCAGAATTTTGTAGAGCAGGAACGAAGCCTCAAAGTCCGAGCCAGTCGCACTCCACTCGACACGGCGGACGCGATCGCGCAGATTCAGCTTGCGCGATTGGCCTTCGGCAGCGCCCAGCAGACGGTGCAATCGGCGGCGCAGGTTCGAGGTCTTGCCGACGTAGGGCTCGGTGCCTTCGTCACCGCGCAGCACAAACACCGCCGAGCTCGCCGGAGCGGCGGCAAAGAGCTCGGAGTCGCGGTCGGGAAGGAAGTCGAGAAGCTGCGACGGCACAGAAAGATTCTATTTCACCACGGAGGCACGGAGGACACAGAGAAGACGGAGAAGAAGGGATTAGGGGCTAGAGGTGAGGTTAGGGGCTAGCGTGAGGTTCTGTCGACTCTTGCTGTTCCCTAGCCCCCAGCCCCTCGCTTGCTGTCCGCAGCGACAGGCTGCTGGTTTTCGCACGCCTTTCAGTCCTGCTCGCCAAACACCGCCGCGTAACTCTTGCCGTAAGGGTAAAAGCGGTCCTTCTCGCCTCGCGCCCACGCCGCTCGCTGATCAGCCGCAGTGATGTCCCAATCGGGGCGGCATTTCCTGGTCACAGCGCGCAGGTCTTGGCGAAGTTCTTCATTGGTCGGCCGTCCCAGGAACCAGTAGCCGTTGTATATCTTGAACACGACCAGCCCTGGCTCCAGGATAATCGTGTGGGGAATCATGGGATTATGCGCCGGGTCGGTGTACTCGGCGATGTCGAGGTCCTTCTGCACCGTGCGAGCTGCATCGGACAGAAACGGCCAGTGTGCGCCGATGCCAGTGCGATATTCGTTGGTCTCCGACACGCTGTCGGTGCTGATGGTAACCAGACGGCAATAGGACACCTCGAGCTCGCGATGAAGCTGGACCAGTAGCTCCGCCTGACGCCGGTCTTTCGGACAGAAGCCTCCCCGGCTGAGCACAAGGACCATGGGATGCTGCCCCTGCAGCTCGGAAAGTTTGCGCCGAGTCGCGGCGTGATCAGTCAACTCGTAGTCGGGGAATACGGAACCTAGGACGATGTCTGCTCTCACGGTCGATCTCCTGCCATCAAGTATGGCTGCAAAATCCCCGCTCTAGCCAAAAGAAGGCTAGAACGGGGCACCCGTTTGTCGAGGCTAATCCCTGGTCTTACTGTTCCTTAGCGACAACCGTGTCGGCGCGCTGATGCGCTGGAAGTGGGCTTGCTTGGTGTGTTGGCGATAGTCGGGGCCGTCCATCTCGACCTTCTTGCACATCTCGTGCAGGCGTGAGCGCATGCGTTCGCCGATGCGGTCCCCGAGCGTCTCGCGCCGGGCGGCGCGTTCTGCATCCGACGGGTTGCGTAGATTATTCACCTCATGGCCGGTGTCTTCCGGGGCGTCCGGAAAGTTGGTGGTGATGATCGTGGTCTTGCTGTCGTTGTAGCGGCTGTTGAGGATGTAGTTGACGGTGTCGAACACCCACTCGGTGGTGCGCACCGCGCCGAGCTCGTCGAGCACCAGCACTTCGGCGTCGAAGATCGGACGCAGAATTCCCATCTCCGTCGCCTGCACCGACGAGTTGTAGGAGTTCTGAATCGACTTCAGCAGCTCGCGATAATCGCAGAAGAGGCAGTGGATGCCTTTCTCGTGAATCAGATCTTTGATGATGCCGATGGCGAGATGCGTTTTGCCGACGCCGACCGAGCCGACAAACAACAGCCCGGTCTTGTTGGCCGGATATTCCTCAACAAAGCGGCCGGCTAGCCAGCGCGCGTCGCGGATGCTCTTCTGATTCTTGTCGTCGGGATCGTACTGGAAGTTGGCCAGATCGCAGTGCTCGTAGCGCGGTGGAATGTGCGCGGCCGCCAGGAGACGTTCGGCGCGGCCTTTCACGCGGCAATCGCAGCGAACGGCTTCGCGCTCCTTGCCGCGCTCGACGGTCTTCCATCCCGTACCGCCGCAAATCGAACAAACTTCAGCTTGAGCCGTCACAACAGTCATCCTGCAAGCAGACTACGATTGTTGCGGAGCGGCTTGCAACCTCTCCGCCGCTAAGAATTTAGGCGGAGTTGTTGATGTCCGGTGGAAATCCGGAAACGTCTGTGCAAATGCCGAGAACTTACCCGGCGGGCGAAAGCACGTCGCCCCACTGCAATAGAGTGGGTTGTGCGCCATGAGCACAGGGTCTAATTTCGACGCCCGGCGGAGCCTCGACCTGAGAGACGGCAAATTGTCCCTGCGGCCTCCTGAGGCCGAATCCGGCGGTATTCTCTTTTGGCATTTCCGCCGCCACGTTTCCGCCTTGCCGCTTTTCCCGCCCGCGCTATCAGTGTCCCCCGCCCGCGCCTGTCAGTTCGCGCACAATCGAGTTCACGAACTGCTTGGCGTCGCCGAACAGCATCAGCGTGTTATCGAGGTAGTAGAGCGGGTTGTCGATACCGGCAAATCCCGGACTCATGCTGCGCTTGATGACCATCACCGTGCGCGCCTTGTCGACGTCGAGAATCGGCATGCCGTAAATCGGGCTGCCGGGATCGGTGCGCGCGGCCGGGTTGGTAACGTCGTTGGCACCGATGACCAGCGCAACGTCGGTCTGCGCCATCTCGCTGTTCATGTCGTCCATCTCGAGCAGCTTGTCGTAAGGGATGTCGGCTTCGGCCAGCAGCACATTCATGTGGCCGGGCATGCGGCCGGCGACTGGATGGATGCCGAACTTCACATCGACCCCGCGCTTGGTCAGCGCGTCATACAATTCGCGAACTTTATGCTGTGCTTGCGCGACAGCCATTCCGTAGCCGGGAACGATCGCCACCTTGTTCGCGGCGGAGAGAATCGCTGCGGCTTCTTCCGGTGTGGCACTGCGCACCGGTTTCGCCTCTCCGGCCCCGGCGGTACTGGTCTGCACCTGCCCGAAAGCGCCGAACAGCACGTTGGTGAACGAGCGGTTCATCGCCTTCGACATGTTGACCGAAAGAATGAAGCCCGATGCGCCGTCGAGCGAACCGGCCACGATCAGCAGCTTGCTGTTGAGGACGAAGCCCATCGCCGCCGCCGAGAGTCCAGCGTAAGAGTTCAGCAGCGAGATGACCGTCGGCATATCAGCGCCGCCGATGGGAATGATCATCATCACGCCAAAAACCAGCGCGATGCCCACCATAAACGGATAGAGATGCGTCTGGCCGGGATTGCGCACCAGCATTACCGCAATGACAACGGCAATCGCTAGCATCCCGAGGTTGACGAAGTTCTGGCCTTTGTAGGTGATGGGCCGCTGCGGTAGCCATTCCTGCAGTTTTCCCGCGGCCATCAAGCTGCCTGTGATCGTCAACCCGCCGAGGATGACTTCCAGCGACAGAACTGACATCACGAAGGCGGAAACGTTCGGCGTGCGCAGATAGAATTCCGCGGTTCCGACCAGCGTGACGCAAAGCGCACCGAAAGCATGGCTGAGCGCGGTTCGCTGCGGGACAGCGGTCATCTGCACATTGCCTAGCGGCACGCCGATGATGGCACCAAGCACGAGAGCGATAGCGATCCATTTGTAATCGACGATGCCGTGATACATCAGCGTGCCGATGATGGCCAGCAGCATGCCGGCCTCGCCCGCCCATACGCCGTGGCGCGCCGTCGCCGGAGAGCTCAGCCACTTGAGCGAAAGGATGAACAGAACAACCGCAATGATGTACGTCGCCTCAATGAGGTGCGTGGCTGGGATCATGGCTTCTGCGTCCGGCTGGATTTGAACATCTTCAGCATGCGGTCGGTGATGATGAAGCCGCCGACGATATTGCTGGTGGCGGCGACGATGGCGATGGTGCCAAAGATCAGCGCCAGATTGGACTTGCGCTCACCGGCAAGGATGATGGCCCCGACTACGGCGATGGCATCCAGGGCGTTGGTCAGCGACATCAGTGGCGTGTGCAGCAGCGGCGACACGCGCCGGATGACCTCGAAGCCGATGAAGGCAGCCAGGATGAAAACGTAGAGGCTGCTGATGAGATCGGGCGTGACCACTAGTTTGCCTCCTTCGAACTCGAAACTAAGGCGGGAAGATTGTAGAACTCACGTACGCGCTGGTTGACGATCTCGCCGTCCTGGGTGACCAGCGTGGTGCGCGTGATCTCGTCCTCCATATTCAGCTGGAGCTTGCCATCCTTCACCAGCTGAGCGAGAAAGTTGGCGAGGTTTTTGGCATACACCTGGCTGGCATGATAGGGCACGGTGCTGGCGAGATTGATGGTGCCGACAATCGTGACTCCATGTTCCACGATGGTCTCGTCGGGGTGCGTCAACTCACAGTTGCCGCCGCGCTCGGCGGCGAGGTCGACAATCACGGAGCCCGGCGCCATCGCAGCGACCATCTCTTTGGTGACGAGCACGGGAGACTTCTTGCCAGGAACGACCGCGGTCGTGATCACAACATCACTTTCGGCGACGACCTTGCCCAGCAACTCGCGCTGGCGCTGGTAAAACGCCTCGTCCTGCGCCTTGGCGTAGCCGCTCGCATCCTGCGCATCGGTTACTTCAATGGGCAACTCAACGAATCTTGCGCCAAGACTTTGCACCTGCTCTTTGACGACGGGGCGCAGATCGTACGCCGAAACGACGGCCCCGAGGCGGCGCGCCGTTGCGATCGCCTGCAGGCCGGCGACGCCCGCACCGATGATCAGCACGCGCGAAGGCGTTATGGTGCCTGCCGCCGTGGTCATCATGGGAAAGATTCGAGGCAGCTTGTCGGCCCCGACTACGACCGCTTTGTAGCCGGCGAGGTTGGCCATGGCGGAGAGTGCGTCCATGCTCTGGGCGCGAGTGATGCGCGGCATCAACTCGACCGAGAACGATGTTGCGCCGGTGGCCGCAATTTCCTGGAGGGTGCGAACATCACCCAGGGGCCGCAGGAACCCAATCAGGATCTGGCCCCGGCGAAGCAGCGGTAAGTCGGCTTGACCGGTGCGATCGTTCGCGCCATGCGACAGTACCTGCAGGATGATGTCGGCTGTACCGAAGACATCGGCCCGGGTGGGCAGGACCTTGGCGCCTTTATCGGCGTATTGCGCATCGAGATAACCGGCTTCGATGCCGGCGCCCGCCTCGATCACGACCTCCAGCCCCAGCTTGGCGAGATTGGCAATCCCGCCGGGCACCAGCGCCACACGCCGCTCCCCCGGATAACTCTCGCGGGGAACACCGACAATCATAGGGCCTCCTTGAATTGAGAGCCATCGGAAAACCAAATCGGCTCGTTCTAGCTGCCGCTGCTGGGTAGAGCGAGCCTTCAGGCTCGCGTCATCCTACCGCATCACTCACTTCCGCCGTCAGGATCGAACAATCCTGACGGCGGAAGCAAATTCTACCTGTAACCGCCTGGACGCAGGCCTGAAAGGCCTGCTCTACCCCAACGGCTGCCAGCAGCCAGAAGGAGCATTCTACGCAGCGTATCGGGAAAGTCCAGTGCTGTGGGATAGGACAGTTCTCTGGAACCCATCTCATAAATCATTTTCGCCGAATTAGAGGTTTGTGTCAGGGCACGACCTTGGTCGGGCCGAATCAGGGTACAAGAAAGAGCTCGGGCTTCAGCCCCTGTACCACAAACTGCAGGGGCTGAAGCCCGCTCAGACAGCTTTTTTCGGCACGGCTGAAGCCGTGCCCTGACACAAATCGAGCTGATAGGCCTTTGTGTCGGCGGCTCTCACCGGTTGCGTTGATACTCGCCGCGAGGGATGAGCTGGCCTTTCGAGGTATCGCGATTGTATTCGTAGACCCAGGCCAGCAAATGGCGATGGTCGTCGAGCCAAACCATGTGTTTCTTGCGCACGAAAAGGCTGCGGTCAGCATGGCGTTCGTCGAATTCTTCATAGGCGTCTAGCTGGCGCAAGAGACCCATGCCTCCCACCAATTCAAAGACCTGTCCAATCACCTTGGATGAACCGCCGCTGAAGATCGCGCCGGGATAATCACCAAAGTCATACAGCCGGCCCTGTGTCCAGCCATCGCCCAGCAGGCGCAGCTTACGGATGGCGCGCGTGATCTCCGCCGGTGCGTCACCGGACATCAGCGTTCCATAAACGAAAAGATACTTGGTCATAATTATCGCGGTCGTGCCATTAACGGAACCGATGCTGCTAGGGCATGATAATGCGGCTGCCGGTTTCGGCGGCAGTGTCAACCGGCCCGGTCGCCGGAAAGCGGTCGTGCATAAAGTCGATGAACCCGCGCGCTAGTGGACGTCCCGATGTGTGCAGAGAAATCCATCGCAAGGTAAACACCAGCACCTTCAAAACGTCTCGATCCTTCAGCGAAGTGTAGCCCTGGTTTTGGGATTCCACCTGGCGAAATTCCCGCAGCAGCTCGTTGAGCACATTGATGATGTGCTGTTGCGTAGGATTGGGAGTCGATTCCTGGTAGACCAGGCCTGAGGCCAGCAGCGTCTGATAGCTCTTGGCCATGTTGGACAGTGCGCCGATCAGGTCGCGGTCGTGCAGGTTGCGATCAGAGTGCGTAATGCTGGCCAGGGTCTGCGCAATCCCAGCCAGCAGTTGCTCATGCAGCGCGAGAAAGTCCTGGCCGATTTCGACTGCGGGGAAAAGCTCCTCGGGCAGCGGGCCGGCGAATTCGCGCGGCTTCTCATGCTGGCGCGCCTGCTGCAGGTAGGGACACTCCGAGGGGCAATCGAGCGTGACCTCGCGCTGCTCGCCGCAGCATTGGGCGCAGATCCGATCGTGCAGGGCCAGGCAGAAGCGCTTTTCCTTGCGAAGATGGCAAATCGCACAGCTCAACCAGCACCTCGGTGACAGGCTTCGGAAGGTCGAAGCCTCATTCATTATGACATTCCGGTCAGGGAGCACGCCGGAAACCGCATGGACGTTGACTTTTCGAGCGCCGCCTGTGGAAAAACCGCATGAAATATGGCGAAAAATGCTTTGCACGCGTGGGAGCTTGGTATACGATACGCACAAGTCGAGCATTCTTACGGCTCAATAACCTTCAAGGAGGATTACGAATGGCAACTGGCATGACCAAGACCCAGCTCGTCCGCCACATGGCTGAGAAAAACGAGCTAAGCAATAAGCAGGCAGCTGCGTTTCTAGACGCGCTGGCGGAAGTAGCTATCAAAGAGACAAAGAAGAGCGGTGTATTCATCGTTCCGGGTCTGGGCCGTTTGGTGAAGTCCAACCGCAAAGCGCGCATGGGACGCAATCCGCAGACCGGCGAAGCAATCAAGATTCCTGCCAAGGTTGTGGTGAAGTTCCGCGTAGCCAAGGCCGCGAAAGACTCAATCGCACCCAAGAAGTAGTTCGCGTGTATTTCACATATCCCGGGCCGGCTTCGCGCCGGCCTTTTCCTTTGCGCGGCTGGCGACCGTCAGCTGTCAGCTATACAGGCCGCTGAAAAAGTAGACTGAATCGTTTCGGGTAGTGCTGGCCTTCAGGCCAGCGTCTAAGCCGCTTATTTCTTTTTCTGAGTCGGCTTCAGCCGACGACACGCGAGTCGCGCAACAAGTCTTTCAACAGCCTGTATGGCGTGGCGCAATCGCGGATCAAACTCTCTGCTCTGAATTCGATCCATTCGTGCTAGAGTGGCCTCGCATGAAGCTCGAATACCTTGCCGAAGGTTCGCCCGATTGCCCGCTGATCCGCCTTTACGAATTTGATGCCACCGGAGCCAAGCGCCTGCGCGAGGCGTTTCGCTCACTTGCCGACGGCTCGCGCCAGGACATCCCGCTGCATGAGGAATGGTGGGTGGAATCGATTGCAGGATGCTATCTTGATCTGCGCCTGGGAACGCGAGACGTAGGCGTTGTGGAGCGATTGCCCTCGAAGTTCGACTTCGTGCAGACGCCGGAATCCTGGTCAGAGATTGCCGCGAAGGTCGATCCCTTCTGCGCTGGGCATTCGCCCGAAAATTTCGCATGGCTGGATGAAGAGGGAGAAGCGTCGTTGCTGCTCTCGCCCAGCGGTCGGTGGTAGCGGGAGAACGTTCCTCAGACGCCGAAGAACCGTTCCACCGCCTTCATATCCGTTGTCCGGCTGTACTGGGGAAGGCTGTTGAGGAAGACGGTCCCGTACTGCTTCTTGAGGATGCGATTGTCGAGCAGGCACAGCAGCCCGCGATCGTGCAGCGACCGAATCAATCGGCCAAAACCCTGCTTCAGCGAAATCACCGCACTGGGCACCTGGTACTCATAAAACGCGTTGCCGCCGTCTTCACCAATTGCTTTGACCCGCGCTGCAACCACGGGATCGTTGGGCACCGCGAACGGCAGCTTGTCGATGATGACGCAACTCAGCTGATCGCCCTGTACATCAACCCCCTGCCAGAATGATGACGTCGCAAACAACACGGCATTCGGCGTAAGCCGGAACTCTTCCAGCAGCGCATTCTTGGGCGCGCTGCCTTGCAGCAGCATCGGGAAGGCGAACTCGCCAAGCAGGCTCTCGTAAAGTTGATGCATCAGCGCATAGCTGGTGAAGAGACAGAACGCGCGCCCCTGCGTGATCTCCAGCAAGCGGCGCACGCGCTGCGAGGCCTGCTCCACGAAGCGCGGATCGCGCGGATCAGGCAAATCGGGCGGGACGTAGAGCAGCGCCTGGCTCTCGTAATCAAAATGCGAAGGCACAACCAGTTCGCGAGCGTGCTGGATGCCCAGCCGGTTGCGGATGTATTCGAAGCCGCCGGCTACGGCGAGCGTCGCCGACGTCAGTACCGCCGACTCGAGATGCTCGAAGAGCACATTGCGCAGAATGTCGGACACGGTGATCGGCGTGGCCCGCAGGAACACGTTGTGCTGCCCGCCGCGCCGTCCCTTGGCTTCGCCCACTCTTGACGAGTGGAAGTCGCCGCGCCGCTCGATCCAGAAGACGGTATTGCGCTGCTGCTCTTCAAGGATGAAGCCTAGCTGCACCTTCAGCTCGTCGACACGCCGCGCTAGCGCGTGGATTTCGTCGGGCTTCTTGGGAATCGCTTGCAGCTCGGTATAGAGATGCAGTAACGCGTTCTGCAAGCCGAGATACTCTTCACCGTTTTCTTCCAGAAACTCGGCGCGATTCTCGAAAGCGAAGCGGCCCTCGCCCGGCGGTAGTAGCGCAAAGAAAAGCTGCGAATGCTGGCGAACCGTCGCCGAAGCTTGCAGCACATCGGCAACGGGAATGTCCGCACGGCGCAGCGTGTTTTCGACGTCGCGCAGCAGATCGTCGACCTTCAGATTGGAGACGGTCACGCCGAAGTAGTCGGCAGCAACGTCTTCCAGTTCGTGCGCTTCGTCGAAAACGACTATGGCAGCGTCGGGCAGCACACCGGCGTCGGGCGCGCGATCGGATGCGGATTTGATCGCCAGGTCGGCGCAGAACAGATGATGGTTGACGACGATGATGTCGCTCTCGGCAGCGCGGCGGCGCATCTCCGTAATGAAGCAGCGGTCAAACTGCTGGCACTCGGAGCCGATACAGCGATCGGTGCGGGCGTCGAGCTTGGGCCACAGATGGCTCGTCTCTGGCAGGTCGGCGAGCTCGGCGCGGTCGCCGGTCTCGGTCGTCTTCTCCCACTCGCTAATGATGTGGAAGTGGCTGATCTCCTCCAGACCGTTGAGCACCGGCTGCGACGTGAGGTCGTACAGCTTCTTGCGGCAAAGATAATTGCCGCGACCTTTCATGTAGCAGACGCGCAGCTCGCCGAGGTGCTCCTTCAGAAACGGAATGTCCTTGAAGAAGAGCTGCTCCTGCAGTGTTTTTGTGCCGGTCGAAATGATGACGCGCTTGCCCGAGCGAATGACCGGCAGCAAATACGCCAGCGTCTTTCCGGTGCCCGTGCCGGCTTCGACGATGAGATGCCGCCGCTCCTGCAGCGCCTGCTCGACTGCTTCCGCCATCTGCAGCTGCCCGCGGCGAAACTCATATGCGGGATGGGTGCGCGCCAGCAATCCTCCGGGGCCGAAGAATTGAAACAGCGATGGAAGACGCGCGGCCAACGCGGCGGATTGTGAGGTGGAGGACACGGAGGTGCGGACCGTGTCCCTATAATAGCTGTTTGGTCTAGAGCCTCTGAAGGAAGCTGATGAGTCGTCGTGTGAAACTCGAGTCCAGTAGCTCCGCCGGCGCTGGAGCGGCGCACCTGCCCACGCTCGCGATTGTCGGCCGGCCTAACGTCGGCAAGTCGACGCTGTTCAATCGGCTGGTACGATCGCGGCGTGCCATTGTCGGTGACGAGCCCGGAATCACGCGTGACCGCATTTATGGCCAAGCGGAATGGGCGGGGCAGACACTGCGCGTGGTGGACACCGGTGGCATCGTCCCCGATGATCAGGCGCTGATCCCATCGGAGATTTTTCGCCAGGCCCGAGTTGCGTTGGATGAGGCGGATGCGATTGTGCTGGTAGTCGACGGCCGCACGGAGCTCGCGTCACCTGACATCGATCTGGCCCGACTGCTCCTGAAGACCGGCAAGCCTCTGCTGCTGGCGGCGAACAAGGTCGACACTCCGGCGCTGGAGCCGTATGCGGAAGAGTTTCGGCGGCTGGGAATCAAGGAGCTGTTTCCGATCTCGGCAGAGAATGGGAACGGACTAGCCGAGCTGCTGGAGCATGCGTTGAGCGTGGTTCCGAAACACGAGGAAGCCACGAGCCACGAGCCGCGAGCCACGAGCCAAGACGGAGCTGCGAGCCGCGAGCCACGAGCCGCGAGCAAAAGGCGAAGCGCAGAGCGCAAAGACCCGGATTCCGAGGACGCGGCTCCAAGCTCGGAGCTCGAAGCTCGAGGCTCGGAGCTCGAGGCTAGGGAGACCAAGGTCGCGATCATCGGCCGGCCGAATGTCGGCAAATCAACGCTGCTGAATGCGCTGACCGGAACCTCTCGCGCGATCGTGTCGCCGGTAGCGGGAACGACGCGTGATGCGGTCGATGAGTCGCTCGAGCGTGACGGTCATGCGTATCGATTCATTGACACCGCCGGCATCCGCCGTAAAGGCAAGACTGAACTGATGGCCGAGAAGCTCTCCGTGGTGATGGCGCGCAAACATCTGGAAGCCGCAGATGTGGCGCTGATGATCGTCGACGCGACCGAAGGCGTGACCTCGAGTGATGCGACGATTGCAGGTTACGCGCATGAGAGTGGGCGCTCGTTGATTGTCGTAATCAACAAATGGGATCTGGTCACGGAGAACAGAAGCGATGGCAAGCCGCCGGCGGAGCGCAGCATTTATGAGGAGCAAGTTCGGCGGCATCTGAAGTTTCTGTCCTACGCGCCGGTGGTGTTTGTCTCGGCAACGACCGGCAAGGGTATCGACAAACTCTTCTCGACACTGGAACTGGTTGCGCGCGAGCGGCGCAAGCGCATCGGCACGGGTGAGATGAATCGCTTCCTCAGCCGCATCGATTTCGAACGTGCTTCGGTGCCGGTCGCCAAACGCGTGAAGATTTATTACATGACCCAAGCTGCAGTCGCCCCGCCGACCTTCATCCTGTTCACCGATCGCCTGGTGAAGCTGCACTTCTCCTACGAGCGATTTCTGGAGAACCAGATTCGCGCGGCGTTCGGGTTTGTGGGCAGCCCCATCTGGATCAAGAACCGCGCCCGCGGCGAGCGAAAAGGGAAGTAGTAAGCCCAGGTCGGCAGCGGGATGTTCTCATGCCACGAACTCTGAAAACCATCGTTCCGCGGATTCGCCGCTCGATTCGTGACCGTGGAATATTGGCGAGCTTGTCGCGCGTGTTTTCCGCGCCGGCGCAGTTATTTCGCGAGCATGAGGCGGCAAGAAGTCTGGCGCGTCCGCAGCAGCGCAGTGACTTTGACCGAGCCCACAACGTTGACACCGACGGCGACTTCGACGACTGGACTCATCTTAGCGATCTGAAGATCGACAGTCCCAACTGGATCGACGGAACCAACTACACGGGAATCGAACCGGTGCGATTCCATGCAAGTCTCGCGGCGCTCGAGATCAAGTTCGACGACTTCACATTCATTGATTTCGGCTCGGGCAAGGGGCGAGCACTGCTGCTGGCTTCGGAGTTCCCCTTCCGGAAAATTATCGGCGTGGAGTTTGCGCCTGAGCTTTTTGAAATAGCGAAGCGCAACCTGCAGACGTATAAAACCACACACCAGCAGCGTCGATCCATCGATCTCGTCTGCACGGACATTGTCAACTTTCCGCTTCCACCGGATCCTTCGGTTTTGTTTTTCTATGATCCGTGTGCGGAGCGGGTTTTGCGGCAGGTGTTGTGCAATATCGAGAGCTCGCTGCGCGAATGTCCGCGACAGATGTATGTCATCTACATTGCGCCGGGCAACAAAGCCGCGCTGTTGGAGGCGGCAGGATTTCTCAAAGTCATCGCGCGCGATGACAATCACAACTTCATCGTCTACGGGACCAAAGATGAATTCGAGAGGGCGTCGCAAGATTAGAGCGGCGTATTTCTCATAGCTTGCTCTTCACGAAGGACATTGCCAGCCACTGATCCAACTCCTCCAGGGCGCGTTTACATACCAGAGCATGGCGTTGCTTCTTATCGCGGATGCGACGGCGAGTCTCTTCGTCCAGTGGCTCCAGCAGATCAAAGGTGATATTTGCCGGCTGGAAGTTCTTTGCATCGGCGTGGCAGATGTAGTTGATCAGCGCGCCGAACGCGGTAGCGCGAGGCGGAGGAACGGGCCCTACAGCGAGCGCCGTGGCATGAATTCCCGCGAGCAAGCCGGTAGCGATTGATTCAACGTAACCTTCGACTCCGGAAATCTGGCCGGCGAACAGCACATTGGGATGCTGCTTCATCTGCAGTGTTTCGCTCAGCAGTTTGGGGCCGTTGATGTAGGTGTTGCGGTGAATCTGCCCGTAGCGAAGGAATTTCGCGTTTTCCAATCCCGGAATCATCCGCAGAATTCGCGCCTGCTCGCCGAACTTGAGGTGATTCTGGAAACCTACCACATTGTAGGAGTCGGCTCGCAGATTCTCCTGCCGCAGCTGTACCACAGCGTAGGGGATGCTGCCGGTGTGCGGATTGCGCAAGCCGACCGGCTTCATGGGGCCGAAACGCAGCGTATCGCGACCGCGCCGCGCGATCTCTTCAATCGGTAAACAGCTTTCAAAATAGTTGAGATTCTCCCAATCTTTGGCGTCGACCGACTGCGCCTCCAGCAGCGCATCAAGAAACCGGTCGTATTCTTCTTTCGTCATTGGGCAGTTGATGTAATCCGCGGTGCCCTTGTCATAGCGCGCAGCCATATAGACGCGCGACATGTCGATGGAATCGGCTTCGACGATGGGGCTGATGGAGTCGTAGAAGTAGAGCTGTTCGCTGCCGCTCAGGCGCAGAATCTCGCTGGCCAGCGCGTTACTGGTGAGAGGTCCGGTGGCGACAATCGTGATCGCATTGTCTTCGTCGATGCGCGTGACTTCCTCGCGGATGATCTCGATCAGCGGCTCGCTTTCGATTGCGGCGGTGACGGCTTCGGCAAACTTGTCACGATCGACGGCGAGAGCGTGCCCGGCGGGAACGGCTGTCTGGCGGGCGATGTCCATCAGTAAGGAGCCGGTGCGCCGCATCTCTTCTTTCAGCAGCCAGGGCGCAGTGTTTTCCGTGTCAGACTTCAGCGAGTTGGAGCAGACAAGCTCGGCAAAATTGGCTGTCTGATGCGCAGGTGTCGAGCGTACAGGCCGCATCTCGAACAGTACGACGGAAACGCCGCGGCGCGCGCACTGCCAAGCGGCTTCCGAGCCGGCCAGACCGGCGCCGATAATGCGAATGGGCTTGTGCATGAGAGATGCAGCGAAAGTATTGGGTTATTATACGAGCCCATAAAGGAGACACCGATGGCACGACTTCCTTACGTCGAGATGGATGGGGCTCCGCCCGAGGTGCGCGAGATCTACGAGAACGTACTCAAGGGCAAGGTCGGCAGTGTGCAAAAGCTAGTGGCCCACCGCCCGGAGATGCTGGGGAAATTTCTGGCATTCTACGGCAGCGTCGGAAAATCACTGGCCCGGCGCGTGTATGAAGCGGTGTATATCCGGGTCTCGGCGATCAATGGCTGCCAGTACTGCCTGCAGCACCATCTTGCTTCGTCGAAGCGAGTGGGGCTCACGGCCGAGGATTGGCAGGCGCTGAAGGCCGGCGACTACAGCCGCTTCAGTCCCAAGGAACAGGCGGCGCTGAATTTTGCGGAGAAACTCACGCGCGAGCTGAAGGACATCAGTGACGCCGACGTCGAGGGGTTGAAGCAACATTTCTCCAATGAACAGATTCTGGATCTCGATGTACTGGTCGGGCTGGCGAATTTGACCAATCGACTGACCGATCCGCTGGGCGCGGATTTGGAGTTCCCGGCAGAGAAAATCTAATACCGGCAGATATTCACCACGGAGGCACGGAGGGCACGGAGTCTAACAAGGTTTTCGATGTCCAAGGCGGCTTCGATTTCCCTGTGCATCTTTGGGCTTAGCGTAGGGCTTCGTATCTACTGAAGGAAGAATCGCATTACAAGATCACGCGGTCATCGCCGACGCGGCGGGTGACGCGCTCGCGGTCGAGATACTCGAGCAGCGGAATGGCATGTTTTCGTGTGATGCCGAAGAGGTCCTTGAAATCTCCGACATTGAGCTTCGGGGTCTTCGCCTTCTGCGCGGCGATCTGCCGGCGTAGCGCGTCGAGCGCATCACGGTGAAATACCAGTTCATCGCCAAGCTTTACCAGCACGCGATCCCGCAATAGCAGAGTGACAATCTTTTGCGCGCGAACCTTATCGACCGGCAACGACGCCAGCACTTCCTTCAGAAGCGGCACCTTGAGGCCGGCGCGCGCGAAAGCCTGCTCGATTTGCGCCTTCGACACAGCTTCCTCGTCACGCAGAGCGACGCCCTTACCGGCCGCGTGCACAATCTCGCCGTGCACCTCGAGCTTCCTGTCGCGAACCAGCGCCTCCAGCACCCCACGAAAAACTTCCTGTCGCAAGCCAAGGGTTTCGCGTAACTGCTCTTTGCTGATCCCCTGCACCAACGGATTGGCCTTGTGGAACTGTTCGACGCTTGCCGACATACGATCGCGCAGCGATTCGACGACGGACTGCGATAGCAAAATGTCGTCAAAACGCACAAGCCGGTGAGCCTTGGCTAGCGCGTCAGCAGGCTGATTGACCTTCGCGGGCAGTACTCCGGTTTCGGCAACGGCATCGGTGATTGACAGGCCCTCCTCGCGACGGCGTGAAACCCGCGCCAGAAGCGAGTCTTCGGGATTGCTGTTCGCAATAGTCTGCAGGAAAGCCAACCGGTCCTCGGCCTGGGCGCGGCGCGCTTGTTCTGCTGCGTCGAGGACCCTTCCGCCGCCGATGGTGATGACGGGCGAGAATTGCCGAACGATGAATCGGTCGCCGGGCAGCAACAGGAGTGGGTAGTCCAGCGTGAGCCGTGCTAATGCGGATTCGCCGGGCGGCAATTGTTTTGCGCCCAGCAGGCTGACGGTCGCGATGGTCTCCGCGGTGAAGGAGTGGAAGTGCACGCGTGCGCGGTCGCGCAACGGCTTCGCGGACCGCAGCAGGTCGAGCGAGACGCTGATGTGTTGGGTTGGCTGGAAGAGCCGCGGCGGTGTCAGCATCATGCCGCGCGCCAGTTCCGAGGTGTCGATGCCGGCGAGATTCAGCGCGGTACGCTGGCCGGCGATGGCCTGCTCGGAGGCGGCGCCATGCACCTGCACGCCGCGCACGCGCACCAGCTTTCCGCCGGGATGGACTTGCACCTCCTGATCCTTGTGCACCGTTCCCGAGATCAGCGTGCCGGTGACAACCGTGCCGAAGCCTTTCATGGTGAAGACGCGATCGATGGGCAGGCGAAAAACCGCGGTCGAATCCTTCGCCGGAGCTTCGGCAGCCAGACGCGCCAGCTCTTGTCTCAGCTTGTCCAGGCCCGCGCCGGTTTTGGAACTCACCGCGACAATGGGCGAGTGAGCCGGATCGAGGAACGAGCCCTTGAGGAAATCGGCAGCCTCCATCCGCACGACGTCCAGCGTCTCCGCATCAACCATGTCGGATTTTGTGATCACGGTTATGCCGCGTTGCAGGGCGAGCATGCGGCAGATATCGAAGTGCTCGCGCGTCTGCGGCTTGATGGACTCGTCGGCGGCAATCACAAGCAAGACAACGTCGATGCCGCCGACGCCGGCCAGCATGTTGCGGACAAAGCGCTCGTGGCCGGGTACATCGACGAAACCGATGCGAATGTCCTCCGTCACGCCAACCCCGGACTCGCCGCCGGGGCCGACCAGGTCCAGGTTGGCAAAACCCAAATCGATGGTGATGCCGCGCCGCTTCTCTTCGGCCAGGCGGTCGGGATCGATGCCGGTAAGCGCGCGTACCAGCGCACTCTTGCCATGGTCGATGTGACCCGCGGTCCCAACGATGACAGCCTTCATAGCGAACAGTTTACCCCTGCTTTTGTGGAACTCTGCCGGGCGCGACGTGGAATGGCTTTAGGGAGTGGTGTGTGCGAAAATAGAAGCAGGAACTAAGCACGGACTCCCGGGTTTACTACGGTTGCGCCGAGCCCAACGAAGTTTTGTCTTCTGTGGGTCGAGGGGCGTCTAATTTACTCGAACTCCAGGCGTACTTGATCCATACGGATGCCTTCAATCCTCACACCGCCAGATCGACAACAGTCTCATCCGGCGCGAGAAGACCGCAAGGTCGCGCTATCGGATGCTTCTGCCTTCTTTGACGCCGAGCTGGCGCCACATCTTCTCATTCAGCTGGAAGATGATCTGGAGCGCTCGCGCATGCGGGAGGCGTTCTGGATCTCGGTCGCCGTCCACTTGGCGGTGGTGCTGTTCCTGTTTTTCACACCGAAGATCTTCCCCGGCATCAAAGGCGTGGTGCTGATTTCGCCTGAGGACCTGATGCGTAATCAGCAGATGACGTATCTCGATCTTCCGCCGGACATGCAGAAGGCGCCGAAGGTCGCGCCCAAGACCGACGTTCTCTCCGATAAGAATCGCATCGCGGAGAGCCGGCATCCCACGCTGGACAAGAAGACGCTGGAGGAGTTGAAGCGCGCGGGTCCGCCGAAGCTGCCGTCAGCCCCAGCACAGCAACAAGCTCAGGCGGCGCCGCAGCCGGCGCAGCAGGCACCGCAACAGCAGCCGAACCAGGGACAGCAGATGGCGCAGCTGCAGAATGCGATTCCGCAGGACAATCCCCGCCTGCCAACTCAGCAGCAAGGCACACCAAATTTTAGAGCCATGATGTCCTCGCCCGGCGGCGCGGTTGCAGAGGCGGCTCGCGAGGTTGCAGCAGGGCGGACCGGAGGCAGCTCCGGTACCGGCGGATACTATGGCGCAGGTCCGGGTGGCTCGGCTCTGAAGATGGGGCCGGCTGAGGTCCTGAGCGACACCCAAGGCGTCGATTTCGGACCGTACCTCTCGCGCGTTCTCGATGCCGTACGTCGAAACTGGTACAACCTGATCCCGGAAGAGGCGCGACCGCCGCTGTTGAAAAAGGGTAAACTGTCGATCGAGTTTGTCATCCTGCCGAACGGCAAGGTTGCCGGCATGACCCTGCGCAGTCCTTCCGGCGATGTAGCTCTGGATCGCGCCGCATGGGGTGGTATTACCGCGTCGGTACCTTTCGCTCCCTTGCCAAACGAATTTCACGGCCCGTACCTGGCCTTACGCTTCCACTTCTTCTACAACCCGGGCAAGGGCGATCTGGAGTAAGGCAGCGATTAGCTGTTAGCAATTAGCAATTAGCTTTCGCAAGTAACGAACAATCGCGAACCTGCCTGGTGTCAGGGCACGACTTCCAGTCGTGCCGAAAACGCTGCGCGGATGACGGGCTTTAGCCCCTGCAGCGTTTATTGACGAGTGGCTAAAGCCATGCCCCTTTTTCTAGATTCTGCGGCACGACTGAAGGTCGTGCCCTGACACAAAGCGTCGAGTCCGGGCCAATGAGCCCGGCGTAAAATGAAGCTGTGGACAATCAGCCGCAGAGCGCAAATTCCCTACGTCCCCAGGATCGCGCAGTGGAGTTGCAGGCGCGCCAGCGTGCCCGCGATCAGCGTAAAGTGATCGGACTGCTGGCGATTGCTCTGTTCATCCTTCTGCTGGCGTTCATCCGCTTCGGCAGGCATATCCCCTGGGGCGCGCGCTAAGCCCCTGTTCGCGATGACCCAATCCTCGCAGCGTGAACCTCTACTCCTGGTCATCCTGGGACCGACGGCATCGGGCAAGTCGGCGCTGGCAATCGAACTCGCCAAGCGGTTCGCAGGCGAGATCGTCAGTTGCGATTCGGTAGCTGTCTATCGTTACTTCGAGATTGGAACAGCAAGGCCGACCCGCGAAGAGCGTGCCAGTATTCCTCATCATCTGCTGGATGTCGCCGAACCGGACGAGACGTTTACGGCAGGTGAATATTTGCGTCGCGCGCGAGCTGTCATCGACGAGATCGCCCAGCGCGGGAAGTTGCCAATCGTTGTGGGCGGAACTGGGCTATATCTGCGCGCGCTGCTGGAAGGCTTATTTGCCGGTCCGCAACGCTCAGAGGAGTTGCGAGAGCGGCTGCGGGAGCGCGCAGTCCCGCGGGGATCACCTCATCTGCACCGGATACTGAGCAGGCTGGATCCGGCGGCAGCCGTCAAAATTCACGCCAACGATGCGCCCAAGCTGATTCGTGCTATCGAAGTGTGCCTGGCATCCCGTGAGCCGATGAGCGGGCTATGGCAGCAACGCGGACGAGATCCACTAACCGGCTTTCGCATCTTGCGAATCGGGTTGAATCCGGATCGGCAGCAACTGTACGAGCGGATCAACGCGCGCGCGCAGAAGATGTTTGAAAGTGGGCTGGTGGAGGAGACAGAATCGTTGATCACGCAATACGGTCAACAGAAGTCTGTAACGGCTCTCGATTCGCTTGGTTATAAGCAAGCTTCGCAGCTTTTGCGTGGCGAGCTGACGCGGGAGCAAGCGATCGCGGCCGCCCAGCAAGGTCATCGCAACTACGCTAAACGGCAGATGGCATGGTTTCGCCGCGAGCCCGACGTCGTGTGGCTGGAAGGATTCGGAGACGATCCTGCGGTCGTAAAACAGGCTACGGAACTGGTTTTCTCCCAAACGCCTAAATCGTCCACCCAGTAGTTCTGATATCGTCGTTTCCAATGCTCCGCACCCTTGCGCACACGTTGTTTTCGGTTCTCCTCGTGACTTCGCAAATCGCTTCCGCAAAAGAACGCTTTCAGCAGCCACGTCCTGTGCATCTCGACAAGAAAGGCGAGAGGTGGGCGCGGGAGTCGTTGAAGAAAATGTCGCTGGAGCAGAAGATTGGGCAGATGTTCATGATCTGGGCCCGTGCCGACTTCATGAACATTGCCAGCCCCGAGTACACCGTTCTGCGCGACGCGATGCGCAAGTACCACATTGGGGGATTTGGCATTACGGTGTCGTTCGAAGACGGGTTGCTCTCCAAGACGCCGCCGCTCGAGACTGCGATGCTGACCAATCAGCTGCAGCACGATTCGGAGTTTCCGTTGATCTTCGCGGCAGATTTTGAGCGCGGGCTCGCCTTTCGCCTGGATGAAGTTACCAATTTTCCCCACGCGATGGCCTTCGGTGCCACCGGAGATCCGGAGTTCGCTCGCGAGGCCGGTCGCATCACGGCGCGCGAGGCTCGCGCCATCGGGGTGCAGTGGAACTGGTTTCCTGACACCGACGTGAACTCCAATCCGGAAAATCCCGTGATCAATACGCGCTCGTTTGGGGAGGATCCCAAGCACGTGAGCAAAATGGCGACGGCCTACATCGAGGGCGCGCACGAGTTCGGGATGCTGACTACGGCCAAGCATTTTCCCGGACACGGCGATACGGATGTCGATTCCCACCTCGCGGTTCCTTCGATCAAGGGAGACAAAGCGCATCTTGAGAGTGTCGAGTTCCCGCCCTTTGAGGCAGCCATCGCGGCGGGAGTCGACGCGGTGATGGTGGCACATGTCGTGGTACCGGCGCTCGACTCCGACCCCAACCACGTGGCCACGATTTCTCCGGTGATCGTCACCGGCGTGCTCAAGCAGCGGCTAGGCTTCAAGGGACTGGTCGTCACCGACGCCCTGAACATGCGCGCGTTGACGAAGCTGTTTCCGGAAGGCGGCTCGGCTGCGGCTGGACGCGCTGCTGTCGCTGCGGTGAAGGCCGGCGACGACGTGCTGATCCTGCCTCCCGATCTCGACGGCGCCTACAACGGTCTGTTGCAAGCGGTGCGGAGCGGAGAGATTCCGGAATCGCGAATCGACGAGTCGGTGGTGAAGATTCTGCGCGCCAAAGCCTCCGTGGGCCTGAACAAGGCGACGCAGGTCGACATCGATGCCGTCAATCGCATCGTTGCCTCGCCCGCGAGCCAGGCTAAAGCCCAGGAGATCGCCGACGAGGCGATTGCGCTGGTCCGGGATAATCATCGTGTGCTGCCCTTGAAAGCCACGATTCACGGAACCAACCCACCCCGAAATTCGTATCCATCGACAGCGGAGAACCGCGCCTCGACCCTGGTTTTGATTTTCACCCCCGATCTGCGATCGGATGCGGGATTAGCGCTGGAGAAGGAGTTTCGGGCCAGGACGGCGAGTGTGAAGGTGATGTACATCGATCCCCACAACGCGACGTTTCTGGCGCAGCAGGCCTTGGATGCGGTTGAGCAGGCACAGGTCGTGATTGCGGCCGCTTATCTTGCGCCGCAAGCCGGGGCGCCGACCAATACCTCCGTTCTGCAGAACGGCCAGGGATCGCTATTGCAGGGGATTGTGGAAAAGGCAGCGGACAAGACGGTGGTCGTCGCTATGGGAAATCCGTACGTCGCTGCACAACTGCCGCAAGTGCAGACCTACCTCTGCACCTTCTCGGATGCTGAGGTTTCGGAAGTGAGTGCGGTGAAGGCGATGTTTGGCGAGATACCGATGCCCGGGCGTTTACCGGTGACGATTCCGAACATCGCGAGCCGCGGCACTGGCCTGGGAGCCCGACCGGCCGCGGCCGCGCAGGCATTGAGCTCGACTGGAGGTCCACAATGAATACCGTGTCGACAAAGGCATTATTGACAGCCGTGATTGCGAGCATCGTGCTGCTGCTGGGCGCGTGCAGCATCAGCGTCGATGACAAGGACAAGAAGAACGAGAAGGTCGACATCAAAACGCCCTTTGCCAATCTGAAGGTGGATAGTAGCGAGAAGGCGGCGGACAACGGCATCCCGGTGTATCCAGGCGCACACCTGCGTCCGCCAGATAAGGATGGGGACAACCATTCCGCAAACGTCAATCTGGGGGCCATGGGATTTGGCCTGAAGGTGATCGCCGCCGAGTATGAGACCAGCGATTCGCCGGACAAGGTAAAGGCATTTTACCAAGACAAGATGAAGCACTTCGGAACTGTTCTTGTCTGCACTGGACACAACGGCACCGACATCCATGTGGCTAGTCGCAAAGGAGAAGACGACAACGGAAAGCTGAGCTGCTCCGGTAACAGCGGCGATGGCTGGGAGATCAAAGCCGGCACGGATGACGATGAGCGTTCGGTCTCGATCGAGCCGAACGGCTCGGGCACGCGCTTTGGCACGGTGCTGGTGCAGACCAAGGGGAAGGATACGTTGTAGGGAGCCGCGAGCCCCGAGCTTCGAGCCACGAGCTAAAAATAATCTCTGATCTCTAACCCCACGTGCACGCCGAATTGTTGTTAGTCGTGAGTTAAGCATCGGAAGTGCCGGCTTGCTTTCATGCTCGCTGCCCGAGGCTAGGAGCTCGAAGCTCGTGGCTCATAGCTCATAGCTTCCCGCCAGTTGCTAATTGCTTGTCCCTTCCTGTAACGTTCCGCTCGTGGAACATCCCTGTTATCGATGTCAGGCTGAGATCCAGGAAGGCGTGGCCTTCTGTCCACACTGTGGCGCTCCACAAATCCGAGTTGCGGCGCCCGACAGCCCGCTGGCAGAAACGCCGCCGGGGCCCGAAGCTCCGGGAAATGTTTTTCCTTCGCAGCAGTCTATGCCTCCTCAGCCGCCGCCCTGGACGCCGGGTGGCATGCCCTATCCGTCGCCGCCCACGGCAATACAGTGGGATCTGGCGTGGAGAGGAGCGCTAATCTGCGGAGTCGGCGCGGCAATTCTCTCGGCAGTTCCTCTCGTCTCGATCGGCTGCTGTCTTTGGATTCTCGGCGCCGGAGCGCTTTCCGTGTCGCTGTATCAGAAGCGCGTGCCGGGCACGCTGATCACACCCGGCATGGGAATGAGGCTGGGAGCGCTCGCGGGAGCCTTCGGGTTTGTTGTCAATGCGATTGTGTCGACCATTTCCTTCGTAACCCTGCGCTCCACCGGCGACTTTCGCAAAGCCATGGAAGATCAGATGCAGAAGCAGTTGGCGAGCAATCCCGATCCCAAAGTGCAAGCGATGATGGAGCAGATGTTCCAGTGGATGAGTTCACCGCAAGGCGCAGCTACTCTCATTGTTCTGGTTCTGCTGGTGATGGGGATCGTGTTTGTTGTATTTGGCGCGGCCGGCGGCGCGTTAGGTGCGTCGATGTTTCGTGGCGGCCGGCGGGAGTTTAGGTGAAGCAGCAATTAGCGATTAGCGATTAGCAATTAGTTAAAGCTGGGACTTCGAGCTGCCGTGATGAAGGTGGATACATGACTGCGAGCAGAGATTTCCGAGCGTTGCGAGACGTCTCTGGCGGAACGAATGAAAGCCACCAGTAAGAACTGGTTGGGCGGTCTTGGCTAATTGCTAATCGCTAATTGCTAATTGCTTCTTCTCGCATTTGCCCCGCGCTTCCCCATTGCGTATCATTCGAGCGGAATGATGAAGGCCTCCACTCAGTCTCACGATCTCCGCGAAAAAGCGCAAATCCTCTCCGGCTCCGAAATCGAGCGCACGCTGGTGCGGTTGGCGCATGAAATCGTGGAGAAGAATAATGGCGTCAGCAACCTTGGCCTGGTGGGCATCATGCGTCGCGGCGTGCCCCTGGCGCAGCGGCTGGCGAAGATTCTCGGCCGCATCGAGAAGACCGAAGTGCCCGTGGGCACGCTGGACATCACACTCTATCGCGACGATCTCTCCACCATCGGCATTCGCCCTGAAGTGAAGAAGAGCAAGATGGAGTTCAACATCCAGGACAAAGACATTGTCCTGGTGGATGACGTTCTCTACACCGGGCGCACGGCTCGCGCGGCACTGGACGCGCTGTTTGATCATGGCCGGCCCAAGCGAATTCAGCTCTGCGTGCTCATCGATCGCGGACATCGCGAGCTGCCGATTGAAGCCAGTTTTGTCGGCCGCAAAATTCAGACCACCCTCAACGAAATCATCGAAGTCCGACTGCGGGAAAGTGACGACGCCGACAAGGTGCTGCTGATGGAGCAGGTGCCGGAAGGACAATGAAGCCCACACTGGGTTCGCTGCTGAGCATCAACCAGCTTACGACCGAGCAGATTGAAGCCATCCTGACGCTGGCCCGGCGAATGGATCCGAATCGTCCTTCGCAGGTGCTGCATGGCAAGCGCGTAGTGCTGCTGTTCTATGAAGCCTCGACGCGGACCCGCGCCTCGTTCGATTTCGCCGCCAAGGCTCTCGGTGCCATGACGACTTTGGTCACGACCACGTCTTCCAGCATCGAGAAGGGTGAGTCGCTGATCGATACCGGCTGGACCATACAGGCCATTGGCGCCGACGTGATCGTGATGCGGCATCCCAACAGCGGCTCGGCGCATTTGCTGGCGCGATACATGGCCGTGCCGGTGGTAAACGCCGGTGACGGCATGCACCAGCATCCGTCGCAGGCGCTGCTGGACGCGCTCACGATTCTCAATCATAAGAAGGAGCTGCGAGGACTGCGCGTGGTCATCGTCGGCGATGTGTATCACAGCCGCGTGGCGCGCTCGAATGCGGAGTTACTGTCGCGCTTCGGTGCCGATGTGATCTTCTGCGGGCCACGCGACTTTGTGCCGGAGATTGCGGCAACGCTGGCGCCGGGAGTGACCGTCAGCCACGATCTTAATGCAGCGATCCAGGGCGCCGATGTCGTGATGGCGCTGCGCGTCCAGAAAGAGCGGCTGCAGGGACGGCATCACAGCGTGGAGGATTACGTCGCACAGTATCAGGTGACGCCGCAACGCATGATGCTGGCCAAGCCCGATGCCATTCTGATGCATCCCGGTCCGGTCATCCGTGGAATAGAACTGGCGAGCGAGGTGGCTGACGGGCCGCAGTCGGTGATTCATGAGCAGGTGCGCAACGGAGTGAAGACGCGGATGGCAATCTTGGCGATGGCGCTGGGAGCTGCGCAGGGATACGAATAGAGGAATTGCTGGCGGACTCGAGGGCCAGCGGGTGGAGTACGCGGGTGGAGTACGCCTTCAGGCGTACATCTTGCAGCGTGACATTAGTTCGCGCTTTAGCTCCTGAGGTAATGCTTCCTACCTCAGCGGCTAAAGCCGGTTTCTTACTGAGTCGTCAACTGCACCGCTGAAGCGGTGCTCCACCCAAGGCGTGAAGTTCTGTTAGAGAGTCAAATGGAATCGCTTCTCATACAGCGCGGGCGTGTGGTCGATCCGGCAAGCGGCATCGATCACGAAATGGATGTATTGCTGCGCGATGGCCGTGTCGCAGCGGTCGCTCCACCGGGCAAGTTGCGCGGACAGGCGAAGCAGACGCTGAACGTGCGAGGTGCAATCGTCGCCCCCGGCCTCATCGATATGCATGTGCACCTGCGCGAGCCGGGACACTCGCACAAGGAGACGATCGCGACCGGAACGGCCGCGGCTGCCGCAGGGGGTTTTACCTCCGTCTGCTCGATGCCCAACACAGGTCCGGTGAACGATTCCGCCGACATCACGCTGTGGAAGCGGCACCCCGAGCGTGGCGCTCTGGTGAACGTTTTTCCAGTTGCGGCCGCGACGGTTGGCAGCGCCGGCGAGAAGCTGACGAACTTTGCCGCTCTGAAGCGAGCTGGCGCGGTCGCTGTGAGCGATGACGGCAGACCGATTCTGGACGACAAAGTGATGCGTGATGCGCTGCGCAGGGCGGCGCGGCTCAAGATGACCGTCGTGCAGCACGCGGAAGATGCCAACGTCACCGTGGGCTGCTCGATGAATTACGGTGCGACGTCGTTCCGGCTGGGCGTGCACGGCATGCCGAATTCGGCGGAATCGAGCATTGTGGAACGCGACATTAAACTGTCGCGCGAAACCAAAGGGCATGTGCACGTCGCGCATCTGTCCACACACGAGGCGCTGGAGGCGGTGCGGCGCGCGAAGAAAGCCAAGCTGCGCGTCACTGCGGAGGTCACGCCGCATCATTTCACGCTGATCGACGAGAATGTTGGCGAGTTCGACACCAACTACAAGATGAATCCGCCGCTACGGTCGGCGGCAGATCGTGATGCGCTGATTGCTGGAATCCTTGACGGTACGATTGACGCGATTGCCACCGATCACGCGCCGCATGCTTTTCACGAGAAGCAGGTCGAGTTCGAGCGCGCGGCTTTCGGTATTACGGGACTGGAAACTGCGCTGCCGATCGTCCTGACCGTGCTGCACCATCATTTCAAATTGCCGCTGTGGCGCATTGTTGAGCTGCTGGCAACGAATCCGGCAAGGATCTTCGGGCTGACTGGGCGCGGCACGCTGGCCAAGGGCGCACATGCTGACGTAACCATCTTCGATCCGAAAAAAAAATGGACCTTCGACGCTTCGCAGTCCCTTTCGAAATCGAGGAACACGCCGTTCGACGGATGGAGTTTTACCGGGCGAGCAGTGATGGCGATTGTGGGCGGGAAAGTGGTTTACGAAGGATAGATGGTAGAGCTGGCCTTCAGGCCAGAGTCCCAGCGGAAGCGCCGACACCCGAGCGTGTTTTAGCCGACGATACCCTCGGCATCGACGACAAGATCAGCAGCGTACCTGCAGCTCCCAACAACAATCCGAGCGCAAATCGAACTGCCATCCAATTGCCATGCAGCCCGACGACTTCGGCCACCGCGTCGAGTGCATTGATCACCGCCGCCGCGATCAACAGACGCATCGCGATTGAACGCGGAGCTCTCATCAGCAGCCCGATCGCCGCACCAACATAAATCCCTAGACATCTCGCGCAGACCGCAACCGGCGCGCCGAAGATCCAGAAGCTGCGCTCCGGACGCTGGTGGCAGACGAGCGCGAAGCCACGCTGCAGGACGAAGGCGAGGATCACGAAGCCGTGCGTCGAGAAGTAAGGTGCGGCCAGAGCCGCGCCTAGAAGTGCGATCGGGACAAACGTCCACCAGCCCCAGCAGATAACGAGCGTGGACCGATTTTCGCTTTGAAGGGGCGCAGCTTCAGCTGCGTCGTACGGCACGACAGAGAACTGGGCTTTAGCCCCGGAGGTCATTCGTTCTCCTGAACCCGTTCGCATAATTGGATGAAGTCGAGATCCCTCAGCGGCTAAAGCCGAGTATCCTCTGCCCTAATGGCACGCCTGAAGGCGTGCCCCTTCAAAGCTTCCGGGGAGAGTCTATCCGACAATCCCCATCCGCTTGCCGACACGCTTCAGCGTCTCCAGCGCCTGATCGAGTTCGTCCTGGGTATGCGTCGCAGTCATGATGGTGCGAATGCGCGCCTTGCCTTCGGGCACGGTCGGGAATGCGATGCCCGTTCCCATCACGCCCTCCTTGAACAGCTCGCGTGAGAAATCCATGGTGAGCTTGCCGTCGCCGATGATGATGGGCGTGATCGGCGTTTCGCTGGCCGGTGTGTTCACGCCGCCGATGTTGAAGCCGAGCGCTCCCAGCTCCTGCTTCCAGTAGCGCGTGTTCTTCCACAGATTTTCCATGCGCTCCGGCTCCTGCTCCAGAACATCGAAGGCCGCGATGCAGGTGGCCGCGACGGACGGCGGATGCGAGGTCGAGAACAGGAACGGCCGGCCGCGATGGTAGAGGAATTCGATGAGATCGCGTGTGCCGCAGACATAGCCACCGAGCGCGCCAATGGCCTTCGACAGCGTTCCCACTTGAATGTCCACTCGGCCGTGCAGATTGAAGTGGTCGATGGTGCCGCGGCCGTTGCGGCCCAGCACGCCGGAGGAGTGCGCGTCGTCGACCATCATGATGGCGCCGTACTTCTCGGCCAGCGCGGTCAGCTGCGGCAGCGCACCGATGTCGCCATCCATGGAGAAGACGCCGTCGGTGATGACCAGCTTGTGGCCGGGCTCGTTCTTGATCGATTCCAACTGCTCTTCGGCGTGCGCCGCGTCCTTGTGGCGGAAGACCTTGATCTTCGCGCGTGAGAGGCGTGCGCCATCGATGATGCTGGCGTGGTTCAGCTCGTCGGAGATGATGAAGTCTTCTTTGCCGAGGATCGCCGAAACGGTTCCGGCGTTGGCGCTGAAGCCTGACTGGAAGACCACGCAGGCTTCGACATTCTTGAAGCGCGCGATCTTCTCTTCCAGATCCATGTGGATCTTCATGGTGCCGGCGATGGTGCGCACGGCACCCGATCCGACACCATACTTCCTGGTCGCTTCCAGCGCGGCTTCGCGCAGCTTGGGATGGGTGGTCAGACCGAGATAGTTGTTGGAAGCGAGATTGATGACCTTCTTGCCGTCGAAAGTGCAGACCGGCGCCTGCTCGTCATCGAGAACGCGCAGCTTGAAGTAGGTGCCTTTTTGCTTGAGGTCGTTCAGTTGATCGGTAAGGAATGTGAGCGGATTGGTGCGGGTAGTAGTAGTTGCCATGAAAAGAATCTCTCCCAATGCGACTGAATATTCTATCGCGGACAGTTAGGAGCGCGCGGGAGAGCCCGCGCACCTACACGTTCTGAGCAATTTCCTGGAAGATTGCAGCGCGGTCAACCTGCCGTCATTACATCCGGCGACCCGACCCCTCTTCCAATTGCGCGTTCATGTAGGAGCGCAAGATAGCATTGATGCGCGTCTGGTAGCCGCTGCCTTTTTTCTTGAGCCATTCCACAACATCATGGTCAATCCGAATGGTCAGCCGGTCCTTTGGCTCCGGCATGGAGAGCTTCGCGGTCTTCCAGAATGACTTACCCAGCTTCGGAATATCGGAGTAGTCAATGTCCACGTCACGCATCTGGCGTAAACGCTTGAAGTCAGTCTTGCCCTTGGTTCCTGCCCTTGAGGTGGTCTGCGTACTCTTGCCTTTCATTTCGATTTGCTCTCCTCGCTGAAATCAGTCTCCGCCGTTCGCCGCGCATCACGTAGACAACCACGATCTCAATGTCCCCCATCAGGCCGACGGCAAAGATGCGCTCTTCCCCGCGGCGGCTGTCCAACCTCTCGAATACCGGGCCATCAAAAATCAGCTTGGCATCCTGAAAATCGATGTAGTGCTTTGCGAGGTTTACTTGGCGCTTTCTCTCGTCCCACTCGAAAAGCATCTTTACTCTTTAATTGTTGGGGCTGGCGTAGCGTATGTACAATCGGTACATATCTTACCACGCGGGAATGCGAGGAGCGATGCGGCGGGTGATGACGGGATGCAGGTCGAGCTCGGCGGCTATTGAGCCGTCCCTTCGCCGTGGGAATGCCAGGCGGAGAGATTATTCTGGTTCCGCGGTGGAAGTGCGCGGGATCACTTGGCCACACCTTCGACGATGAATGCGCGAGTGGTGGCGGCGCTTTGCCGGATAGGCCGGATGGCGGCGTAGGCGGGCGAGTCGTACCACGCGCGCGCTTGCTCCACGCTGTCGAAAGCGATGATGACGACGCCACCCTTCGGCGCTTCGCCCTCGAGAGCCTGGATCTTGTCGCTGCGCACCAGATATTCATGATGGAAGGGCGCCAGCGTTGCCGGAACCTTGGATCCATATTGCTGCATCTTGGCCATGTCGGAGACCTGAACCTCCGCGATGAAGTAGCCGGGCGCCGTTTTGGTCTGCTGCGCCTGGATGACCATCGCCCCGGCTACCCCGATCAGGACACCTGCAACCACTGCCAGCGCCAGTTTCCGATTCGTCTTCATCGCTTCTGCTCCTCCGAGTTCTATGCGAATGGGCGTAGATTAGGCGGGTGGCGCGGTTGAGTCAATAAGGCACAATTTTGTGCCATACTACCCAAACGGTAACCGCGTAGAAGGCCGCATGCGCAAGGTCAGAAGCAAAACCATCGGCGAGTGCCCGTGCGAATATGCGCTGCGCTATATCGGCGGTGCGTGGAAGATCCTGCTCCTTGTGCTTCTCGATCGAGCGAAGATTCAACGGCACACCGAGTTGAAGCGCGTGCTGCGCGGAATCACGACCAAGATGCTGACCCAGCAACTGCGGGAGATGGAGCGCGATGGCCTGATCACGCGCACGGTTTACGCCGAGGTGCCACCGCGAGTTGGGTATCAACTGACGCCGTTCGGCGAGACGTTGCGTCCGGTGATCGATGCCATGTGGACCTGGGGCAACCAAACGCGACAAGCCGATGCGGGCTCGAAGTTCATCGAAGTCAACTCCAAGGCAAAGGCTGCGTCATCGGCGAGACGTAAAGCTCCGACTCACTCCGACACAGCGGACTGCCCGTAGTCGCGATCCGATTGCGTACGCTTGAGCCAGTCGGATGCGGTGATTTCGTAGAGAGCGCTGTCGCGGCCTTCGGCGTTGAGGCGCGATCCCACGTAAACGCCGCCGATCTTCTCCACCGCTTTTCGCGAGCGCAGATTCTGCGGGCCGACGAGGAATACCACGCGATCGACAAAGCGAAATGCGTGCCGCAGCATCAGCTCCTTCATCTCGCCGTTGTAAGCGCCTCCCCAATACGAGCGCCCGAGAAACGTCCAGCCGATCTCGATTTCACTGTTGGTGGGATCGTAACTGTGGAAGCGCGAGGAGCCGATGACGTTGCCATCGCGGCGATCAATGGCGACGAAGGCTCCGCCAGATTCCAGAGCCTGGCGGAAGAATTTCTGGAAGACCTCGTCCTTGTAGCGATCGCTGGCGGGATGCTGCTCCCAGATCAGAGGATCGGAAGCGACCGCGTATAGATCGCGATAGTCGTCGGGTCGCAGCGGGCGGAGTTCGACGAGTTTGCCGCGCAGTGTGGGCTGGAACTCGAAGGACGGCTTTGACGGCATGGGGCAATTATCGCCTACGCCGGCGAGTGCGATGCGTCGAATTCCGTGGTCTTTTATTGGATCGGAGTAGGCATCGCGAAGCTGGGCGCGAAGGTAATGAGAGGAGGGTCGGCGTAGTTTGAACCCTAGGAAGCTGCGGAAAAACTCATTGCGCGACTCGCGTGTCGTCGGCTGAAGCCGACTCAGGAAAGAAATAATCGGCTTAGACGCTGGCCTGAAGGCCAGTACTACCCTTTACGGCCCCGAGGCGCTGTTGGCGTTGGCATGGGTAGTTATTTTGCGGAAGACGAACTCCTGGAAGACGCCGGCCACGGCGCCGCCTCCAATGCTGATCAGCGAGTTCTCGACCAGCAATCCACCGCCGCGATCGCTTGGCGGATAGTAGATGTAAGAGATACCGGAGGCAACAAAGCTTCCCAAGATTCCGGAGTAGTCCGGCTGCCACTGGCCGTTGTCGCCCTTGCGAATTACCGCGTTGCTGAGCGCGTGGACGAGACGCGACTTGGTTGTTCCCGTGCCCTGATAGAAATAGCGCGGGTCCTGCTTAAACAGCGCCGGGAAGATGGCGCTGCCCACGAAGGTTCCGATGAAGGTGTCGGCGTAACCGGCGCCGAAGCGCTTGGCGTATCCCTGCGCCCCCTGCCCGTATCCGCTGAAGTCGTTGGCGGCCTGCTCAAACCCGGCAAGAATGCCTACGCCCAGGAACGTCATGGGATCAATGGATGACTTCCAGGCCAACTCAAACTTCTGCCTGGTGTTCAGCGGCGCGGCGTCGGGGATGTAGCTGACGTAGAAGTTAGGCGCGATGCCGAGCACGCGTTGCTTTTCCTGCTGCTTGATCTGCTCCTCGGCGATCTCGACCGTGCTGCCGCCGACGCGAACGTCGGTTGTGGCGGCAGCGATCTTGAGCGCGATCTCCGGCACGAGGAAAGCCTGCCCGGGATCGAGGACGCCAGAGAAGACTTTCGCGTCGAAACCGGGAGCAGTGATCGTCAGCTGGAAGGGTCCGGATGGAAGATTGGTAAAGGAGTATTCGCCATTGTCGCCCGAGACAGCCTGCCGCGCCGCTTGGCCTGAGAAGGTCAGCTGCACTTGGGCGCCGACGGCAAGCGCGCCGTGACTATCCAGAACGGCTCCCGAGATGCGGCCAGTGGATTGCAAATCGGACTGCCGTTGTGGGCCGGCAGCGCTGGGCGAAGCTGAGCCTGTGGGTGTTTCGCCAGGAGCTGGTTGTTGCGCCCGAGCCGCCGGCGTCAGCAAGAAGGCGCAGAGTAATCCACACATCATCCAGCAGATGAATCCGCTGGAGCCCAGCGCCGGCTGGCGCGCGTTTTGGCGCAAAAGCACTTCTCAAACCCCCTGTTCGGATCGAGCCAAATGGTACGTCAGATACCTTTCCGAGAAATTCGGGTTCAGGTTCCATGGTCACGTCACTTCGGGGCTGATTGTAGCAGTTTGGCGGATCTGTATCGAAAAACAGCGCTGGACGGGCCACTAAATGGAAGAAAGTCGGACTACCCCAATGGCACCGACATGGCATCAAACCATATTGCGCTGGCCTGTAGATGCGCCCGTCTTTTGCCGTTAAACGCTATAGATTACCGTGACGAACAAGGGTAGAGTTGCCCGCAATGAAACGAGCGATGGCGGATGTGCTGTGTTTCCTGGGTGCGACAGCAGTTGTGTTTTTCGCCTTCGCTGCGCTGATCATTGTTGTTCACGAGCAGAACGCTCTCGTTTTAGCTCGCACGTATTTCCTTCGCACGTGCACATTCGCTGCCGAGCTGGCGAAACAAGACCCACAGGCAGTTTCATTGTTCGTATTTTTTGTGGGCATTATTGCCGTGATCATGGCGAGGTCGAGCTGTCAGCTGCCGCTATCCCAGTGGGAGCGGACACACCACGCGGGCAGAAGGCGCCAGCCTGGCTCGCTCGATCTGAAAATTCCCCAGCCAACGCAATCTTCGCAGACGGCTTCAATGCTGACTCTCGTCGAGTAGTTGCTTCAGATAGGACTGCCAGACGGCTGCATCGGTGTGGGTGCCGTGCCCGGAGGTTTGCGCCGAGGCGGGCAGCAGAACGAAGCGTCCGTTCCTGACCTTCTTGATCTCCAGCTCCGCAATCCCAGCTCGGGTGGATTGACGAAGTCATCGGCGGTATTAACGAACATCACGTAGGCGGTGATTTTATCGAGATTAGGTGCGGGATTGTAGTCGCGCGAGGCTCGCACTGCGTAGAGAAAATCATTAGCGTCGTGAGCCGCGGCAAAACGTTTCACATAATCATTGAGGTATTGATCGGCCTGCTCGCGCGTCGGGCCGGCCTTTTGCAAAAGCACGGGTGTGCCGGTTGCGATCGCGAACAGGTCGCCCGCGGTTCGCAGAGACTGCTGCGGCTGGGTCGTGTAATCGCCATTCTTCCACTCGGGATCTTTCTCGATCGCTTCAATAATCATCTCCCGCCACATGCGATTGCGGCCGGTGATTTCGACCGGCAGACAGGCCAGCGGCATGAGGGCGTTCATGAAGTCAGGATAGGTTTCACCCCAGACGAAGGAATGCATGCAGCCCATCGATGTGCCTAGGATCAGGCGTAGATGGTTAACCGCGAGTCCCTCGACCAGCAGCTCGTGCTGCGCCTTGACCATGTCGGCATAAGCATATTGCGGAAAGTGCGCGCGCATGCCGTCGCTGGGCCTGCTGGATTTGCCGTGCCCGATGTTGTCGGGAATGATGACGAAGTAGCGGTTGATGTCGAGAGGCTGGCCGGGGCCGAAGAGGACGTCGGCGAATTTGGGAGTAAGAAACTGGCGGCCTGATCCGCTGGTGCTGTGGAGAACGAGAACGGCATTGGTGGCTCGGCCATTCGCATCCTTCATCAGCTTGCCAAAGGTGTAGTAGTGCATGCGGAGGTCGGGCAGGGTTTCGCCGGAGGCAAACTGGAAGTTGTGCAGCGTGAAGTCGCCTTCGTTGGGCTTAAGTTGCGAAGATGTTTGCCGCGCGTAGGCAGTCGCGAGTGAAACTAAGAGGCAAGCCAGAAGAACGAGACGCCGCATGACAGCACCTCCGCAACGAAGCTAGCACAGAACGACTAGTCAGCTGTCTCGATGCGAGTCAAGCTCGCTTGATCATGCGGGTGATCGCCACCAGGATCACGGCGCCGATGAAAGCGACGATGATGGAGCCGATCATGCCTCCGCCCGGCCAGATCCCGAGCAGACCGAAGATCCAGCCTCCGATGATGCCGCCCAGGATGCCGAGGATGATGTCGACCAGCACGCCGTAGCCGCCACCCTTCATGACCTGACCGGCCAGCCAGCCGGCGATCAGACCGACCACAATCCACGCTATAAAGCCCACGGCTTACCTCCAGAAGTTGGGTTTCAGACAGGCCCGCTGGAACTATACACTTGCTGCGGGTACGATGTAGCACCGGATACGGTCGTGTCCTAGAGTTGCGCTGCTCGCGGATCAGCCGGGCAAGTCTGCCGATGCAAGTCCTCTGCGGCCTTCGTAGTGGGTCAGGTTCACTCCTACAGTTGTGCTTTCCCAGGTCTCGAAAAGCAGTTTCAGGTTTCGAAGGATCTCCCAGGTCTGGAAAGCGCCAGACCTGGGGCACGCGAGCTAGGAATTGGCTTGCTTCAGTAGCTGAGCGAGCTTAGTGATGGCGGCGGGTTCGGCGTCGCCGATGATGACGAAGCGGAGATCCTGCGAAGTCCAGGTGTCGATGCTGAACGAGTTGCGATGCTCGACGCTGGTGGGGCCGGCGAAGGCGCGCGCCAGTTCGGGCGTCTCCTGAAAGATGAGCACGGAAATTTTGTGCTGGCGCAGGCCGACGAGCAGCTGCGCGCCCGGCTGCTGATGGTAGTAGACGAGGCGGCCGCCGATGAGCGTGTAGCCGGTGTTCTGCAATTCGGGCAGGTTGAAGGAGAACGGAATGCGTCCCTGGTACCACGGCTTGACGGTGTGGCGATCGGTGGAGACCACGTCGACGGGATTGGCGCTGGCGAGGGCGTCGATGTGCAGGTCGGCGGCCTCGGAGAAGGCGTCGGCGCGATGCGAGTAAGCGACCCATCCCACGCCGGCGAGCAACATAATGACGAGCACGGCCAGCGCCGGGACCAGCGCGAAGGACCATGACAACGACCGGCGAGGCCGCGCGGCGACCTGCTGCTGGATCTTGCGGCGGAATTCGGGCGTAGGTGTGAAGCGCTCGCGCGCGGGACGCAGGCTGCGCTGCATCATGGCCAGCTCGACGACCTCGGCAGCGCATTGCGCGCAGGTGGGCACGTGCTGGCGCAGAGCGGCCATCTGATCGGGCGGCAGCTCGTTGTCGAGATAGGCGCCCAGCGTCGCGGGATTGGAGTTACACGGCATTGCTTGCCCTTTCCGGCGGCTTGGCCGTCAGCGCCTGACGCAGCAGGTTGCGGGCGCGGGAGAGTCGCGACATCACGGTTCCGATGGGCACGTTCAACACCTGCGCCGCGTCCTTGTAAGACAGTTCCTCGATATCGATCAGCAGAATCATCTCGCGATATCCGACCGGCAGCGTGGCGAGCGCGTCGATCACGGCCTGCGAATTCTCCAGCTGCAGAAGCGCGGACTCCGGCGTGGGAGCGTTGGATGCGATCTCGGTGTCGTCGTCGAGCGCGTCGGTCTTCTGCGCAGCCAAACTGGTGCGCGAGGAGAGAAACGTGTTGCGCAGAATCCTGTACATCCACGCGCGCAAGTTAGTGCCTTCCTGGAACAACTCGAAGTTCTTGAGCGCCTTGGCATAGGTCTCCTGCACCAGGTCTTCGGCGTCGCTGCGATCGCCAGTTAACCAGTGGGAGAAGTTATACAGTTGGTCGAACAGCGGCATGGCCAGCAGTTCGAAGAACTCGGGATCCATTCCTGCCTTCCACAAGAGCTAATTGCCCGAGGATACCTTGAGAAAGCGGATGATGTCTGCACGTTCGTCGGGATTGGGCACGTGAAAATCCATGTTGTTGTCAGGAACGACGGACTCAGTGTCGGTCAACCACTTCTCCAGCAGGGCGTCGTTCCAGGTGAAACTCGCGGCCTTCAGCGCGTCCGAGTAGTTGAAACCGGGCGCGGTGCCGGCCTTCCGGCCATAGACATTTCGCAAGTGCGGACCCTCCTTGTCGGTGTCGAGCGAGTGGCAGCCGGTGCAACGTTTCTCGAAGAGCTGTTTGCCGCGCACGGGATCGCCGGGGGCATCGGCGGCGGCGCGCGTGGATAGGGGCGAGAGCGTGATCCAGAGGACGACGAATGTCGTGGCGAGGGTGATGAGCGAGCGGGCAGTGCGGATTGTACGGGGCGTGTTCATAAGTGTGGCGGCGTACCCTCCCAGGTCTCGAAACAGCGAGACCTGGGGCACCCGCATCCTTGCTATTTCGTCGCCAACTGCTTGCGAATCTGTTTGCGCTCGGCCTTCGCCCAGTGGTAGATGAGCTGCTGCTCGTCGGGCGACAGGCGCGCCTGTGGATGCAGCACGAGATAGCGCTTGACCGGCATCTGGCCGCTGCGAACTTCTGCGGCAATGCGGTTCAGCAACGTCGCCTGATCTTCCGCGCTGTAATGCTGCCACTGCGAAAGATTGAGATGGCTGCGGCCGTCGTGGACATCGCGCTCGACGAGCCACGACGCCGGTGCGAAGCGACTGTACGCCGGCCAGTGCGTGTTCTCGGAATGGCAGTCGGCGCATTTCGCTTCGAGCACCTGGCGGACGTTCGGCGGAACGACGCTGCCATCGAGCAACGCGGTCGAGTCGCTACCGGCGCGAAGGTCGCCCCAGGGATGGATGGTCGAGAGCACGATGATTAGCGCAAGCGCGATACTCAGACCGATTGCTACTCGAGTAGCGTACCCTCCCAGGTCTGGGAAAGAGCCAGACCCTTCGACAAGCTCAGGGCAGGCTCTGGGGCCCCCGCTTAGTCTCGAAAAGAATGAGACCTGCGGCACCCGACGGTTTGGTGATTCCGGAGCTTTCATGACGCGGGCGCCTCGTGGGCTTCGACGGCCGCGCCGGAGAGCGAGGCATCGATCGTGGCGAGATGGTGATCGCGGGCGACGAAGCTGACGTCGGTAATGCCGAGGACATCGCGTAGCTTGTCGGCGGGAACCTTCATCGGTCCGGGATTGGGTGCGGCGCCGGGCGCGGGTTGCGGGAAGGCGGTCGACATCGCGGTGTGAAACGTCACGTTGCCTTCGACCTTCTGCATGATCTGGTGAATGTGGCCGTTGAGCACGGTGAGCGAGCCGAAGCGCTTCATCATGGCCAGCGCCTGCTCGCTGTCGGAGGTGGACCATCCCCACGCGGGATAGACCGCCCAGAGCGGGATGTGGGCGAAGACCACGATGGGCGTGCTCGACTTGAGTCCGCCAAGGTCCTGCTTGAGCCAGTCGAGTTGCGGCGCCCCAAGCTTGCCCATGCCTTCGAGCTGCACGACATTGACCAGGCCGACGAAGTGCACGCCTTTGTGATCGAAGCTGTACCAGCCGTTGCCGGCGGTGCCTTTGCCGTAGCGCGCGAGGTAGAGCTTGCCGTCGTCGACCGACGTGTCGTGCTCGCCGGGGACGTAGAAGACCGGGCGCTTGGTGGTCGTCAGGAGCTGGTCAAGAGTGTCGAACTCGGCGGGCTTCGAGGTGTGCGAGAGGTCGCCAGTGTGAATGATGAAATCCGGGACCCCGGGGCCGGCACTAATCTTGTCGAGCGCGAGTTGCAACGTCGCGGTGACGTCGGTGTTGGCAGGCTTGTTGAAGCCGATGTGGCTGTCGCTGATCTGGACAAAGGTGAAGTCGGATTGCTTGTCAGCGTGATGCGGCTGGCCGAAGGCGCGCGAGACAGGGATGCCTCCGGCGAAGGTCCAGCCCAGGCCGGTGCCAGCCCAGGCCATGCATTTCAGAAAGCCGCGGCGATCGATGCCGTCGTTCATGTTGGGTCCTCAGTGTGCGAGGTGCACATGAGGAGAACTGAGTTGGGGAAGATTTATTCCAGGGTTGTGGGGAAAATTTCGTCGTAGTCTCCCAGGTCTGGAAAAGCGCCAGACCCTTCGACAAGCTCAGGGCAGGCTCTGGGGCACCCGACATTTCCGCAGTTCGTGAAGAACGCCGCAGATCCCTCGGTCGGACTGAAGTCCTCGGTCGGGATGACAACTTGGTGAGAAGGACGTCTCGGATGGCGTTAATAGGCGACGTTGAGCGCAGCGGAGATGGGATCCTCGGCGAGGGCGTTGGCCAGGCCAATCTCAAGAGCACGCGCGGCGGGAACTTTTTCGGCGGCGAGGAACATCTGCAGTGCGCGAGCTTTGCCGATGAGGCGTGGCAGGCGCTGCGTGCCTCCCCATCCAGTGATGAGGCCGAGAGCAGCGCCACGATGTCCGAAGAGCGCGTGCGGGCCGGCGATGCGGCGATCACAGGCGAGCGCGAGATCGAGTCCGCCCCCCATGCAGTAGCCGTGGATGGCGGCAATGGTCGGAGCGGGGAAGCTGGCGACGGCGCGCATCAAGCGCTGTCCCATGTGCGCGAAGCGAAGAGCTTCCGGGCCGGTGAGCGCGGCGATCTCGTGGAGATCGGCTCCGGCGGAGAAGAAGTGCGTGTTGCCGGTGAGGATGAGATGCGACGGCGGATGCGCGGCGAGATCTTCGATGGCGACGGTCAGCGCCTGGACGCGGGCGCGCGTGAGACGGTTGGTGCCGTCGTCGGATACGAGGCGGACGACGAGCGCTTCATCGTGCGGTTCGAGGGTGAAATATGGAGTGGAGTTCACGCGATCATGGGAAGAATAGGACAGGGTGGCCGGTTGTGTCGAAGGTCAACCCAGGTTAGCGTCCAAATGAAGGACGCGAACCTGGGGCACCGACCCTTTTACGTATTGGACGAAAACCCACACTCGAATTGTTAGCGAGATGGTAAGCCGGTGGTGCGCAACGGGAGCGTCACGCGCTAGCGCACCTGTAGCCCGCTCTTATACAATCACTGGTTTCCTACTGTTACGCCATCCTCGTAAGGAGTAGACAACTCCCGGCAAATCAGGGTGCTCCGTTCTTGACCCGCGGGTGCCCCACTCTAGCCTTCAGTTGGCTAGGGTGGGTTCAGGAGTGGGGCGCCCGGCTCGGAGTCGTAAGTTACCAACATGAAAATTCACGAATATCAGGGAAAGGCCATTCTGCGGAAGTATGGAGTGGCAGTGCCGCGCGGCCAGATGGTGGAGACGCGCGAAGAGGCGCTGGACGCGGCGCGGCAGCTGTTTGAAGACGGCGCAACTGGTGTCGTGGTGAAGGCGCAGATTCATGCCGGCGGTCGCGGCAAAGGCGGCGGCGTCAAGATTGCCAAGTCGCCGCAGGAAGCCGGCGAACTGGCGACCAAGATGCTCGGCATGAAGCTGGTCACGCATCAGACCGGGCCCGAAGGCAGGACCGTCCAGCGGCTGCTGATTGAAGAGACGCTGCCGATCGCGCGCGAGCTTTACCTCGGCATGCTGCTGGACCGCGGCAATGGCCGCAACGTCTTTATGGCATCGGCGGCGGGCGGCATGGAAATCGAGGAGGTCGCGGCGAAAGATCCCAGCGCGATTATCAAGGAGCACATCCTGCCCGGCTTCGGGCTGCGGCCGTTCCAGGCGCGCGAGATCGCGTTCCGCCTCGGGCTGGAGCCGAAGTACATCTCGGGCGCGGTGAAGTTCATGATGGCGCTGGCGCGCGCCGCCGAAGACACCGACGCCTCGCTGGTCGAGATCAACCCCTTCATCACGACAACCGACGGCCGGCTCTTCGCGCTCGACGCCAAGATGAACTTCGACGACAACGCGCTCACTCGCCATCCCGACATCCTGGAGCTGCGCGACGTCAGCGAGGAAGATCCGCTGGAGGTCGAGGCCAGCAAGTACAACCTGAACTACATCAAGCTGGACGGCAGCGTCGGCTGCATGGTCAACGGCGCTGGCTTGGCGATGGCCACTATGGACATCATTCAGTACGCCGGCGGCATGCCGGCCAACTTCCTCGACGTGGGCGGCGGCGCCAACGAAGAGCAGGTGACGCACGCCTTCGAAATCCTGTTGAGCGACAAGAATGTGAAGGCGGTGCTGATCAACATTTTCGGCGGCATCCTGCGCGTCGACACGCTGGCCAACGGCATCGTGAGCGCGGCGCGCACCACCAACATCCAGCTGCCGATTGTGCTGCGGCTGGAAGGAACCAACGTCGAGGAGGGCCGCAAGATCCTGAAAGACAGCGGGCTGAAATTCATCGTGGCAGAGACCATGAAGGACGCGGCCGATAAAGTTGTGGCCGCCGCCAAGGGGGTTGCATGAGCATTCTGGTCGATAAGTCGACGCGCCTGCTGGTGCAGGGATTGACGGGACGCGAAGGCACGTTCCACTCGAAGAACGCCGCCGCGTACGGAACCAACGTCGTCGGAGGCGTGACTCCCGGCAAGGGTGGCACCACGCACGAGGGCTGGCCCATCTTCAACACCGTTCACGAAGGCGTGGAGAAGACCGGCGCCAATGCGACCGTAATCTTCGTTCCGCCTCCGGGCGCGGCCGACGCCATCATGGAAGCCGCCGACGCGGGCATCGCGCTGATCGTCTGCATCACCGAAGGCATTCCGGCGATGGACATGGTCAACGCGTGGGAGTTCCTGAAGGGCCGCAACTCGCGGCTGATCGGACCGAACTGCCCGGGCATCATCTCGCCGGGCAAATGCAAGATCGGCATCATGCCGGCGCACATTCACAAAGAAGGCAAGGTCGGGATCGTCTCGCGCTCGGGCACGCTGACCTACGAAGCGGTACATCAGCTGACGACGCGCGGCATCGGCCAATCGACCGCCATCGGCATCGGCGGCGATCCCATCATCGGGACGAATTTCACCGATGCGATCCGGCTGTTCAATGAAGATCTGGAGACGGAAGCGATCATCATGATCGGCGAGATCGGCGGCAGCGCGGAAGAGACCGCTGCGGAGTACATCAAGCAGAGCGTGCGCAAGCCGGTGGTGGGATTCATCGCCGGACGCACCGCGCCTCCGGGACGCCGCATGGGACACGCCGGCGCCATCATCTCCGGCGGCAAAGGCACGGCGGCGGAGAAGATCAAGGCGATGGAAGCCGCGGGCATTCACGTGGCGCAATCGCCCGCCGACATCGGCGAGACGCTGGTCAAGGCGCAAGCGGCAATGATGAAGTAGGGAAGCCGCTGTTCGCCTTTCGCTCTTCGCTTTTCGCCAGAGGCCGAGAAGGATTTTGGCAGCGCATGAAATCGAGTCCCCTCTGCGGGACGAAAGATGATAGCCCAGCGCTTCAGCGCTGGGTAAGCGTCGTAATGTTTTGGGGAGTCCCGCAGGGACGGCACGGTTTTCGCCCCATTTGACGAAACCGCAGGTCCCTCCGCTCGGACTGAAGTCCTCGGTCGGGATGACAGTTTATAAAGTGGCAACCATGTAACGCTAAGAACTGAAGGCTAAGACCCTCTGGCGAAAAGCGAATAGCGAATGGCGAATAGCGCCAATGACAAAGGACCTAATCCATTCATGAAAACTCTGCAACGCACTCTTTCCATCATTAAGCCGGACGCGGTCGAACGCAGCGCCGCGGGCGACATCATCCACACCCTTCTGGAAAACAAATTCCGCATCATCGGTATGAAGATGCTGCACATTAACAAGGCGCAGGCCGAGGGCTTCTACGCGGTGCATGTGCATCGGCCGTTCTTCGAGTCGCTGACCAACTTTATGTCCAGCGGCCCGGTCATCGTGATGGCGCTGGAGAAAGAAGACGCCATTACCGATTATCGTAAGCTGATGGGCGCTACCGATCCGGCCAAGGCCGACGCCGGCACTATCCGCAAGAAGTGGGCGGCTAATATCGAGCACAACGCCGTCCACGGCTCCGATGCCGAAGACACGGCCCGCTTCGAGATCAGTTATTTCTTCGCCGGCTACGAATTGGCGAAGTAAACTGGCTGAAGAAAATCTCACCACAGAGGCACGGAGAGCACGGAGGTTTTAGATCCTGTCGTGGAATCGCATGGCGTTGATATCTCGCCCTAAGTCCGGGCAGCAGCCGAGTGCGACCTTCTTCGTTTTGCTCCGTGACCTCCGTGCCTCCGTGGTGAAAACCCACTTATAGGAGTTCGCGTGGCGCATGTGCAGATCACGTTGTTAGCCGGACGAACGATGGAACAGAAGCGGCGCGCGGTCAGGCGCATCACCGACGCGCTGGTGGAAGAACTCGGCGTCAAGGCGGAGAAGCTGACGGTCGCCTTCGTCGAGGTGCCGCGCCATAGCTACGCTCGCAATGGCGTGCTGCTGTCGGATCGAGCCGATTTGAAGTGAAATCAACTGCGGTACGAAAGAGCCATAAGCGAGCCGCCTTCCGCTGCGGGAAATTGTAAGGAATATCTGTGTAGTTAGTACCGGCCAGCTCTACTTGATCCGCGGGCTCGAAGGCCAGATTTACCGCAGCCTATCGCTGTTGCCTCGATAAGCCCGGCCCAGGCTCGAAATGCGAGCTGTGACCCATAACCGCCCGCTTTACCTGTGTGACCGACCTCACTGAAACGTCCCGGCGTCCGAGCGACCATAGGTATCATGCCGCCTACTATCGCTCCGTGCATTTCGCAGCAAGTTTCGAACTTTGCCGACCTGCGCCATGCGGCCCGGCCGCTGGGGCCAAAGAAAGTCGCCGTGGTCGGCGCCGACGACGAAGTTGCCTTGACCACTGCCGACGGCGCCTTGCAACTCGGCATCGCATTGCCGGTGCTGATCGGCGACGAGAATAAGATTCGCGCGCAAGCCGAATCGCTGGGATTGTCGAATCTGATCAGCAAGGCTGAATTCATCAGCACGCCCGATCCCGCAACTGTCGCCGCGCACATGGCAGGCGATGGGCATGTCGATCTACTGCTCAAGGGACATTTGCGTACCGACCAGCTGTTGCACGCCGTGCTCGACAAACATGCAGGCGTGCGCACCGGCCGCCTGCTCAGCGACGTGCTGCTCTACGAAGACACGCTCGCAGGCGAACTGCGGCTGGTCGGCATCACCGACGGCGGGCTGAACGTCGCGCCCAATCTGGAGCAGAAGAAGCAGATCGTCCAGAACGCCATCGAGGTCATGCGCTGTCTGGGAATCGCGCGGCCGAAGCTCGCGATCATGAGCGCGACCGAGGCGGTCAGCGACTCAGTGCCGTCGAGCGTCGACGCCAAGCGCCTGGCCGACATGGGCGCCGCGGGCGAGTTCGGCGAGGTCGACATCTGCGGCCCGCTCGCGCTCGACTGCGCGCTGCTCGCGTGGGCGGCGGAGGCGAAGGGCATCAAGAATGTCGTCGCCGGTCATGCCGACTGCATGGTCGTGCCTAACATTGAGTCGGGCAATCTGCTGGGCAAAGCGGTGAAGTATCTTGGCGGCTCGGCGTGTGCGCATGTCGTGGTCGGCGCCAAGGTTCCCATCCTGATTCCGTCCCGCGTGGAGAGCTCCGAGGATAAGATCAATTCCATCGCGCTGGGGGTGCTCTTTGCCGCCAGGTGAGCTGCGAATCCTAGCGATCAATCCCGGTTCCACCTCGACCAAGTTCGCACTGTATGTGAACGAGTCGCCAGAGCTGGTCAAGAACATCCGGCACTCCGACGCTGAGCTCGAGCCGTCCCGCGGACGCTCGATTCTCGAGCAGCAGCAGTTTCGAGCCGAGCAGATTGAAGGAGCGTTGAAGGAAGCAGGACACGACGTCCGCGACCTGCACGCGGTTGTGGGACGCGGCGGTCTGCTGCCGCCCGTGGCCAGCGGAACCTATCTTGTGAACGACGACATGCTGGAGGAGTTGCGCCTGGCCAAGCGAGGCGCGCACGCTGCGAATCTCGGCGCGTTTCTCGCGGTCTATCTGGCGCGCGAAGCGGGAGTGCCGGCGTACATCGTCGATCCGGTCAGCGTCGACGAGTGGCCGGAGCACGTGCGCTTGTCGGGATCGGCATTGCTGGAGCGGCAGTGCCTGTCGCATGCGCTGAATTCCAAAGCTGTGGCGAAGCGCTATGCCCGTGAGCAAGGGAAGGCTTACGAATCGCTGCGGCTGATCGTGGCGCACCTGGGCAGCGGAATTTCGGTCTCGGCGCATGCCGACGGCCGCATGATCGACGTCACCAACTCGCGCGAGGAAGGCGCATTCTCCACCGAGCGCGCAGGCGGTGTGCCCGTGATGCAGCTGGTCGACCTGTGCTTCAGCGGACGCTACACGCGCGATCAGGTCGAAGCGGCGCTGTTCCGCGAAGCCGGTTTGTATTCGTATCTGGGCACCAAAGACCTGCTAGAAGTGGAACGCCGCATCGCGGCCGGCGATCGCAAAGCCGAGCTGGTGTTCGATGCGATGGTCTACCAGATCGCCAAGGAAATCGGCGCGATGGCCGCGGTGCTGCGCGGGCGGGTGGATGCTCTGCTTCTGACCGGAGGCATGGCGCACTCCGATCGTCTGGTTACCGCGCTGACCGATTATGTGAAATGGGTCGCTCCCATCATGCGATATCCCGGCGAGGACGAGTTGCAGGCGCTGGTCGAAGGCGCGTTGCGCGTCTTGCGCGGCGAAGAGCGGGCGCGTGTGCTGGAACCCAGCGCTGTTCTCGCATCAGTGGATTGAATCCTTCTGCGGGGGCAGAGCCGGCCTTCCGGCCGGCGTCCACGGCCGGTTACAAAATCCGGAGTCGCCTTCACAGGCCGCTGAAAAAGTCGAGAAGCAGATCCCTCGTCGGCCTGAAGGCCTCCTCGTGATGACAAAAACAAAAGCCTTGCAACGGCGCAGCTGAAGCTGCGCCCCTTCAAAACATTCCACAATCGACTTTTCAGCGGCCTGTCAGCCGACGACAGAACATCTGCCTGACCCCCGGAACAAATCCCTCCCGCCTTGCGTACAGCCCGGAGAGAGGATTACGCCGTGCACACCCTCATGCAGGATCTTCGCTACGCGCTGCGCCAGATGCGGCAGGCGCCCGTCTTCACCCTGACTGCCGTGCTCACGCTGGCGATCGGCATCGGCGCGACGACTGCGATTTTCACGCTGGTGCACGCCATCATGCTGAAGTCGCTGCCGGTGGCCGATCCGGCGCAGCTGTATCGCATCGGCGACACGCAGACTTGCTGCATCGACGGGTGGGAAGAGGACGACTGGAGCTTGTTCTCGTATCAGCTGTATCAGCGGCTGGCCGCGGCCGCGCCCGAGTTCGAGGAGACCACCGCGTTCCAGGCGGGGCCGTCGATGTTCAGCATTCGCAGCACCACTCGCGATACCGTGGCGCGACCACTGCATACGGAATTCGTCACTGGTAGCTATTTCCACGTGCTTGGCATCGGCGCGTTCGCCGGCCGCATAATGACCAACGCCGACGACACGCCATCCGCGCCGCCAACGGCAGTGATGAGCTATCGCACCTGGCAGCAATCGTACGGCTCCGATCCAACGCTGATCGGCTCAAGCTTCGTGATTGAAGGCCAGCCGGTGACGTTGATCGGCATTGCGCCGCCAGGATTTTTCGGCGATACCTTGCGCGACAACCCGCCCGATTTTTGGCTGCCTTTGCAGCAGGAGCCGTTGTTCAACGGCCAGAACGCGCTGATGAAGAACCAGATGTCGAACTGGCTCTACGCCATCGGCCGGCTGCGGCCTGGCGCCAGCGTTACCGGACTCGACGCGCGCCTGACGCCCGTGCTGCAACGCTGGCTGAGCAATGAGGATCCCATCCCCGCCGCGTTTCGCCCCCAGATCCAACCGACCTTCTCGCATAAGTACATTCGCCTGGCTCCCGCCGGTGGCGGCGTGGCGCGCATGAAAGAAGACTATGGCGCCAGTCTGCGCATTCTGTTGTCGGTGTGCGGGACGGTGCTACTGATCGCGTGCGCCAACATCGCCAACCTGCTCTTGGCGCGCGGCACGGCGCGACGGATGCAGACCGCGGTGCGAATCGCGCTGGGCGCTTCGCGCAGAAGGCTGATCCGGCAGCAACTCACCGAAGCCGTACTGCTGGCTCTGGTCGGTGGTGTGCTGGGGATTGTGATCGCTTATCTGGGCGCGCGCTTCATTCTGGCGCTGGCCTTCAGCAGCGCGACCTTCACCCCGATCAAGGTAACGCCATCGTGGCCAGTGCTGGGATTCGCCCTTGGGCTGTCGCTGCTCACCGGAATCGTGTTCGGAGTGGTGCCGGCGTGGTTCGCGTCGCACTCCGATCCGGCCGAAGCGCTGCACGGCGCGAACCGCTCGACGCGCGAGCGATCGTCGCTGCCGCAGAAGATGCTGGTCATCGGGCAGGCTGCGCTCTCGCTGGTATTGCTGGCCTGTGCCGGATTGCTCACCAGCAGCCTGCGCAACCTGGAGCATCAGGAGTTGGGCTTTGCCACGCAGAATCGCGTTAGCGTGGCCATCAATCGTCCGCTGGCCAGCTACACGCCCGAGCGGCTGGATGCGTTGTATCAAGCGCTGGAAGATCGCCTGCAGCAACTGCCGAATGTGCAAGGCGTCAGCCTGGCGCTCTACAGTCCGATGAGCGGCGATAACTGGGGCGAGATGGTGGCCGTCGAAGGCCGCGGTGATCCCAATGTCGACGACAAGAATGCATCGTCCTGGGACCGGGTGAGCCGCACCTACTTCGCGACGGTCGGCCAGAACGTGGTCCGCGGCCGCGATTTCGATCGCAGCGATACCTCGGGATCGCGGCCGGTCGCCATCGTCAATGAAGCGTTTGTGCAACAGTTCTTCAAGAACGAGGATCCCCTGGGCAAGCACTTTGGCATGGATATGGCGCGCCTCGCCAAGACGTACGAGATCGTCGGTGTGGTGCGGGACGCGAAGTATACCGACCCCGAACAACCTGCCCATCCCATGTTCTTTGTGCCGCTGGAACAGACCTTGCATTTCGACGAACCGCTGATGCAGCAGCTGGAAATCAAGTCGCACTTCATGAATGGAATTCAGCTGCTGGTGCGCGGAGACACACACAATCTTGAATCCCAGCTGCGCCGTGCGCTGGCCGATGTCGATCCCAACCTGACTATCATCTCCGTTGAAACCATGGACCAGCAGGTTGCCGACAACTTCGATCAGCAGCGAATGGTGGCGCGGTTGGCGGGCACTTTCGGCATCATCGCATTGCTGCTGGCTGCCATCGGGCTCTACGGCGTAACCGCCTATACCGTGGCGCGACGCACCAGCGAAATCGGCCTCCGCATGGCGCTGGGCGCGAATCGCATCAGCATCGCCGGACTGGTTTTGCGCGGAGCGTTTCTGCAAGTCGCAATTGGTTTGCTGATCGGAATCCCTGTCGCCATCGGCGCGGGAAGACTCATGTCGTCCAGCCTCTTCCAGGTGCGCAGCTGGGATCCCTGGGTGCTCGCGATTTCTATTCTGCTGCTCGGAATTTCCGCCGCGGCGGCCAGTCTTCTGCCCGCAAGCCGCGCCGCGTCTACCGATCCGGTGAAAGCGCTGCGCACGGATTGAAAGCGGATTCACCACAGAGACACAGAGGCACAGAGGCACAGAGGCACAGAGAAGAAGACAGGAAACACAAGGACAGGAACAAAAAGCAGCATCGGCAGGCAGTCGTCGAATGACGCTATTCCGATGGATTCTCTGTGACTCTGTGTCTCTGTGGTGAGAAGTCCGCCTGTGGTGAACCACGTATATCGTAAAATTGAACTCAGCCAGTCACCCCCGCGGAGGGATGTGTGAGCGGTTGAAACAGCCGGTCTTGAAAGCCCCTCGACCTGGCCGGAAAATCAATGAGTTTTGGGGCAACTGTAGTAAAACGTAGTAACGGAGAGGTGGCCGAGTGGTTGATGGCTCCGGTCTTGAAAACCGGCGTAGGGGAAACTCTACCGGGGGTTCGAATCCCTCCCTCTCCGCCAACCGCGCAATTTCCATCTCAGTTCTGCAAAAGCCTTGCCTGCGACATTTCAGCGGTTGTCGACAATGAGTGAAGTTTGTACGGCTTCGGGCTTGAATGCAAGGAGTCAGTTGAAGCATTGCTAAAGAAGCGCTAACGGGGGACGAAGCGAGCATACGCCCAATTCTCTTTGAAAGATCGAGTCTGGGATGGTGTGCGGATGAACAACGCGAATTTCGAAATAACACTGCATCGCCAGGACAGTGATAGCTACTCGGTGGTTCTGCGTTGCACGTTGCCAGATAACGACACCGACGTAAGCCGGTCCGGAACAGCGCGATTCGACCTCGATCAGTTGCGCGCGTTATCGCTCGATTGCTTGTCCTACGCCAGGCTCTTGACCAGCAGTTTGTTCAAAGATCCCGTTGTTGCAGCGGCGTTTACCGAGGCCCGCGCCGCCGCTCAAGCCCTGGGGACAAGGCTGCAGGTTCATCTTGGCGTGGAGTCGGATGCGCCCGAGTTGCACAGTCTGCATTGGGAAATATTGCTGGATCCACGAGATGGAAGTTATCTCTTCTCGGGCGAGCAGGTTATCTTCTCTCGTTATCTGAGCAGCTTAGATTGGCAGCCGGTGCGTCTGCGGCCGAAAAACCAGCTCACCGCTTTGGTTGTCATCTCGAACCCGGCCAACCTGGCGGAGTTTGGATTGGCCCCGGTTGATGTGCAAGGCGAATCGACAAGAGCGCAGACCAATCTGCACGGCATCGGCGTGACCACGCTGGCCTCCGGCGGAACCGCCACCCTGAACAATCTCTCCGATCATTTGCGCGAAGGTGGTCATGACATTCTCTACTTCGTTTGTCACGGCTCCATCGTTGATAACGAACCGTGGCTCTGGATGGAGGACGAAGCTGGAAATGTAGCCCGAGTTAGCGGTGCTGCCTTAGTCGCAGGTCTAAAAGACTTGCAGTACCGCCCACGACTGGTCGTCTTAGCTTCTTGCCAGAGCGCTGGAGTCGGTGGTGCGAACAATCCCACAGCTCACAGCGCACTTGTCTCATTAGGGCCGCGTTTGGTCGGCGCCGGTATTCCGGCCGTGTTGGCAATGCAGGGCAGCGTGAGCATGGAAACGGTGGCAGACTTTATGCCCGTGTTCTTCCGCGAACTCTTGCGTGACGGACAAATCGACCGCGCGATGGCGGTCGCTCGTGGTGCCATAAGTAACCGCCCGGATTTCTGGATGCCTGTCCTTTTTATGCGACTGAAGAGCGGGCTCATCTGGGATCCGGCGATGGCCGATCAACGAAAAGACCCGCCAGTTCCCTCAATGCCAGCGCCGGAGCCACGTCCCGGCAGGAAGCGAGTTATCGGTTTGATCGCGGGGGTATGTGCGCTGTTGGCGATTGCAGCTGGTAGTTGGATTACCCTTCGGCCAAAAGCCCCGGTGGTGCCCCCGAACAGTCTGGCAAGAGCGAACCAACCCGCTGCTCAACGAGGCTCAAACGCCGCCTCGGTCCCCAAACAACAACCTCCCCTGGCACCTGCGCCGCCCTTATACTTCGCCGATTCCAGAGAACTTCCCGGAGCCATCCACAAGCTTCAAGGCGGCGCGGTTACCGAGGTTTACCGTCGTCCAAGTGGCAACCTTTCCTCAGTGGCCGTTTCTCCCACCGGAGAGATCTTCTTCTGCAATGCCAACGACCGGCGAGTCTACAAAATCGAAAACGGTCAGGAAAAATCGGTTTACACCCACAATACCTACGTGCGCTCCGTCGCCTTCGACTCGCACGGAGTTTTGTATTTTAGTGAGGCTACGGGTGGCGGGGGAGACGGCACAATCTACCGTCTCAACGGTTCCACTGCAGTTCCTTTTCATTCAGTACGGCTCTCTGAGATCGACGGATACTGGGCGGGCGATTTTGCCTTTGACAGGCAGGGGACGCTATGGTTGAGCAGCGGGAATCGACGTCCTGCTAACTTGTATAAGCTGGTTAATGGAAGCCTCACCCTAGTCTTAGCCTCCGCCGACCCCATAGACGGCATCTCTTTCGCGCATGACGGTTCCCTCCTCTACACGAGGCAAAGCTTCATTTACCAGGTTACCTTGCCTTCGCTTAAAACCTTTCTACTCTATCAATCGCCCAAATCGCCCGCGAACACCTGGTTAACCGGCGTCGCACCCTTGCCGCAATAGCATTGTCAGCGGGACGAAATCGGCCGTGAATCGGGCCCCATGGAATCTGCTGTCGACTCGGAAGTAATCCACGGCGCCACGGCTGGCGGCATCACCGTTGTTGTCTGTGATGAAATGGTGACAGCTTCCGCGTCGAAACCACCACAAGTCCTGTCACAATTCAACTGTTAGCGAGGGCGTAGTAAAAGTGTAGTAGGTCTATGTCATTTTGGATCAAAACGCGACAGCTAGCGTCTACTTACCAAACCAGTAAGTGGTGGGCAGATGCGGAAAAATCAAAACCGTTCAACAATGATCAATTAAGGCAAGGGAACTTGAAAACCGCAGTACTCGAAAGGGTGCCGGGGGTTCGAATCCCTCTCCCTCCGCCACTAGCTGCCACTCACCCAGTCAACGGCCCAGGTTCCCAGAGAGCTCGGTGACGCGTTTCTCTGAGCGCCGAAGTCGCTCGGGGTATGATGCCCAGCAATGAAAAACAGCGCTGTTCTACTGCTTAGCACTCCTATTCCCGTTGCCCGCAAAGGGGCCGTGGCGGCCATCACTCAGTTCCTGGTAACGCACAATGGCAGTATTTTGCACGCCGACGACCACGTGGACACGGACCGGGGTATGTTCCTGTCGCGGCTGGAGTGGGACTTGGATGGCTTCGATATTCCCATCGCAGACTTTGGGGAACACTTCAGCCCTATCGCGGAACAGTACAAGGTCGAATATCATTTGGCGCCGACGAATTACCGCCCCAAAGTGGTCATCCTGGTTTCGAGCTATGACCACTGCCTGGCCGATCTGCTGTACCGGCACGGCACCGGCGAACTCGCTTGTGATGTGCTCAAGATCATTGGCAGCCATCCCAAAGCTCGGGCCCTGGCCGAGTTTTATGGAGTCCCTTTTCATCTGCTGGCCAATCCTAAAGACAAGCGCGAGTGCGAACAGGAGATGCAGGAATTAATCGGGCAAGAGCCGGACCTGATTGTGTTGGCTCGCTATATGCAGATCTTGAGCCCGGAATTCGTCGCCCAGTATTTGCTGCGCATGATCAATGTGCATCATTCCTTCCTGCCGGCATTTGTGGGGGCGAAACCATATCACCAGGCGTTTGACCGCGGGGTCAAATTGATTGGCGCTACCAGCCATTACGTCACCGCCACGCTGGACGAAGGGCCGATCATCGAGCAGGATGTGGTGCGCGTTTCTCATCGTGACACCGTGGAGGACATGCTGCGCAAGGGACGCGACCTGGAGAAAGTCGTGCTTGCACGCGCCGTCCGCTGGCACTTGGAGAATCGCGTCCTGGTGTATCAGAACAAGACCGTGGTGTTCAGCTAAGACGCGGGTGAACCGTCGCCCAAACTCTGCTCTTTCCAGCCTGCGCTCTGCGAGAGCCCTCGAGTGGATCCGCCTTCGGATATCCCTCAACCGCGTGCGCCTCGATTTCTATTCCCTCGAAGACTTGTAAAGAGCCCACTGCGGAAACGATCAGAAGGCGAAGCGGCCACCGATGGTCGGAGCGCAGTTGTTGTTGGAGAAATAGGGGACGCCGGGACCATGAGGTATCGCGATGGCCAGACCGCCGGTCACCCAGGAATACGCTAGTCCAGCAAAAACGTCGAAACGCGGGGTGAAGTGATGATCCGCATAGAGCGATCCCTCGTTGAGGGTGCCCGCACAGGAACTGCGATAGTTTCCGACCGTGCAGGTCGAGGGAACGCGGAAGGTGTTCTGCCGCTGCTGATACCAGGCAAACGTGATGTCGGTTTTTTTGTCGAAAGCGTATTTCGCGCCCGTCCACCAGATATTCACTTGCTTCTGTGAATCTAGATTGTTGTCCTCGACTCCGCTCATCTGATAACCGCCCTCGTCCGAAGCGCCTACGCCCAACGGGTTGGTCGGGTTGTTCTGCCAGATGTATTCGAAGCCGCCATAAAACTTGAACGGATTCCACACATACTTGGCAGCCACAACAATGCCGTGATTGTCCGTCACGATGCCATACACGGTGCCAGTCGTCGCAATCAGGTTGGGCTCGGTGATGGGGTTGGTATTGATGCTGTTCGTGGTTGACTGATACGGCTGCGTCGGACTCTGCGGCCCCAGCAAGGGGTTCAATACGCTGACGGCATCGTTGTAAAGCTGGTAGACGACGTCGACGGAGAAATTGTGGTAGTTTCCGCCGACGTCAACGCCAAATGCGTTGTTATGCGCCGATTCCGCCGTACAGTTGGCAGCCGTCCAGGTTGGGGAGGCCGAATAGCAGCCGCCGACACCGTCGGCCCATTTATACATCGCGCCCATATGGACGGGGCCATAGGCAAGGCGATACTTTATCGCGTCGTCCCAGCGGGAGTCGTCGGTGTCGCCGCCGCCAGCCATCGTGCCGTTATACCCGATGTACGAAAAGGCGTAGCCGCCGCCGGCCGGATCGTATTGCAGCATCAAATCCGTGCCCAGAGAACGCTGACGGCCGAAGGTCAACGTGCCGAAAAGCTTGGAGGATACGCCGCCGTAGATTTCGTCATTGAAGGGTTGGCCCGCGCGCGCCCCGTCGATGGCGAACGAATAGCCGGCCCGGGGAAGGCCGTTGTTTTGAATCTGTGTCTCCGGCGCATTAGCCAGCAGGCCGGAATTCGGATTGATGCCAGTGTTGGCGTTGAACACCACGGCCCAGCCCGGCGCAAACTCTTCCTTGGCCTTGATGCCCAGACCTGTCTGCTGCAGGTTATTCACGGCGGGGAGGAATCGATGTTGATAGCCGTTCCGGTTCACCAGAGATTCGCCTTCATAGTTATAGCCGCTTACCGGTAAGCCGTGACTGACCCAGCCGAGGCCGATGTCATAGGCACCGTACAGCGTGATGCCATGCCAGGTCAGCGTGCAATCGGTGGTGAGGAACTCGTGGCCGCTGGCGCAGGCGTCGGCGCTGCTCCGCTTCATCTGGATGTCGATCGTGATGTCCTGGCCAACCGCCAGGCTGATTCCGCTGCGCGTTTCATCAGCGAAGCCTTGTTTTGTCGCACGAATCTCGACGCGCCCTACCGGCAGGCCGGCCGTCTGATAGTGCCCCGCGCTGTCGGTTGTGATGGTGATCTTGGCACCCGTATCGAGGTTCTTGACGGTCACCGCGACATCGCGGAGGCCGGCGCCGGTTTGGTCCGTCACCATGCCGGAAAGGCTCGCTCCCGTTTGGGTCCACGCCGAGGATGACGAAAGCAGAAAACCAACCGCCGCGATAAACAAGTAAGCCTTGCGCATTTCGACCTCAAGAAATCAATGGTTTGAACAGAAGTCGGAAGTGTACATGAGATACGATTCAATTGTCCAAATATATACGCTTCAGTCTGTTTTGCCATGATTCCGTGGGCTATACTGATGCCGCTGCGACGGAGTTGACCGGGGACTTGGTTGTGGCTACGATTGCGTCCCGATGCAGAAGAATGGCAAAGCCGGACGGAATGGCGAGCGACTGCTGATGCTTCGTGACGCAGCCCTGCAACTTGGGATCAGCTTCCCAACCATCAAGCAGTGGATTTACAAGAAAAAGATTCGCAGCACTCAGACTGCGGGAGGCCACCATCGTATCCCGCAGAGCGAAGTGGACCGGTTGCTGTTCCGAACCCGGGGCAAGACGGAAACACAACGCCAAGAAGAAATCCGGCGGGTGAGTGGCCGGAATCAGCTTGTGGGCCGAATCGAGTCGGTGCAAATCAGCGGTTTGATGGCCGAGGTCAGAGTTTCGATTGGCGGCCAGCAAATCACGTCGATTATCACCGCACGCTCCGCTAGAGAAATGCAGCTAAAGCGGGGACAGACTGCCGCAGCCCTCATAAAGTCTACCGAAGTAATGATCTTGCGGATTTGATCCAGGAAAAACCGACCCTTTCCGCACGTGCTAATCGTTCTGCTGCGGGTGCTGCAAATCAACCTGGGCAAGACGGCAGCGCTTTGCGAATGCAGTTGTTGAGGAAAGTTAGGGTTCTTGCCTGAACCTCCTTCCGCGTCGGCCCGTCACATCCAAGCCATTGCCGGCCTCAGTACAATGGCCTCGAGCATGCTGGAGAATCTCAACCTCAAGAAGAAGCTTTCGACAGAAGAGTACAAACGCATTGTTCCCGGCTTGCAGGCGCGGCTTTACGATCTGGAGAAAGCCTGCTGGGACCACGGCGTTCCCACGGTAATTGTCTTCGAGGGCTGGGACGCATCGGGAAAGGGCACGACCATCCGGGCGCTCACGCAGCGGCTCGATCCTCGCGGATTCAAGCTCTATCCCATCACCGCGCCGCGCACCTATGAGCAGCAACGGCCCTGGCTCTGGCGCTTCTGGTTGAAGGTGCCCAATCGCGGCGAGATGGTCATCTTTGATAGCAGCTGGTACGGACGCGTGCTGCAAGAGCGCGTCGAGCGCGTGATCCCGGAGAAGGCCGTCGAGCAGGCGTTTCGCGACATCAACGAGTTCGATCGCATGCTGGCCGACGACGGCACAGTGATCCTGAAGTTCTTCCTGCACATCAGCCGGAAAGAGCAGCGCCGGCGCTTCGAAGGGCTCGCGTCCAATCCGCTGGAGGCGTGGCGCGTGACCAAGGAGGATTGGGCGCGGCACAAGAAGTACAACCAGTATCTTGCCGCAGCGGAGGAGATGCTGGAGCTGACCGAGTCGGAATACGCTCCCTGGACAATTGTGGAAGCGACCTCGAAGTCGTACACGCGGAAGCGTGTGTTCGAGACCATCATCAGCGCCATGGAGAAGAGTCTCGGGCCGAAGGCGCCGCGGCGGAGTGACGCCGGTGTGGATGCCTCGCGCGACGCCGAGTTGCGCGAAGCCATGGAAAGCCTGACGCGAGGGGGCGCCTGATGCTGTCGACCCTGGACCTCACGCGCAGCCTTGACCGCGCCAGCTATGTCCACGAGATCACGCGCCGCCAGATTCAGCTGCGCGAGCTGGGCTACCAGGTTTATTTGCAGAAGCGGCCGGTCGTGATCGTCTTCGAGGGCTGGGACGCGGCGGGCAAGGGCGGTGCGATCAAGCGCATCACCGAGAAGCTTGATCCGCGCGGTTACGTCGTCTATCCCATCAGCGCGCCGGAAGGCGAAGACAAGACGCGGCATTACCTGTACCGTTTCTGGCGGCGCCTGCCGGAGCGCGGCCAGATCGCCATCTTCGACCGCTCCTGGTACGGCCGCGTGCTGGTGGAGCGCGTGGAAGGCTTCGCCAGCGAAGCCGAGTGGAAGCGCGGCTACAAGGAGATCAACTCCTTCGAGCGGCAGCTGCGCGAGTTCGGTACCATCCTGCTGAAGTTCTGGATTCACATCTCGCGCGAGGAACAGCTGCGGCGCTTCGAAGAGCGCAAGGCCATCGGCTACAAGTCGTGGAAGCTGACCGAGGAAGACTTGCGCAACCGCGAGAAGTGGTCGGCCTACGAAGAAGCGGTGGAGCAGATGCTGGTGAAGACCAGTACGGCGACCGCTCCCTGGACTCTGGTGGAAGGCAACGACAAGTACTGGGCGCGAACAAAAGTCCTGGCAAAGCTGGTGAAGGTTCTCTCAGCCGAGATGGACCATCGGCCCGGCGATCCGCTGCACAAAGAAGAAGCAGCCAACACACGTCGCAAGGGCAAGCGCGGCCGGCGCGCGTAGCTGGCTTAGTGGGAGATGGCCTCTGCTTCATTCACTTGGGGCTGGTTTTGATTCGCTTCGGAGCACAATTGGAAGACCTGAACGCGAGCGTTCGAGGTGTCGGCGACATAGAGCCGATTGCTCCCGTCAATCCACAACCCCCTCGGCCCGCTGAAGTCGCCTACCCGCGAACCCAATTCGCCGAAAGAGGCCAGCATCTTGCCGCCGCGGCTGTATACGCGGATCTCAGCCGTGTCGCTAAACGAGGCGTAGATTCGTCCTTCGTTATCGATACTCACGCCATCGGAATGATCCTGCGCAGCATGCTGGATGATGAAGCCGCCGATAAGATTGCAATCCAAGTCCAGGATTCGAATGCGCGTCCCGTCCGTGTCCAGAACGATCAACTCATCTTCGCCGACGACAAGATGGGTCGGGTAGTTGAATTCATGCGGCCCGGTGTCACTTCTGATTTGCAACTCCGGCACCTTGTGTTCTCGCTGTGGCTGTCCGACGACCTTCAAAATGACTCCTTGCAGATCGAGCATGTAAACAACGTGGCGAGGACCGTCAGCGACATATAGGCGTCCGGCATTGCGATCGATGGCGATGCCTGTTATCTGCTGGAAGATATTCTCGTCGTAGGTCGTCCCGATGGTGCGAACGAACCTTCCATACTGGTCGTACACCAGCACGATTTCTCGATCAAAGTCGGCGATGTAGACATTGTTGTCTCTGTCGACGGCGACATCTCCGGGCAGGGAAAGTCGCCGGTTCCCTCCGCCAAGAATCCGGAACGAGGTCTTTCTGTGGGGATCGATAACGTGCACCGCCGGGATGATCGGATCGGTTACGATCACGCGCTGCTGAGAGTCGGTGGTCAGGTTCAGCGGCATTCGCAACACGTTTTGGTGGCCGTAGGCGAGCGCAACAACATCGTTGAACAGGCCACGTTGCTTCGATTCCACACGCAAGAATGCGGTGGCGTGCAGTGGTGGCGCATAGTTTTCAGCTATGAGTACTTCCCTTCCACCGGTCGCTAGTCGTCTATGCACAAGGTAACCTCTACGGCACGACTGAGTACTGTGGAACCAATGACGCTGGGACGGTCTGGGAGCTTTCGCCATAGGCGCGACCAGCGGTGACCGCGACTACACATATCGCGCTACAAGTGACGCGAGGCGGAACACTTTCGCTGATTTCTTGGCCAGTGACGTGGCGCCGTAGCCTACATCTTCATCTTCATCCCGTCGCCCTCGGTGTTGGCGTCCATACGCATCTCCGTCCCGCCCCAGATCTCGGTGGGATCTTTCGCGTTGGGATAGACGTGCGTCATCCAGCCAAAGACCACGGGAATCCATAGTCCGCCTGCGGCATTGCATGCTTCTTCGGTGTGGATGCTGCCTTGCATTCCAAACTGCGCGTGCGGCCCAAACTGCTCGGCGAGGGGCAGGCTTCGCGGTCCGCCGCAGAAGTCCACATGGCGGTGCCAGGTCCCGATGCTCAACGGCACGACGGCATTCAACTGTTCCGCGGTGGCGTCCTGCCGCGCGATATACATCACGCCGACCGCTTGCATGCCCTGCGGCATGCGTTTGTAGAGGATCGATCCCGGGCGACTGTAGTTCACGTGCTGCTGCTCCAGCCGGGCATAGCGATAGTTGGTGTAGTGAACTTCTTCGCCCATCTTGCCGGTTGGATGAAACGGCTTATAACCATCCTCGACCGACGTATTCACGTCGGCGTACTGCACCAGCACGCCTCGCGCGGCAGTGAGAATGTCCTGCGCACGCTGCTCATCGCCCGGCTGCGGCGTGCCTTTCAGCGACATCTGCATGTGGTTGCCCATCTTCATCGATGGCACAGGCGTCTGGTCGCTCTTGCCGCCGTAGTAATGAAGCAACTCCTCCCACAGCGGAAACTGCTGCGCCATCATCACGGTAAGTAAGCAGAGCAGGACGACTCCGAGGACCGCCGCAAGACGTTTCGCCATAAGACCTCCGCTGCGCTGAGCGCCGGGCTGGATCTGGTCGGATTGCCGACAAGCGTATGACGAATGTCGAGTCGTAATGGTTCCCGAGATGGACGTAATTACTGCGCTAACGCTGGGACGCAACGATCGCAGAAGGATTCGCCATGGAGACGGTCACTGCATCCACCGCTTCAATTCGAATCCAGTCCGGGCGCAGCGAGGCCCAGTCGAGCGGCGCACTCAGCAGGTGTAGGCTCACGATGCCCGATCGCGCCGAGCTCCTCCACGCCGCCTCGTTGGAACCAAAATAATTAGCCAGCTCTGCCGGATTCCAGGGATAAATCCAAACCTGACTGGTCACGTTTGGCGGCAGCACCAGGGACAGCGCTTCTCGACTGCCATCAGCGCGCGCTACCTGCAGCTGCATCTGCTGCGGTTTGCAAAGATGCCACCACGGCGGGTAATGCACCGTCATGGTCAAACGCAGGAAGTCGGCCCGGCTTGCCGTGCCCACCATGCCCAGATCGAACTCCGAGTCTCGGCTCGTCACCGCGAACGTGCTGGCGGGCACTCCAAGCGGTCGCATCTGGAGCGAGATTTGTCCTGCCCGCGCGTCGTCACGCACTAAACCAACTACTCCTGGGCTGATGACTTCTTCGGCGCGATAGTGACTCTGCATCCAGAGCCAGACCTCCGGCGCGCGAGTGAAGTTGGCCACTCCGTCGATCGGCAGGCTGCGGTCGGTGTCGCGCCAGCGCTTGAAATTCGTGCCCAGCACTTGGTTGGGATCAGGATCAGGAAAGTACAGCGCGGCAGTCGCTACTGCTCGCTGCAACCCGGCGATCTCCAAACCGGAGAGGTACGGCCCGCTTGCGGTGTATGCCTGGAGCAATCCACCGGCAACCTTGCGTCGTGCCGCCAGACCGTACCTCGTTTGATACGGGAAAATTGCGATGGAATCATGCTCTCCGCTGTGTTGCTGCAGGAAGGTTGCAGCGGACTTTTGCAGCGCCGCAAACTCGCTTGGAAAACAGGCGCCATCGAACTCTGCGAATTCCTCCGGACATAGCGATAACGGCTTGTGAAGCTGCGCGACCAGGTTATGTACTAACGGCAGCGCGAATGGTACTTCCTCCAACTCCATCGCAGCGAACCGGCTCGTCGGCAATCCTCCGAACGCCAGCGAACAAGCGACCACCAGCAGCATTCCGGTTGCCGAAGCAAGCTTTTCTCCGGCCAGCAAAATCACACTGGACAAGAGCACGACACCGAACAACGCCCCGCGAACGTGATTCTCGTCGGAGCGCACCATCGCACTCTGTATCAGCATCAGGCATACCGCGCCGGCGGCGAAGAGAAATCCGGCGCGAGCGGTGATGCGCGAGCGGTTCTCTGGTTGGAGCACGCCACAGATAAGAAACAGAGCCGTGCCACCCAGCAATGTTGCCAGCAGTCGCACAGTCGTCGAATTCGTCATTGGCGACGGCGTAGCCCAGCGATAAACGGCGACCACCGCGAATGCCTCGCGCCAGTAGCGAAAACTGAACGGCGCCACTAAGACAGCGTTCACCGAAATTACAACCACAACTGCCGAAGCTGCCGTCATCAGCAGTGCTCGGACGAGTCTGCCGAGGGCTTGCCGGTCACGTCGGAACTCAAATCCAAGAGCCAGAACCGTGACCACCAGCGTCGCGACTCCGTAAATTCCCGTGTCGGTTGACAAGAGAAACGCCGTGGCGCAAAGCACCGAAGCCGATACTCCAGCTAACTCAATCTGCATACGCCTTTCTGCCACGGCGTAGCCGGCGCGCAGAAACAGCGCAAAAAGAAAGAGGACCGTGGTCATCCGCAGCGACGGCGACCAGAAAACGCAAAGCAACAACAGCAGCACACCACGCTTCCATCCGGGCTGCTCCGGCAACAGCAACCACACGATGAGCCAAAGCTCCACGATCATCAGACATGTGGGCAAGGTGCGCCACGTCGCATAAACCGATCCCGTGGAGAGACCCATGTGCCGCGCGGGAAGGCTGGAGAGCCACTGGAATAACGGCCCCCGGGTGAAAGCCAGGTTCCGTCCTAGCCAAATGCCCTGCGATGCCTTGAACGCCTCATCCAGGTGCCAGTCGTCATCCATGTAGCCGGGGTTGGAAATGAGCGTCAGAGTTTTTGGCAGCAACAGTTCTGGGGGGAGAGCGGCTAGCAGGAGAACCAGCAGCCCGAGCAGATCCCAGCGGCCAGAAAAGCTAGAAAAACGTAATCGGCGCCGGGACGGAGTAGCTTGCAATTCGGCGCACTGCATTTGTTGAGCGCCATTCTAGCGCACCGCAAATTTGTGCAGACGATTCCGCGTAGCTCCGATTGGTTCAGCCGATCAATTTACCGGGCAAAATTGCCTGGAAAAATGGGGCAGTTCAGTACCCGAAAGGTTGCCTCACCCCGAAAAAAGATCTCAGAATTTGAATAGCACGCGACGAACTATATGAAAAACTGTAGGCAGTGCTGATAAGTGCAGCTGGTACCCAATTTAGTATCAATGTTTTCAATCAGATAAATAAATTGGAACTCCCCCGAAAGTGGTCACTAGCTTGCGGTATAGCATTCCGTGTGGAACCCTGCCTTTTCCGGTTTCCTCGTTGGTTGTCCTAGGCAGGAGAAACACTCAGAAGACATCCCGAGCGGAGAAAAGAGATATATGAGAGTAAAGAAAGTGATCATCGGGCTGCTAAGCGTGCTGGTGATCGCCCTGCTGATGACGCCGTCCCTCGTGGCGCAGTCGTTGGTGTCAGGCGATATTACCGGTACGGTTACAGATCCTAGCGGCGCGGTCGTGCCTAACGCCACGGTCACATTGAAAAGCACCACCACTGGGCAGACACGCAATACCACCACGAATAACAATGGCGCGTATCGTTTCTCGCTGTTGCAGCCCGGTACCTATACCGTAACCGCAACTGCGAGCGGCTTCAGCAAGGCCGAGACGACGGCTGCTATTAACGTCGGCCAGGCGACCGTGGCTGATGTGAAACTGGCAGTCGGTACCAGCTCGCAGACGGTGGAAGTCACCTCCGCCGTGCCTTTGGTGCAGGCCGATACGGCTGACCTGTCCACCAACTTCGATCAGAACGTTGTGGCCAATGCGCCCAATGGCGGTAATGACCTTACCTACATTGCGCAGACGGCACCCGGCATCAACATGAACACCGGTATGGGCTACGGCAACTTCAACACCGCCGGTCTGCCTGCTACCTCGAACATGTTCACAGTGAACGGCGAAAACCAGATGGATCCTTACCTGAACCTTAACAACTCGGGCGCTACCAACCTGATGTTGGGCAAGAACGCGGTTCAGGAAGCCACCGTCACCACCAACGCCTACGGCGGTCAGTTTGGCCAGCAGGCTGGTGCGCAGGTGAGCTACGTTACCAAGTCCGGCACCAACGCCTACCACGGCAACGCCAACTACTGGTGGACGGGCCGTGCAATGGACGCCAACTCCTGGTTCGCCGGTCAGGAGACTCCTTATCCGAAGACGCCTTTCAATAACAACAACTCGTGGGCCGCTTCGGTCGGCGGACCGATCAAGAAGGACAAGCTGTTCTTCTTCGCCGACTGGGAAGGAATTCGCTACATCGTTCCGACCACGTCAGTTACTTACGCACCCACGGTGCCCTTTGCCAACGCAACGCTGGCAAACATTGCGGCGACAGACCCGGCTTCGCTCCCCCTCTATTCGAAGATGTTTAGCCTGTATCAGGGAGCTCCTGGCTACGCCAATGCCCAGACCGTTACCACCAGTCCTGGCGGCTGCTTGGATCTGGCTGGTACCGCAACTGCGACGGGCGGAACCTTCGGAGGTGGTCCTGGTCAGACGCCGTGCTTCGGCTCTTTCCTGTCCAGCCCCGCAGAGCCGGCTAAGGAATGGTTGCTGACCGGTCGTGTCGACTACAACCTTTCGGACAAAGATCACCTGTTCTGGAGCGTTAGCTTCGATCACGGCACCCAGGCGACCTATGCCGACCCAATCAACAGCGCGTTCAGCGCGGCCAGCTATCAGCCGCAGTACAACGGCCAGGGCCAGTGGACGCATAGCTTCGGCAGCAACGCTACCAACCAGTTCGTTTATGCCGGCAGCTACTATCGCGCCATCTTTACCCAGAATGACGCCGCTGGGACCTTCCCGGTATGGCTTGACCTGGGCGCGGTTCTTGGCTACACCGACTTAGCCCACATCGAGTCGGTCTTCCCACAGGGGCGTAACGTCACCCAGTACCAGTTCGTGGATGACTTCTCGGTCACCAAGGGCGCCCACAACCTGAAGTTCGGCGGCAACTTCCGCCGTTACGACCTCACCGACTACGTATTCAGCGAGTTCAGCTCCGCCTTTGGATCCGGCCCGCTAGTGGCTCCCTTCTCCATGGGCAGTCTCTACAACGGCGTCGGCGATCTGTTCATATCCAACTATCCGAACCGTGGTACCTATCCGGTGGCTCTCTGGGGTCTCGGTGTGTATGCACAGGATGAGTGGCGGATCAGCAAGAGCCTGAAACTCACCTTTGCGCTGCGCGCGGAGCACGACTCCAACCCAGTCTGCCAGCTGAATTGCGCTTCGCTGTATTCTTCATCAACGTTCAGTCAGGTCAGCACCGACCCCAACACACCCTACAACCAGCAGATCAATTCCAACCTGCACCAGATCTTCCGCTCCGTGGACGCGATCGACTTCGCTCCGCGCTTCGGATTTGCCTGGTCGCCGGCCGGCAGCGACGAGACGGTTGTGCGCGGCGGCTTTGGTATCTTCTATGACGCCTTCCCCGCAGTGCTGGGTGACAGCTTCATGACCAACCTGCCCACGGTTGTTCCGCTGACTCAAGGCGGAGTTCCCTGGGCTGATCAAACCACCCCGGCTAGCCCGTGGATCATCGGCAACAACACCGCCAACCAGATCCGTAGCGGACTTACCAGCGGCGCCTCGTTCAATTCGCTGACAGCTACGAATCCCCTGTTCACGGCACCTAGCTTCAACAACATGGCTGGCCAGTTCCATGTTCCGCGGTACCAGGAATGGAGCTTGCAGTTGGAGCAGCAGTTGGATAGCAAGAGCTCAGTGAACCTGGCTTACATCGGAAACCATGGCATTCACGAAGTGGTTCCGAACTATCCCAACTCCTACCTCGGTCTTGCCGGTCTCCCGGCGGCTCCGGCCAACAATAACTATGCCACCGTGCTCGAGTACTACACGGGCGCGGTTTCCAATGACAACCAGTTGACCGCCAGCTATCAGCGGCGTTTGACCTATGGCTTTACCATCCAGGCCAGCTATACCTGGGCGCACGCTCTGGACGAGATCTCCAACGGCGGAAGCCTCGGCTACAGCAGCACCAGCCAGGTGTACCAGTACAATCCGCTGAACCTGCGCAACAACTATGGCAACGCGGACTACGATATTCGTAGCTCGTTTAACGCTCAGTACGTGTGGAACACTCCGTGGAAGTTTGGCAACAAGTACATCCAGGGCGCCATCGGCGGTTGGACACTGTCGCAGAACTTCTTCGCTCGTTCCGGACTGCCGCTGACCGCTTTGGACGGCTTCGACGCGATCGGCAACACCTCCGCACCCAGCCTGCTCCCAGCGCAGGTGGTCGGTATTGGGCAGACGGGTTGCGGCACCTATTACCAAACCTGCTTCAATCCGACGGCATTTGCCCCGGTTGGAGCGTCCTTCCCGAACCAGATGCGTAACACGTTCCGTGGGCCCGGGTTCTTTGACTCGGACTTCTCGATCAACAAGAACTTCAAGCTGACCGAGCGGGTCGCGTTCGGCGTCGGTGCGAACTTCTACAACGTGTTCAACCATCCGAACTTTGCTCAGCCCAACGACACGTTTGGGTCGGGCACCTTCGGTGTGGTCTCTGCCCAGACGGCCCCGCCGACCGGTCCTTTCGGATCGTTCTTTGCGGGTCTCCCTGCGAACCGCATCATCCAGTTCCAGGGCAAGATCGTCTTCTAGTCAGAGCGATCTGCTTCACTTAAAAAGGGCGGCCTTCGGGCCGCCCTTATTTCTTGCTCTTCCGGAATGAGAAGGATGTGCTTTGTGTTCTCAGGGAGGCCCTGATTAAGTCCGGCTTTGATAGGGGACGGCCTTCAGGCCGTCCGTCAGCTCAGCAAAATCATTGCGGCTTTAGCCGCTGGGGGCTTTGATGGAACTTAAGAGCTTTCTCAGGTCTTACTTGCTCCGAACCGTGAGCACCGGACAATGTGCGTTCCGCAGCACATGATGCAATGTTGTCCACGGCATATGCGTTGACAGCGCGCCGCCACCATGGCAGCCCATGACAATGAGATCGGTCTTGCGTGTGTCGGCGAGCCGCACAACTTCCGCGTCGGGAATCCCAACCTCAAGCTCAATCTCAGGTTCGTATGCCAGGTCCATCCCTGGTGGCACCATGCGGCGCAGCCGTTCACCATCCTGGCGCTTCCAGTCCAGAAGTTCCGCTTCGGATGCCGGTTCGCTCTCAATAACGTGGAGCAACGTCAGTTCAGCCCGGTCGTCTTCTGCCAGAGCAAGTGCATAGGTCAACGCGCTGAGGGATCCAGAGGAGAAGTCGGTCGCGTAAAGGATGTGGTGAAAGCGATCCCATGAGCCGAGTTCGACATGCGGCCCTACCGTCAGGACGGGACAGCTGGCATGGCGGCTGGCAGTTTCCGCTGTCGATCCCAGGAACAGCTTCTTCACGGCTTTGTCGCCGTGCGTCCCCATCACCAGAAGATCGACATTTTTCTCGTCCAGGGTATGGGAGATCACATCCCAGGTGATCCCGGACTTGATAATGGTTTCATGCGAAATCGAGTCCAGCTCGCCGGTGTTTTCCAGCCGGGCCATGCTTTTCTCTGCACCACGGCGCACCGTGTCGCCAAGAGAAGCCCACAACTCCCCGACTCCCATGGAGCCTTCGGGAGGCAGCACATGCGTGAGCAAGACGGTAGAGTCATAGCGCCTTGCGATTGCCACCGCACAGAGGAAAGCGTTCTGCGATTCAGGCGAGAAATCGGTTGCGAGCAGGATGTTGTGAATGGCTATGGGGGAGAGTTTTGCGGGAGAGGCCATGATACACCTCCGTCCAAAGGACATGTCCCTATATGCTCACATCTACCGCACGGACTTGAATGCGTCGGTGATGGCAGTCACGGGTTGGCGTGATAAGAGCTGGCGCCACAGCACAGAAGGGACCTCCGGCGCCGGCACTTCGGAGCGCGAATTGACCGCTCTTTAGAGCCCTTTTCCCACTTCTGCCTTAGAGATATACATCACAGTGTTGGGGCGAAACGCCGCTATATAATGCGGCCAAAATCAGCGAAAGAGGCGGGCTTATGATCTCTCCACTCACTCCTCTCGAATTTCTCGCTCGTAGCGCGAGTGCCTACCACGACTGCACCTCCGAAGTCGATCACCATCAGCGCTTCACCTACGCCGAGATGCAACGTCGCGTGCACTCCTTCGGAGCCGCTTTGCAGCACGCCGGCATTGCGCCGGGCGATCGCGTCGCCGTGCTTGCGCGCAATGGAGTGCTGCCCCTGGAAGCGCACTTCGCCGTCCCGTTGATCGGCGGTGTGCTGGTCATGCTGAACATCCGCTTGAAAGCGGGCGAGCTGGCCACGATCCTGAATCACAGTGGCGCGAAGATTCTCATTGGCGATGCCGATCTCGTCGCCCCGCTCGCTGCCGTGCGGGATGCGATTCCGCAGGTGCAGCGCTTCGTCACCGATTACGGTGCTCTTCTCTGCGAGAGCAGCAAGCCGGTCGTGCCTCATCCGCCCAAGGAGGAAGACGTCATCTCCATCAACTACACCAGCGGCACCACCGGCCTGCCCAAAGGCGTGATGTACACGCATCGCGGCGCGTATCTCAACGCGATTGGCGAGATCATCGAGCATGGTCTCTCCTTCCGCTCCGTTTATCTCTGGACGCTGCCCATGTTTCACTGCAACGGCTGGTGCTATCCCTGGGCGGTCACCGCTATTGGTGCGCGTCATGTCTGCCTGCCGGAGGTCAATGCTGAACGCGCGTTGAAGTTAATCGAGGACGAGAACGTCACCCATCTATGCGGCGCGCCCATCGTCGTGCGCACGCTGACGGAGTACTGCATCAAGCGCAAGATTCGCTTCAATGCCGGACTGAAGATGATGGTGGCAGCGGCGCCTCCGCCGCCCGCGATCATTCGCGCAGCGGAAGCCATCGGTATCGAGTTGACGCACGTCTATGGACTGACCGAAACCTACGGTCCGCACTCCGTCTGCGCGTGGCACACCGGCTGGGACATTCTGCCGGAAGAAAAACGTGTGCAGCTCAAGGCGCGCCAGGGCGTGCCGTACACCGTTTTCGGCACCGACATGCGCATCGTGGATGAGAACATGCATAACGTATCCGCCGATGGCATTACCGTGGGCGAAGTGGTGATGCGCGGCAATAACGTGATGCTGGGCTATTACAACGATCCCGAAGGCACCGAGAAGGCTTTCGCCGGCGGCTGGTTCCACTCCGGCGATTTGGCCGTGATGCATCCTGACGGCTACATCGAATTGCGCGACCGCGCCAAGGACATCATCATCTCTGGTGGCGAGAATATTTCTACCATCGAGGTGGAACGCGTATTGTACGATCATCCCGACGTGTTGGAGGCAGCGGTTGTGGGGCAGCCGGATGAGAAGTGGGGCGAGGTGCCGCACGCGTATGTCGTGCTCCGGGAAGGCGCAGTCGTAAGCGAAAACGCGCTCATCGGATTCTGCCGCGAGCAGCTGTCGCATTTCAAATGTCCAAAGGCGGTACACTTTGGACCGCTGCCCAAGACCTCGACCGGGAAGATCCGCAAGAGCGTGCTGCGCCAGCAGGCGCACGCTACCGCCAAAGGAGCTTGATGACGCCCGAAATTCAAAACACCGCCGTCGCCAGGTATCAAGGCATTCTTTTTGAGACGAACGGAGCTATTGCCGTCCTGACGCTGAATCGGCCGCACCGACGCAACGCGCTCTCGCTCGAGTTGATGCGGGAGGTGATTGACTGTCTCACCGAAATTGGAAAGGATCGCAACCTGCGAGTCGTGTTGCTGAAAGCCGCGGGAAAAGTTTTTTCCTCTGGTCACGACTTGAGCGAAATGGTGGGACGCGACATCAATGAGTATCGCGAGGTCCTCGATGTCTGCACGGAGATGATGACCCGCGTGCAATCGATTCCGCAGCCGGTGATCGCGGAAGTACAGGGCATCGCGACTGCGGCCGGATGCCAGCTGGTTGCAACCTGTGATCTGGCAGTCGCCTCCGATCAGGCGGCATTCGCGACGCCGGGAGTGAAGATTGGACTTTTCTGCACCACGCCGATGGTGGCGCTGAGCCGCGCCATTGGCCGCAAGCGCGCGCTGCAGATGTTGCTTACCGGCGCGATGGTCGATGCCGTAACCGCGGCGGAGTGGGGATTGGTCAACATGGTCGTTCCTGCGGCTGAGCTGGAGGAGCAGAGCCGCATCCTGGCCGCCCGCATCGCGGAGGCCAGCTCTCTCACGGTAGCGCTGGGCAAGCAGGCCTTTTATACGCAGATCGATCTCGACCAGCCGAAGGCCTATGCCTATGCCAAAGAAGTCATGAGCATGAATTCGCTCGCTGCCGACGCGCAGGAAGGAATCTCGGCGTTTCTGGAAAAGCGTCCCGCCTGCTGGACCGGTAAGTAGCCTACTCGCTAGTCCGCAGCATCGTGCTTCGCGTCCGCCCCCCGTCTCGTCCTGCCCGTACTTATTACTGAATCCTGCTGTCTTTCTCAATTTCGGCCTCGACCTCATCCAAGTGCCTTGTAGAAGTTACGAAAAACGCACTATGCTGTTGTAATCCGTTGCGCGCCTGATACCGCGTCCGGCAAGGAGTGATCGTATGTCCCGGTCTTCGTCGTTCCAGGCTACCTACATCTCTGTCTTCACTTCCGTTGTGTTGCTCTTATCCTGTGCGGCGTTCGCGCAGAATTATGTGGCTCCCAGCATGCCGGTGGTCGGCTCTCCGAACACGGTAACTGCCAATGCCCCCGTGCCACGGCCCGCTACCACTCCCTGCACGGTAACGTTGTTCCAGAATTTTGATTTTGACGATTTCAATCCGCGATCGTTCACCTACACGCCGCCCTCCGGATGTCCCGGACCTTGGGCTGCCGTCGTGTTTGAAGCCGACTGGTCGGTCGATGCCGGCGTGCAATACGATCGCACCACCAACATCTGGCTGGGCGGCAACGTGATTTTCTTCGGCACCACTGCCGAGCCGTCAGGGAACTTTGTCCGCCAGTGGCACACGGAGAGCAATCTTACCGAGATCAGCCCGCTCTTCACCATTCCGCAGCAGGGCACCGCAATTCTCTTTAACCTGGTTAACGATCAGTACACCAGCCATTATCATGGCAGCGCCTATCTGCAGTTCTATCCGCTGGCGCAAGGTCAGAATCCGCCTCCTGCAGCAAACGTGGTTCTGCCGCTGTCGGCCGGCCCCACTGGAGGAACGGTCACGCTGAACTCGCCCAGCGATCAGCTGACGGGAACGTTCACTTTGCCGACCAACGTCGAGCGTGCCTATCTTGATGTCTGGGCTCAGAGCCAGTCGGATGACGAGTTCTGGTATGTCTGCGCTCCCGACAATCTTGCCGGCGAGCTTGAGACCTGCGGATCCACCGGCTTCCGCGAGGCCGAGGTCAGCATCGATGGCACAGCAGCCGGCGTCGCGCCGGTCTATCCCTGGATCTTCACCGGTGGCATCGATCCATTCCTGTGGCAGCCGATTCCCGGAGTCCACACCCTCAACTTCGAGCCGTATCGCGTCGACCTCACGCCGTTTGCTTCGGTGTTGAGCAACGGCCAGCAGCACACGGTTGCGGTCAGCGTCTACAACGCCGATCAGTATTTTTCCGCGACGGCAAACCTGCTTCTGTATCAGGATCTGGGTTCGACGCAGCTGACCGGCGAGGTAACGACCAATACCATCACTCCGCCCGATCCGGTGATCAATCAGAACATCATCAACAATGGCACCTGGGCGGCTGGGCCGCTGGCCATCAATTCATCGCGCGGCTTCACCGTGGAAGGCTACGTCAACACCTCGCATGGCACGGTGGACACCAAGGTCGTGCAGAGCATCGACTTCAATAACGGCCAGAGCTATTACGTCTTGCAGAACGGCTCAGTCGACGACCAGTTTGTCGGGCTGATCAGCAACATCTCTTCCGCGACGACGACGACCGCGGGCAGCCACGTCACCACCAACGACACGCAGTATTCATGGCTGCTGGGTCTGCGCTACGCCTATACCGCCAATCCGGACGGATCGTTTGTGCAGTCCACGCAAATCAACCAGGGCTTCAGCAAGGATGTGCTGGTAGAGCTGAACGGAACTCCGACCTATTCCAGCAGCTTCCTGGACAAGGTCTCGCCCACGGACACCCTGAGCGTAGATTCGTCCGGCAATTACACCACCAGCAACCAGACGAATTCCGAGACGTATCAGTACTCGAATTCCAATGGCGCTTGCTGGAACGAAACGCTGAAGGCTTCGGCTGGTCTGATTACGTCGGTGCAGGGCGGAAGTTGCACGAGAGGACAGAAGCTGAAGTAATTGCTATTCAGTAGCGAAGTGTCATCCTGAGCGAAGGCGGCTTGTCTTCTGAGCCGCCGAAGTCGAAGGACCTCTATTCCAGGCACGGTGTGGTAATAGGGGCCCACTGCCCTTGGCTCCGCTCAGGACTACACGTCAATGCTGTCCTATTTTTCCCAATGCTGTGACGTGAACTGCGTAGGATCGAAGACCGCCGGATCAAGCTTGGGATTGACCTGGATGTCCGAATACTCCTCGTTGAAGACCTCTTTGCCGTCGACGTACATCTCGACGCCCGCCGCAACCCAGCCCGGCGACGTCTTCCGGTAATCCACAAATCGCGTGTCGGCGGTCTTGGTGGCATCGTGCCGGTCAGGCTCGATGATTCGCACAAACAGAAGGCGCTTTTTCTCGATCCAGAACTGCTTCGATTTCAAGTCGCCCTTGTCGGCGCCGACCACGTAGACCGGCTCGCCCTGCCAGGTGTCCTCGTGCAGCTTGCTGAGATCGAAGCCCTGTCCCTTCGCCTGCTCGATCGTTGTCTCCGCTGGCTGGCAGTACACATCAAAACCCAGTACCAGGAGCATATGCACGAACGGACGCGTCCCCGCGATCGTACCATTCTTAAGTGACGTCACTGTGCTGTCGGCAAAGATGATGCCGTTGTTATCGCTGAGCGGCCCGATGTCGATGCGAAGCTTTCCCGGACACCCCAGCGCTTCATGCCAGATCTCGCTCGAAGTTGTGCCGTCGGGCTTGTGGGTAACGCTCTTTTGCGTGAACGTGAGCGTCTCGTACCAGTTGTTCTGATAGCGGTCGTGCATGGCGCGAATCAGCGCCTCGCCGTTTTGAATCTGTTGGGCGCTCGCCTGCGCGACCAGGGCCGAGAAAATTGCGGTTCCAACCAGCCAGGCAAACTGCTTTGTTGCAGGTTTCATAGTTCCATCCATTGATGTGGGTTCTCACGGTACGGAAAACAGCTTCCAGCCGTCGGCCTCCAGATTGAATACGAAGTCGATCAGGTTCTGGTTCGGACATCCGTCGTTCTTCATTCTCGCAACCACGACGGCCTGTCGGACGCCGTTGCGAGTGAGCTCCGATCCGGCGGTGCGAACGTTTTCCGAATGCGTTAGCAGTTCACGATACGAGCAGGTGCGTGCGCTGTTGTCGAGATTGATCGGCGCCTGTATGCACGAGGAGTCAAAGAGTTTGCAGTACAGCCCGCGATGCGCCAGGAATTCCTGCTGGACCTGATCCTGGGTGGCGTGCTGCGCATTCGATCCAACGTTCACGCCGTCTTTGCCAACATAGGACATTACCTTTTGGGTATCGCCGGCGCGAATCGCGTCGAAGAACTCGCGCTGCAAAGCTGCGGGCCTTACGGATGTCTCTGCGTTCGATTTCGCAGAAGGCGCCTGCGCCGTAGCGCGCCCAGTGCCGATAACAGCAACGGCAACCGCCAACCAGCAACAGACAGAACGACGACCGAGACTCATCCCCGCCCGCCCGCCTTAGCTGATTTTTTCTTAGTGGCAGGACTCTTCTGCTTTGTCTTGCGAGCAAGACCTCGTGTATTTTTCTTAGCAGTAAGATTCTCTTTCTTCTTCAGTGCAACCCCGGTCTTGCGCTGCGCAGTTGTTGCGTCGCCTTGCAACTCGTGCTGTCGCTTCTTCGGCAATCGTTCGAAAACCAGCCGATAGGACTCGGCGAGCAACTCACGCAGCTCGGAATCCGGCAAAGTGTTGAGCTGCTCCAGAGCGATCCACTGCGCTCGCGCCATATACGGCGCGGGACGAACCCCCGGCCGCTCGCACAACTCGCCAAAGTTCTCCGCGCTGGCTTTGAACGACATCCGCACTGGCGCGGGCTCCAGCGGCATCACCAGAAACATTTTGCCGTCGACTTTGAAGACCAGGTCGTAGCCCCATTGCACGTTTTCGGTGACATGGGGGAACTGGAGGCAGTAGCGGCGGATCGCGTCAATGTCCATCGAGGTTTTCCTGCGGCGCGGAGGTTTCCGGCCACTCGCGCGTCATTACGACCTTGGTATACGCCAGGCGGAAGCCGCGGCGCTCCATGTTGCGCTGCGAGCCGCTGCCGGGATTGGTGCTCACCACAGCATACTCGCAACCCGCCTGAGCCGCCTCGTGCAGCCGCCGCGCGATGAGCGCGGTCTGAACGCCGCGACAACGATATTCCGGCAAAGTTGCAGCGCCGAATAAAGATGCGATTCGCGCCTCCGGAATGATGCGGCCGCCGCATCCGCCCACGGCCTTATCTTCGATGCGAGCCAGGAAGGCGAGCGCTCCCGGCAGTGCGGCAAACCCGCCAAAGATCTCCTCTGCCGCGTCGACGTCCTGCGAAAAGCCTCTGGCGATCGCCTGCATCCACGGCCGGACGGTTTGCGGGGTGACGCGTTCAATCACGATGTCATCGGGTGGCTTGCACGACTCGCTGGCCGAGATCCTGCGAATGAGCACCGAATTGAACTCGGCAATGCGATAGCCGCGTTCGCCGAGCAGATTGCGCAGCGATTCGTCCGCCAGGGGCGAGACGACAACGGTAGAAGCTACGCCGCGGCTGCGAAAGAAATGTTCCACGCGATCCATGTCGTCGTCGGCGATCGCGGCGTTGAGGCCCATGCCGACAATCTGGTTTGAGGGATACTTCACGCCGCCGAACAAGGCGATCCCGCCGGCGATGTTCTCGGCAGCGGTAGGCTCGTGGGGCGCATGGCGCCGAATGGCCTCGACGCAATCGGGCAGAATCATCTCCGCCATCTCCAGGCGTCGAGCGAACTCCAGGTCAACGAAATCAGGAAGCTGCATTGCTGTAGCGGTCACTTCAGACATTTCGAATCTCCTAATGCGGATGAACAGAGGAAGGCCTGCGCGCGAACGCGCGCGTTGAAAGCAGCGGGAGATTTCGTTAGCGGACGGCGATGGTCACAGGCAGCTCGGGTAGCAGTTTAGCTCACAACCCTTCGCAATGGGAAGACCTGTGCTAACGTTTTGGCATGATGCCCGCTGAACCCAAGTTGTCCCTCGAAGGCCAGGTCGCTCTCATCACAGGAGGCTCGCACGGAATCGGCGCGGCAACGGTGCGGTTGTTTGTGCGCGCCGGTGCTCGCGTGGTCTTCAACTATCTGCGCGCCAAGGCCGAGGCCGAGCAGATCGCGCAGGCGTGCGGTCGCGACCTCTGTCATCCGGTGCAGGCTGATCTGAACGGCACTGCCGCTGCTGAATCGCTGGTGCGAACGGCGGTCGAACGCTTTGGCGGATTGGACGCGCTGGTGGTCAACCACGGCATCTGGCCGCCGGAAGATGTTGGCATTGATGCGATGAGCGACGCGCAATGGCACAACACCGTCGCCGTCAATCTCGACAGCGCGTTTGCGCTGACGAAACACGCGGTCGCGCAGATGAAGCGGCAGGCACGCGGCGGCAGCGTCGTCTTGATCAGCTCTACGGCGGGGCAGCGCGGCGAAGCCGGACACTGCGATTATGCCGCGACCAAGGGAGCGCTCATCAGCATGACGAAAGGATTGTCGACCGAGCTGGCGCCGTTTGGCATTCGCGTCAACTGCGTCGCTCCCGGATGGGTGGACACCAGCATGACCGCAAGCACGCTGGCTGATCCGCAGCGCCAGCAGCAGATTCATTCCACCATTCCGCTGCGGCGAGTCGGCACGCCCGACGAGATTGCCGCTCCCATCCTGTTTCTGTGCACACCACACGCCGCGTTCATCACCGGCGAGGTGCTGAACGTAAACGGCGGCGCCGTGCTGGTCGGCTAATTCAAAGCTTCCGTAGATCCGATCAGAACAGGCGTCGTCGCGCCAAACTGGCCAAGCCAAGGATTCGGGGCCGAAGTCAATCGCCCGATCCATTCTCAGTCTTGTGCCTCATTTTCAGGGGAAATCGCTAATTCTAAGATCCGCCGCTTGAATTAAATAAATCAATTATTAAATCAATTTATTCAATTTTACTATTGACAAATGTAATTCATCCATGCGATAGTCGTACTCGGTTTTAGTTTCCATATGCCTTCGCCAACCTCTTGCCCGCAATGCAATCAGCCCTTCAACATCACCCGGCTGGGCTGCCCGAACTGCAATGTCACCATGGAAGGGCAGATCGAACTGCCCGTCCTGGCGCAGCTTTCCCTCGAGGATCAGGCGTTCGTGATGGCCTTCGTGCGGCATCACGGCTCGATCAAGAAGATGGAGAGCCTGTTTGGCATCAGCTATCCCACGGTGAAGAATCGGCTGAACGCCATTGCGGCGGCGCTGGACAAGTCGATGCAGGCGCCGTCGCCGCGCGCCTATGTGCTGGAGCAACTCTCGCGCGGCGAGATCACGGTGGAGGAGGCGTTGGGAAAACTCGCTTGAAATCGCAAAGGAGGATCGTTATGTCTGCGGAAACCAAGAAAGTACTGGAGATGCTGGCTGAGGGAAAGATTACCGCCGATGACGCCGAGCGGCTGCTGGACAAGCTCGCGGCCAAAACCCCAGAGGAGACCGGCAACGGCAATGGATCGAACGGCGCCAAAACCAGGGACACGGTTACGGTCCGCAAGTTCCTACGCGTGCTCGTCGATGCCGGCGAAGGCCATGACGTCAATGTCAGGATACCGCTTGCTTTTTTGCGCTCCGGGGTAAAGCTCCTAAGCGTATTGCCGCCCAAAGTCGCAAAGAAGCTGACCGACAAGGGCTTCGACCCGGAGTTTCTTACCGACCTGCGGGGCGAGGACCTCGAGGAGGCCCTGAACACCTTGCACGTCGACATCAACACCGACGAAGGTCAGCACGTGCAGGTGTTTTGCGAATAAGAATTCAGCGGCCTGCTGGCGGCGATGTGCCGCGGAACGATCCACGTCAGCAGGCGCGGTCACAACTTACCTGCCATTTTGCGATATGCTCTCTGCATTTGATTGCGGGGAGGAATCGTGAAATACGTTGCCGCTACAAGCCTGATGCTGCTGGCTGTCGCGCCGTTCCTGGCGGGACAGGGCATGCAATCATCCGCTGCTACCGCCAATCCCATCGTCAGCACGGTCCGCCAGATGGAAGGCCGCTATGCCAAGAACCTGACCGGCGCTGCCGACGAGATGCCCGCTGCGAAGTATAACTACCGCCCGACTCCGGAGCAGAATACATTCGCGCACCTGGTGATGCATACCGCGGAGTCCAACAACGCGCTCTGCGCAGCTGCGGCCGGCGAGAAGGCGCCCGAAGTGAAACTCAGCGAAGACGACTCCAAGGACACGCTGAGCAAGGCGCTGAAGGATTCGTTCAGCTATTGCGAGCAGGCGTTGGCCAAAGCCGACGACAGCGCGCTGGGCCAGACGGTCACGATATTTGAGGGCCAGACGGGAACGCGCGGGTCCGCGCTGATACGCTTGGTGGCCGGTTGGTCGGATCATTATTCTGCGGCCGCCATCTATCTGCGGCTGAATAACCTGCTGCCGCCCAGCGCGCAGAAACACTGATCAGCCGCTCATTCCGGCTTCACTACGATCAGCTCGAAGCTGCCCGGTACCATCGCTGGGCGCTGTCCGGCCGGGACCGGCTTATCTTCGCGCTGCGCCGTAACCACGTACGCGATGTCATTCTTCGTGTCCAGCGCCATGGTTCGCGCGCCTTTGACCGTCGGGAGGTTCTGCCTGACGGTGTACTTGTCGGGAGTGTCTTCGTGAATGATGGTTAGAACGCCCTCCCCGCAGGACATGAAGATCTCTTGGGTATTGGGATTGAAGCGGCCGGCGTCGACACCTTCGCCGATCGGTACGGTCGTGATCACCTTGCCGGAGTCCGAGTCAACCACTGCCATCATCTTGTTGCCGCAGCCGGCGAACAGGCGATGATGCTCGACATCAAATGCCAGCGCGCTCGGCTCCTGGCAGGGCGCTATCGGCCAGGTGTTGAGCACCGTCAGCTTGGTGACGTCAATTTCTGAAATCTGGCCCTTGTCCTCAATGTTGACGTACAGCTTGCCCTTGCCGTCGCTCGCCGGGAACTCCGGCTTACCGCCCAGCGCAATCGTTCCTGCTACTTTCCCGCTGGCGGCATCAACTGCGGTCGAGTCCTGGCTGCGCGCATTAAAGGTGAAGACACGTTTGGAGAACGGGTCGAACAGAATCGCATCCGGCCGATCACCCACCTTCACGCTGTCAAGCTTGTTCAGCGTCTTCAGATCGAAGACGGTAACCGTGTTGTTCCCGCCATTGCTGATGAAACCGCGATTGAACTCCGGCGCCAGCGCGACACCGTGAATCGCCGCCAGGTCAGGAATGTCGCCCGTCGCCTTCAGCGTTTTGGTGTCAACGACCATGACGTGGCTACCGCGCGTGATGAACAGCCGCTGGCCTTCCTCGTCATAGGTCAGGTAGTCCCAGAAGCCTTCGCCGCCCAGCTTGATGCGGTTGGTGACTTTGAATTCCTTTTGCGCGAATGCCGGCATGGCCGCCAAAACGGCGCCAGCGAGGAGAATCACAAGGATGCGTTTCATGATCGTCCTTATTCCGAAATCGGTGGAGCACCACTGGAAAAGGTCTTATTAAATAAGCCGGACGCTGCCCAAATCAAGTCGGCGTTGATTTCTCAGCTTCAGCGATCAGAATACACGGAAGGGAGCCTTAATACCCCTGGGGCAGACCTATCCGACAACCGCCTGAGGGCGGGTTTTCTGGCCAGCAGAAGAGCGCCGGAACAAGTAGAATATTAGGAAGACGAACCCAAGATAGCAGGTGAGGCCGGCGCGGGTGCAGGTCGCCTGATCAGGTATTTCATGAAGAGACCCTCCTCTTTCGTTCTATTAGCCGTAATGCTCGTCGTCACTCCGCTGTTGATCGCCCAGACGCAGGCGGTCAGCGCCTCGGAAGACACCGTTGTCGAAGAGATCATCGCGCGCGTCAACAACAACATCATCACCCGGGCCGACCTGCGCAAAGCCCGCGAACAGTTGTACACCGAGGCACAGCAGCAGCAGGATAAGACGGCCGCCGAACAGCAGGCCCGCGAGCATGAGAAGGATCTGCTGCGCGATTTGATCGATCAGCAGCTGCTGTTACAGAAGGCGCAGGACCTGGGCATCAGCGCCGACACCGAGTTGGTGAAGCGGCTGGACGAGTTGCGCAAGCAGATGAATGCCAGCTCGATGGAAGACATGGAGAAGGCGGCACAGGCGCAGGGGATCTCGTTCGAAGATTTCAAACAGAACATGAAGAACAACATCCTGACCCAGCGCGTGATCGGTCAGGAGGTCGGCGGACACATTAACGTTTCCAATCAGGAGATCCAGCAATATTACGATCAGCACAAGGCAGAGATGGAGCGGCCGGAAGAGGTGCGGCTCAGCGAGATTTTGATCTCGACGCAAACGTCCGGCGCGGTGAAAACGGGTAAGGGCGAAGCGCTGCCCACGACACCCAGCCCTGACGCCGTGGCGCAGGCGCAAGCCAAAGCCAATCAGGTTTACGAGATGCTGCAGAAGGGCGGCAACTTCGATGACCTGGCCAAGAAGTACTCCAACGGTCCGACAGCCTCGCTGGGCGGCGACCTGGAATACTTCAAGCGCGGCACCTTGTCCAAAGATTTGGAGTCGCAGGTCTTCGCACTACAGGCTGGGCAGTACACTCAGCCGGTCCGCACCAATCAGGGATTCGTGATCCTGAAGGTGACCGAACATCAGACGGCCGGCGTACCGCCGCTGAAGGATGTTCAAACCCAGATTCAAGAGCAGATTTACGTGACCAAGATGCAGCCGGCGCTGCGTGATTACCTGACCAAGTTGCGTGAAGAAGCTTACATCGATATCAAGGCGGGATATCTGGATACCGGCGCCAGCCCCAACGAAACCAAGCCAATCTATACCACGGCAGCCAATGCGGACCCCAACGCCAATAAGGAAAAGAAGAAGAAGAAACTGGGGCTGTTCTAGCCGCAACTCATCTGGGCAGTCGATGGAGTTTCCGGGTTCTTCAGCCAAGACCAGGCTACTGACTGCCCGCGCTGGTATTGACGGTGACGATCTTCATCCCTCCACTTTCCTGCTCGCGATACCAGACCTCGCCATCCCCGATCATGGTTCCCTGATAATTGCCGAACAGACACTTGGCTGACTGCTGTGCGATCGCCTGCCGAACGTGCGCGTCGAAGATGCTGTCGTAGCGGCTGAGAAACTGCGCTTCTGTCTTGAGCCGCGTCTTGGTTGAGCTGTGAATCACCAGCAGAGGATACGAGATCATCCCGGCGACTTTTGCTTTGTCTCCCTGGTTGACGGCTGCCTGCAATTCGGCTAGAAAGGCCCGCGATTTTTGCGCAACCTCTGCGCCCTGCAGATCGACGGTGCTTCCCTGGCAATCCTGCTTGGCTGGCGCTGTCTGAGCGTGCAAAATCGCCGTACCCGCCAAAAGCAATAGCGCAGCCAGACCAGCGATTCGCCATTCGCGATGAAGATCCCTCATTCCGTTCACCTTATGCGACTTCCACGCCCCGGGAGTCGCGGCGCCACCGCGTAATACAGTTGCACCAGCACAATCAATCCAATGCTCCAGTAGGTACTGAAGATACACAACAGCGCGCCAAGTGCATACAGAGACTGACCAATCACGATGCGCCGCTTTATCACCCGCGCGACCTCCGGCGGCAGGTCTGCCTTTACCAGTCCAGTCGCGATGGCACAATCCCAGCTGAAGTACAGCGTGACTCCCAACAGCAGAATGTTGACCCAATACACCAGCAAAGCTGGGCGATAACGCACAAACTCAGCCAGCAACGCCGTCGAAAACGGTGTGAGCGTCACCACGAACAGAAACGCCAGATGAATCCACGTCAGACTGCGATCGGAGTGGGTGAGATGGTTCAGTTGTGTCTGCTGGCCCACCCAAAAGATGCCCAGGGTCAGAAAGCTCATCATGTACATCAATAGCCGTGGAGCCAGCGCCGCCAAAGCGTGCCACAGGTCGTGTTCACTGTGAATCGCTTCTGCGGCCGGAGCGCGCAGGTCCAGAACCAGCAGCGTCATCGCCACTGCGAAGATGCCGTCGCTCAGCGCGGCCAGCCGCTCCAGGTTCTGTCCGGCGATCTGGTTGTAGGAAGTCGCCAAATGTCGCTCTTCTGCGAGGCCGCCCCGGCAACGGACTGGCTCAACGATCACACCACCTTCAGCAACATGCAGGTCACATCATCGTGCTGCGGTGCGTTGCCCACAAAGCGGTCAAGATCGATCATGGTGCTATTCAGCATCTCTTGCGGCGTCAGCGCGACGCCTGAGTGGAGCATGGCAAGCAATCGCTCCTCGCCGTATTCCTGCTGCGCATTGTTCTCCGCTTCAATCACTCCGTCGGTGAAAATCACCAGCCAATCGCCGGTTTGCAGCGTCACCGTGCCCGATTCATAAGCCGCCTGTTCCATGATCCCCAGTGGCACGCCACCGACTTCCAAGCGCTCGATCACGCCCGACTGCCGCCGCAGGATCGGACTGTTGTGCCCGGCATTCACATAATTCAGCAGGCGCGTCGCAGGATCATACTCCGCAATGAATGTCGTGGTGAAGCGGCGTCCGTTCTGGCTGTTGGTGCAGGCATAACGATTCATACGGCTGACCAGCTCCGTCAGGGTGCTGGGAGTCGGCGACAGCGTTTTCAGGCTCGCCTGGAAGGTCGCCATCAGCATGGCTGCAGGCACGCTCTTGCCGGCAACATCGGCAATCGCGATCAGGAAGGTCTCAGCTTGTCCGCTCGCGGCTGGACGCGCGAAAACGTCATAGTAGTCCCCGGCCACGGTATTTGCCGGTCTCGTCGTAAACGCGATCTGCAGACCTTGAATTGCCGGAGGGACCGCCGGCAGCAACCACGCCTGAATGTCTTTGGCGATCTGCAGGTCGCGCTTCATGACCACGCGGTCGCCAACCTCGAGGATGAGCAAGGCAAACATCAGCAGCCCGCCGTAGAAGTGGAAGTCGAGCGCAAATGCCTTGATCTCGCCCGAGCCGGTTCGCCACGTCCACTCGCCTCCGGGAAGCACGATCAGCACCAGCGCCACCAGCAGCAGCACGCGCCGCGCCGGCGTCAGCTTTTCCAGGATCGCCCAGAAGTACTGGCTGACAACGTTGAGAAAATGTCGTCCCCGTGGCACGCCTGCCACGCGCGTCTGGTCCACTTCCTTCGAGTACAGCTGATAGCTGGAGCGCGCGTCGACCCGAAACTGCGACCACATGTCGCTCAGCTGCCGCCCTTCGGTCACGCGCTGCCAGAAGCGGTCAAGGCGCTGCATCAAGCTCTCAACCTTCGTCTCGAGCTCGCCTTTTCGCCGGGAACCGCCTGCGGGTTGGGAATGGTTCACCACAAGAGTTGAGAAGGATTATAGAAGGCGGGAGCGTCGAAAGGGATTTCTGGAAGACTGGAGAGTAGAACCGTCACACAACCTTGCCGCGCGTTCTACCAAAGCAGGCTTGAGCCGGCAGCATACTCGTTCTTATTGGAAATCTTGCGATGGGCCCTACTGCACGCGCTCGCCCTGGACTTGCTCATCGAGAAACGCAACCGACTGCACGCCGGAAACCTCAAAGCGCTTGCGACAGCGGGGATTCTTGCATGCCACCAGATCGTCCCGCCGGACCATATACGAGCGAGCCTTGGCAAACTTGGCGCGGTCGCGCTCATCAGCGCGTGGCGGCAACTGACGACGTTTGGTGCGGACAAACCAGCCCAGATCGTATTCCGCTGACTGATGACAATGAGGACAGCTCAAGGTCGATTTTCTCGTCTCTTGCCGCTCGTCATAGAAATCGCGCTCTTCCATTGACGCCTCCGTCCGGCATGCCAGTGCCCCAGCCTGCTTATTAGAACACAATTGCGGTTAGGGAGATGAGGTCCAGGCTGGACTCAGCTCTTCAGCTTCACGTCCACCAGTTGCATCTCCGGAGCCACCTGATTCCAGTCGGCGGAGATGTGCTCCAGCGTCATGCGGACCACCTTGCTCTGACCGGGTCCAATGGGCGAGCGGCCGAGGTCGACCAGATCGGGATACCCTCCCATCTGATTTTCCACCAGCACATGCAGTGGAATCGTCTCCGTCTGAACCACCTGGTCGAGAGTGTTTTTGAAGATCAGCTTCATGCTGGCGCCGGTCAGCGACCTATCGCCCGTGTTGGTGAGGGTGACGTCCAGATAGGTAACCGTCCCGCCTACATAGTTTTCCTCCGCACTGAGCTTGGGATTGGAGATCTGCAGCTTGGCGATATAGGGATTGACCGGTGTGTTGCTTCCGCTCTTGTTGCGGGTGAGAACGACCATGATGCCGACCACCGCCAGCACCGCAACCAGACCAATGATGAAGGGAGTCCAGTTGCGCGCTTGCGTCTCTCCTTTCGGCGGTGCAAACAGATCGGCCATAGCTGAGACGATTTTACTCCGCTGACGAGTTTGGGATCGCTATTCCAGCGGCTGCCGGCTTGTCAAGAAAACGGCCCGGCATGGCCCATCCTGGAACGATTCACACATTTTTTACGCGCCGGGAACGGCCAGACCGACGCTATAATAGAGGCATGGCGCGTGGTTGGGAGAGTAAGTCTGTAACCGCTCAAATGGAAGAAGCCGACACTGAACCTTCAAATTCCGGACCGTCATCGGCGGCGGACCGGCAAGCAGCCCTCAAAAAGAATGACCTGCTGCTTTCGCGGAAGCGAATCCTGCAGCAGCTGGAAACCAGCAGCAATGAACGTTATTCGGAATTGCTGCGGCGCACTCTGGCTGATCTGGATGCTCAGATTGCCGCGTTAAATTAAGCTGGCGGTCGCCCACCGTATACGGTTCGCAGAGGAGTGCTTTACCCTGCCGCATTCAGCTCATGTGTCATCCTGGGCGGAGGTTCGTGCCGCCTTTGCGCGAACCGGAGTCGAAGGAACCCTACTTAGCCAACCACCCGTCCTTGCCCTGCTGCACTTATCCGAAATTCGCCCTGCCTCATCACAGCTACCTGTGATTGCAATCACGGAATGAATGGTTATTCCCAACGCACAATGCACTCAGAGGTGCAGTATGCCAGTGCTGATCATTGCAGTGGTTTTCTTCGCAATATTTCTGGTGATGGGCGTGATGGCCATTACCGCAGCGGTAGCCGAGCACCGCGGACACCTGTTCAGTGGTAAATGGAGCGACGAACCGAAACCCAGCAAGCAGTGACGCCGAGCTGCGAGCCTCGAGCTACAAGCTTCGAGCCGCGAGCTGGTCAGCTAGGAGCTTCCCGCGAAGAGCTATCGCGGCACACTTCCTAACCAAATAGCTTGCCGTCCTCAGTTCACCTGTAGAAACGCCGCCGTCATATTAGCTCGTGGCTCGAAGCTCGTAGCTCGCGGCTCGCGGCTCGCGGCCCGCGGCCCGCGGCCCGCGGCTCGAAGCTATCTTACACTGCTTGCAGTACTCGCGCCAGGCAATCCTCACAAAAGCCGCTGTCTTTGATATCGATCCACTCCACCGCATGCGACGGTGCCATGGCGCATTGGTAATCATGGCAATGCGTGAGGCGTAACGTGTGTCCCAACTCGTGGACCGACTCGATGAGCAAACGATTCGCCAGCAGATCCCTGTCCGCCGGAAGGCCGTAGAATTCCTGCTGCAAACGATGATAAGAAACCACCGCCGCAGTTCCACCTAACTGGGCCTCGCCAAAGACAAAAGTGAGAATCGGGATGTAGAGGTCGAGCGGCGTGATCCCCAGCAGCCGCCAGGTGTTGCCGTCGATGTAGCGCTGCATGCTGGCGAGAATTTCGGAAGAGTGATATTGCTGACGCTCGGCGTGCAGTGCGAAGGAAGGATCCAGCGCCGGCGAAAGAATCTCCGCCCGCATACGAAACTTGTCGTACAGCGATTGCCCAAGCCACTCCAGCAGCTGGGGGTCAACCGCGCCGATCGGAAGTAGTTGGAGTCTCCTCATGAGTAGCAAGAAGCCGCGAGCTTCGAGCCGCGAGCCCCTAGCTCCCGGCTACCGTTGATATCTTTCGCGTGCTGGCGACCGTTCTGAGCAATCCCGAAAGCATCCGCTGCACTTCGATAACCTCTTCTTGCAGAGTGGCGTAGCGGTCAGTCGTAAGCATGTTCAAATCTCTCGCCAGTAACAGAAAGTATTCCAATTCGACCGCCGACCCCGCAGCAATGTTCAAGAAATGTTGGAACTCCCCGTCTCCCCCACGGCCATATCCCTCCGCAATGTTTGCAGCTATAGAAGCTCCGGCCCTACGCATCTGGCTGGTAATGCCATAAAGTTCTTGGCGGGGGAAATCGACGGTAACCCTATAGATGTCCAACGCGAGCCTATGTGCCTTGGCCCACACGGTCAGCTTTCTAAAATCCTTCATGGTTGTTCCTCGAGTAGCTCGCGGCTCGAAGCTCGCGGCTCGTAGCTAGTTGCTAGCCGCTAGTTGCTCTTTTTCCTTCCGATTCCACCCATACTTCTTCAACTTGTGATGCAGTGTTACGCGATCGATCCCGAGCACCTCCGCAGTGCGCGTCTGGTTGCCGCTGCATTCATCCAGCACGCGCAGAATGTGGGCGCGTTCCACATCTTCCAGGCAGCGAACATCGCCGATACCCAGCCCCACGCCGTTCTTTGCCTTCAAGGTGAAGTCCTGCTCGCGTAGTTCGGGCTCCTGCGCCACCACCATGCCGCGCTCGACAGCGTTTTCCAGTTCGCGCACATTGCCCGGCCAGTTGTACTGCTGCAATCCGTTCATCGCGGCCGGCGAAACGCGCGTGATCTTCTTGCTCATCTCATTGGAGAACTTGCGGACGAAGTGATCCACCAGCAACGGAATGTCTTCGCGGCGATCGCGCAGCGGCGGTATCTCGATGTGGAAGACGTTCAGCCGGTAATAAAGGTCAGGACGAAACTTGCCCTCTTCGATCAGCTGCTCCAGGTCTTTGTTGGTCGCTGCGACGATGCGGAAGTCGACTTTGATGGTCTGATTGCCGCCCACGCGCACGATCTCGCGCTCCTGCAAAACGCGCAGCAGATCGGTCTGCGTCTTCAGGCTGATGTCGCCGATCTCGTCGAGAAACACCGTCCCGCCTTCGGCGATTTCGAACTTGCCCTTCTTGCGATATTGCGCGCCGGTAAACGCGCCTTTCTCGTGTCCGAAGAGCTCGCTCTCCAGCAGCGTCTCAGTCAGTGCGCCGCAATGAATGACGACCAGCGGGTGGTAGCGCCGCGGGCTACCAGAGTGGACCGCCCGCGCGACGAGTTCCTTGCCCGTCCCGCTCTCGCCGGTGACCAGCACCGTGGCATCGGTGGGAGCGACTGTCTCAATGGCGTCGAACACGTGCTTCATCGCTGCGCTCTGCCCAATGATCTCCGATGGCCTGGCAATCTCGGCGACCGTTTCCTTCAGGCGCGCGTTCTCCTGCTGCGTGCGCCGATGCGACATAGCCTTCGCCAGCAGGTGCGCGATCTCGTCAGGATCGAGCGGTTTGTTGACATAATCGTAGGCGCCATTCTTCAGCGCGGCCACGGCGGTCTCTACCGAGGCGTAGCCGGTCATGATGATCACCAGCATGTCAGGATAGATCTCGTGCAGCCGCCGCTGCAGCTCGATTCCGTCCGTGCCGCGCATCTTGATGTCCACCAGCGCAACATCGAAGGTCTGCTCAGCCACGCGCGTCAGCGCCTCATTGGCGTTCTCCGCAGTCGCGACCTCGTAGCCTTCTTCGGCGAACCATTTGGCCAGCGAATCCCGCACGCTGAGTTCGTCGTCAACAATTAACAATTTTCCTTGGGTCATTTCTTACCTCACCTCAGCCGGCGTGCGATCCACATCCTCGCGAATCGCAGGCCGCTGGCTGTCTATTGGCAGCACGATCTTGAACGTCGTTCCTTCGCCCACCACCGATTTCACGTCGATATGCCCGCCATGCCGCTCCACAATGTTCTGGCTTATTGCCAATCCCAGGCCCGACCCGCCCGACTCCTTGTTCGTATAGAACGGCTCGAAGATGTGCGCGAAATGTTCTTCTGGAATTCCGATTCCGTCGTCGCGAATCACCAGCTCGATGGCAGAACCGGCAACCACCCGGGTACTGATCCACAGATTGCCTCCCTGCGGCATTGCATCGATGGCGTTGATTACCATGGCCAGCACCACCTGCTCAATCTGCGCGGGATCGCAGTGCGCTGTCGGCAGCTCCTGCTCGAGATTGAGGTTCATCTGAATGCCGCTCATCTCCTGCTTGTGCTGCACCAGGCGCACGCAGCGGTCGATGACCTGGTTCAAGTCGCACCACGCCAGATTCATAGGCGAGACCCGCGAGAAGCTCAGCAGGTTCTTCACCAGCTCGCCGCAGCGCTTGCTTTCGCTGGCAACCAGGTCGAGCGAGCCTTTCATCTCCTCCTGCTTGGGAGAGGTCATGGTGTTCTTCTCGATCCAGCGCTTCACCAGCTTGGCGTAGGTCAGGATTCCCGACAGCGGGTTGTTGATCTCGTGCGCGACGACCGCAGCCATTTTGCCGATGGTCGCCATCTTCTCTACGTGCAGCATGCTCTGATGAGCCTGCTTCAGCTCGCGCGTCTTCTCATCGACGCGCTCCTCCAGCGTGCGCGCCCACGCGGTGATCTCCGCCTGCGCTACCTGCAAGCGGTTGCTCATGTCGTTGAAAGACTGTGCTAGCTCGCCAACTTCGTCATGTGCGCGGACCGGAATTTGATAGCCGAGATTGCCGGCGGCAATACGGTCAGTTCCAGCCTTGAGCTCGCGCAGCGGATTGCGCACCACGATCCACACGAACAGACCGCTCAGGAATACCACTGCGATCAAAGCCACAACCGTCGCAGCGGTCATTTCGCGTTTTTCATGAGCCAGGCTCTGATCGACCTTGGCCAGGGAGATGTTCGTATCCAGCACACCCAGAACCTGCATGTCCGCGGGATGAGCGTGGCAGGCAGCGTTGGAGCACGCCGGCTCATTCTCGATAGGCGTGATCACGCCCAGCACGCGCTCACCGTCGGCGCGATAAATGCGGAAGCGGTCGGAGCGGTTCAGTCGGGCCAGCGGCTTGGATTCTTCATGACAGCCGTAGCAGGCCTCGGCGCTCTTGTCGACGGTAGCGCCCACCTCGGACGGCGCCGTGGAGTAGCTGATCGCGCCTTGCGGATTCATGATTCGAATACCAACCATGCCCGGCTGGTCGGCCATGTTCATCATCAGCTCGTAGAGGCCGATGCGGTCGTTTTGCAGCATGTAGCGCGAGGCGCTGCGCCGCAACACTTCGCTTTGCCGTTCGGCAGCGAGCAAAGCGGCGTCTTCCAAATGCTCACGCTGATCGCGAATGCTGAAGTATCCGAAAAGCGAGAAGATGATGATCAGGATAACGAAGATCGACACCATCAGTTTTGCGCTGATGCTGCGCCCCAGCCGCTGAATCCAGCGAGAGGGCGTCGAAACGGGATTCCCCTGCTTCTCCGCAGTGGGCATCCCGCTCGATTTGTCAGTCACCCGCATGGAAGGGCACCGCAAGCTCGCTCCCGGCCAATTCTCGTTCGGAAGCGGCTCCTCGTACGGACTCGCGCAGTGCTGGTAGGTGCGCCTTCTCCTCTGGCTCATGTTCCTGAGGGAAGATAGGCAAATATTTCGCTGCGAAACCGAAGATGGCGAAGCCGAGCGCGACGAACATCGCGGTGATCACAGTCTCCGTCCACTTCGGCGTGTAGCGGCCGCCAACCGCGTTCTCAACCCCGGTGATCGCGACATTCAGACGATTGGTGACGAATCCCAGCAGGCAAAACACCGCCGCCAGGTACAGGCCTTGCGCGCTCTCGCGAATCTTCGGCACCAACAGCATGCCGAGCGGGATCAGGACGGAAAGAAAGATCTCCAGCAGGAAGAAGCGCTGCTCATACCCCGGCTTGAATACCAGGCCGAGAATGCCGCGATGGTAGAAGTCTTCGAACTTCAGGATTCCGTAGAGCGCCAGCACAACCACCAGCACGCGTCCCAGGTCGCGCAGGATCGGCAGCTCCAGCTCGCGGCCAAAGTACTTCGAGCTCATCGACGATTCGAAGATCGTCATGGCTAGGCCGACCGCGATCGCCGACAAGAAGAAGAAGACCGGCAGCAGCGGGCTGTACCAGAACGGATGCAGCTTGTTGGGCATGATGAGATACAGCGTTCCCAGTGACGACTGGTGCAGCGTCGATAGCAGCACACCCAAAATGACGAACACTACCATCACGCTGCGTACGATCTTCAGAGCCCGATGAAGCTGGAAATGCTCCAGCACGATGGGCGAAAACTCCAGCGCCAGCACCGTGGTATAGAGCATCACGCAGTACGCAACTTCGAACATCACCGAGTGCGGATTGCGCATGATCAGCGGATGCCAGATGTTCCACGGCAGGCCGAGGTCGTACATCAGCGCCGCGCACACCAGCAGGTAGCCGAGAAACGCAGTCAGAATTGTTGGCCGAACAATGGAGTGAAAGCGCTTGATGTTGAAGATCTCGACCGCGGCGGTGAGGGTGAAGCCGCCGGCCGCCAGCATCACGCCGCACATTACGTCGAAGCCGATCCACAAGCCCCAGGGGAACTGGTCGGACAGGTTCGTCGATGCGCCCAATCCGCGGAAGAAGCGGACGAACGTGCAGTAGATGCCGGCCACCATGATCACGATGAACACGGCCTTCCAGAAGGTGAACCGCATGCGGGGAACTGTCATTCTGCACCGCCTTTATCTTGGTTGGCTTTCTCCTGCGCTTCCGCCTTGGCTACGTCTTCGCGGCGATGCGTGATCCAGTAAATGCCGCCCAGCATGGTGCCGAACAGCGGGACGAAATCAGGAATGCGCGACAGCACTTGATAGGTATAAAGAGGAAGCGCGCGCTCGGTGAGATCGGTCTTGAAGCCGAAGTTGTTGAATGGAATCGACGACAACAGCATGACCGATGTTCCACCCACTTCGGACTCGCCGAAAATGTGCTGCAGGTAGGTGCCAGGATTGTCGTGGACGCGCTTCTTAGCTTCTTCCAGCAGTGCTTCACGGTCGCCAAAGATAGTTGCGCCCACCGGACAGATTTCTGCGCAGGCCGTCTGCTTGCCGGCTGCCACGCGCTTGTTGCACATGACGCACTTGCGGACGCCAGGAATCGCCTTCTCCCACTCGTACTTGGGCACACCGAACGGGCAAGCTGCCATGCAATAGCGGCAACCCATGCACATGCTCTTGTCGTAGGTGACTGGGCCCAACGCGGTCTTTTTCAACGCGCCCACCGGACAAACCGAAGCGCACGCCGGATCTTCGCAGTGCATGCACAGCCGGCGCATGAACTTGTCGTCCTTGGTAACGATGGTGGTGAGCTTGTGGGCTGAGGTTACTTCCTGGGCCGCAATCTTGTCGTCGTAGGGCAGGCCGTTTTCAGTGGCGCATGCCTGCTCGCACTGCCTGCAACCGATGCATTTGGTCGCATCGTAGAGGATTCCTTTGCTCATGAACTTTCTCCTGGGTCGGCCGGCGCTGGGGGAGAGCGCCGGTCAGGCCAGATCGTCCAGGCGGGCCAGCCGAAACTCGGCAGGTAAATCGGCGCCGGGGCCCCGATGCGAACCGCTTTGAAGCCAGCGGGATCGGGTGCCTTTCGACAGCGCCGTCGGGCGATTCAACGGTCGGAAACCCCCACTCCAGACCGGCCAGCTTCAGCCGGCCTGCAGCGGATCAAACCAGCGTGAAGACTACTTCAGGGTCTTCACGTAAGCAGCCAGCTTCGCAGCGTCGGCCGGGCTAACGCCGCGATTGGCGAAAGCGTGCGTGGCTTTCTTCTGCGGGCCGCCATTCTCAATGTAATCAACCAGTTGGGCGTCGCTGGCATTCTGCACGGTCGGAGATGAGAACGCCACGGCTCCCATCTTCAGACCGGCGGCGGTGCCTTTACCGTCCGCACCGTGGCAGCCGGCGCACTTTGCCTTGTAGACATCTTCTTGCGCCCAGGAAAGATTCGGTAGCGTCAAAAATAGTGCAAATGCAATAACCAGAACAGCAAGAATGACTTTCTTCATGATTTCTCCCGTTACATTTATGAAAGCTGGATCAAAATGCCCCATGTTCCCGTTGCTCTGGGCTCAGGCCGGACCTGCTACACGCACGACCCCCATGAGTACGCTTCCAGTGTCAGACATCGATGTAGGGGAATCTGTGACAGGAGTCACTTCTGGACGTGATGGATTTCGCAACAGGAATGGTTGCGCTGCCGAGCCGCAGTGAGGCAATTTGCCTCGCTCGGGTGAGAATTCTTGAACGATCGTTCAGGATTGCAACACACGTCGGAGCAAGAGCTGCGGAGCATTGATGCGAGTTTCATCAAGCTCAGTGGTGCAGAGTGACGGACATCATGGCACCTTCACCAGAGGACAAAGCGTTTGAGGAGGTGTTGAAGCCAATGTCGGCGATCCGTAACTCGCGTTCAGTCGCCGCTGGTGGTGGGAGCCAGTGCCGGGGCGCGGGCCGGCTTGTTGCGGTTGCGGGCGGGATCGAAGAAGTTGAGGAAGCCGCGGATCACCCAATATCCTGCTGCCACGCCAAGTGCAAGCGAGCCGACGACGGTCAGCAGGAACAGGATCGTCACAAGAAATGTCATCATACCTTGCTAATTACGTCCGATGCTCTGAGCCCGCGCCCGGATGTGTCATCGGCCACTCCTTACCTGTGTACTACTTTAGCGCGCATTGACGTCAATCGCTGTTGACAACTAAGATACGTGAGTAGAGCTACGCACCGACTCGCCTGAAACTTCCAGAGCAGTGCAGAACAGGTAGAGCGACCTTTCAGGGTCGTGTCCGCCGGTTTCATCTCAAGTGCCCAGGGTGGCGGCGCGGACGCTAGCCTGAAGGCTAGCTCTACCTGAAGTCGCGTGCGGAGCACAGTCCGGGTTCGAGACCAGAACAATCGATGGGCATCAGCAATATCAGCGTCCGCGGGGCACGGCAGCACAACCTCAAGAATATTCACGTCGAGATTCCGCGCAATACCCTCACCGTAATCACCGGCCTCAGCGGCTCGGGGAAGTCCTCGCTCGCCTTCGACACCATCTACGCCGAGGGCCAGCGCCGCTACGTTGAGACCCTCTCGGCGTACGCGCGCCAGTTCCTCGATCAGATGGAGCGGCCCGATGTCGACAGCATCGACGGACTCAGCCCATCGATTGCCATCGAACAAAAGACTACCAGCCGCAGCCCGCGTTCCACTGTGGGCACTATCACAGAGATCTATGACTATTTGCGCTTGCTTTATTCGTCGATTGGTGTCCCGCATTGCCCACAATGTGGCAGGCAGATCTCGCGGCAGTCGGCCGACCAGATCGTGCAGCGGGTGATGGAACTGAGGCCTGAAGAGCGCGTCATGATCCTGGCTCCGATCGTTCGTGGCCGTAAAGGGGAGTTCAGGAAGGAACTCGACAAGCTGGCGCAGCAGGGTTTCACCCGCGCGCGCATCGATGGCGAACTGCGCAATATTGCCGATGAAGAGATCAAGCTCGACAAGCGCAAGAACCACACCATCGAGCTGGTGGTCGATCGGCTGCTGGTTAAGCCGGGCATCGAAGGGCGGCTGGCCGCTTCGGTCGAGCGTGCGATGAAGGAGGCGAACGGGCTGGTGCAGGTTTCGGTGGTGGATGGCGAAGAGCGTCTCTATTCGTCGAAGCTGGCCTGTCCGGAATGCGGCATCAACGTCCCCGTGCTGGAGCCGCGATCGTTTTCGTTCAACAGCGTCTATGGCGCCTGTCCGGAGTGCAACGGTCTGGGCAGCAAGTACGATTTCGATCCGGCGAAGGTCATTAACGACTGGTCAAAGCCGCTGTTGGATGGCGCGCTGGGACCGGGCTCGGCCTCACAGAATCTGATTCACATCTTGCATCTTGCCGCGCAGGCGTATGGATTCGATCTGAAGACGCCGTTTGAGCAGCTGCCGCGCAAGACGCAAAATCTGATTCTCTATGGCCCGGAGCAGAGCGAGAAAAAGCGAGGCGGGTTCCTCGGCGTCTTTGCCTACCTGCGGCAGTCGATGGAAGAGAGCTCGTCGGAGGGTTATCGCCAATGGCTGCTCGATCACATGTCGGCCACGACATGCCCCGCGTGCCATGGCAAGCGATTGCGTGCCGAGAGTCTTGCAGTAAAGGTGAACGGCATGTCCATCGCCGAGTTCACGGGTCTGCCGGTGTCACGGGCCGTCGAAGCCGCAGCGCAGATCAAGCTGAGCGAGCGAGAAGAAAAAATCGCGGGCCGAATCCTGAAAGAAATTGCCGAACGCCTGGGATTCTTGAATGCCGTCGGACTGGGTTACATCTCGCTCAGCCGGTCGGCTGCAACCCTGAGCGGCGGCGAGGGACAGCGCATCCGCCTGGCAACGCAGATCGGATCCAAGCTGCGCGGCGTTCTGTATGTACTGGACGAGCCCTCCATCGGATTGCATCATCGCGACAACGATCGCCTGCTGCAGGCGCTGGAGTCGTTGCGCAATCTCGGCAACACTGTGCTGGTAGTTGAGCATGATGAAGATACAATCCGCCGCGCGGATTACGTGATCGACCTTGGTCCCGGTGCGGGACGCCATGGCGGCGAGGTCGTCGCCAGCGGTACGCCTGACCAGATCGAGGCTGCGCCGCGATCGCTGACCGGGCAGTATATCTCCGGCCAGAAGCGAATCACGGACCGTCATCAGCGCCGAGCCGCCAACGGTAACGCGATCGCGATCCTTGGTGCGCGCGAAAACAACCTGAAAAACCTCGATGTCAGCTTCCCGCTCGGTGTGATGACGGTGGTGACAGGCGTCTCAGGCTCAGGCAAATCGACGCTGGTGAATGACATCCTCTACCGCGCGCTGGCCAATGCACTGTATCGTTCACGCGAGGAGGTGGGTGCGCACAAGTCGATCAGCGGCATCGAGTTTATCGACAAGGTCATCGGCATCGACCAGTCGCCCATCGGCCGCACCCCGCGCTCGAATCCGGCGACCTATACCGGCGTCTTCACCCAGATTCGCGATCTTTACGCCATGCTGCCGGAGTCGCGCGAACGCGGCTACAAAGCTGGCCGATTCTCGTTCAACGTCGCGGGTGGCCGCTGCGAAGCCTGCCAGGGTGAGGGCCAACGCCGCATCGAGATGAACTTCCTGCCCGATGTGTATGTGCTGTGCGAGGTCTGCGGGGGCAAGCGCTACAATCATGAGACGCTGTCGGTAAAGTACAAGGGATATTCCATCGCCGATTTGCTGGAGACCCCGGTCGCCGACGCGCTGCCGATCTTGGAGAACATTCCGCAGATCAAGCAGAAGCTACAAACTCTGGTGGATGTGGGGCTCGGCTACATTCATCTGGGACAGTCAGCGGTAACGCTCTCGGGCGGCGAGGCACAGCGGATCAAGCTGGCACGCGAGCTCAGCAAGCGGCAGACGGGCAAGACGCTCTATCTGCTGGACGAGCCGACCACCGGATTGCACTTTGACGACGTCAGCAAGCTGCTGGAAGTGCTGCACCGGCTGACTGATCTGGGGAACAGCATCATCATCATCGAGCACAACATGGATGTGATTCGCAATGCTGACTGGATCATTGACCTGGGGCCGGAGGGCGGGGACGAGGGTGGACGCATCGTCGCGCAAGGCACGCCGGAGCAGGTGGCGCGCGTCAAAAAGTCTTATACCGGACAAACATTAGCCAAACTGCTTCCAGCAGCGTCCAATAATAAGCGCAATGGAGAGACGTTGGCCGCCCCAGTCTAAGCGGTTCGCAAAACATGTCATCACCACCAAACACGTTTCCTGATCCCATCGAGAGCACCCCTCCGGCTCTGAGCAATGAAGCTTTTGCCGGGCCCGTCGAGGTCATCACCCCTCCGGCGCAGAAACCGTTTCCCAGCTGGTCAGCATGGGACGTAGTGGCTATCATAGTGTTTACCCTGGCTGCGATCTTGGTCTTCACGCTGGCGGCGCTGTTCATTGCGCGCAGTTTTCCGCAGTATCACAACGCAACGTTCACCGATCTTGCCACGAGCGCCGCAGTTGTTATCGGCGCGCAGACGGCAGCCTATCCAGTCGTCTTGCTGTTCATCTTCGTTATGGTGCGCTCGCGATCCAAGCAGCCGTTCGCCAAAGCCATTCAGTGGAATTGGCCGGGAATGCTTGCCCCAGCCTTTGTAATTGGCGGGGTCGTTCTGGCGCTGGTCATCGAGAGTCTGGCGCGATTCTTGCCGATACCGAAGTCGCTGCCAATGGATACGTACTTCCGCGACGCCAGCAGCGCTTATATGATGGCCGCGTTCGGAATGACATTGGCGCCGATCCTGGAGGAGTTGTTCTTCCGCGGCCTGTTGTATCCGCTGCTGCGCCGCTCGTTTGGGCTAATCGCTGGCGTGATCCTGACGGCAGCGGCTTTTGCCGCCATTCATGGCGCGCAGCTCGGTTACGCCTGGGCGCCGGTGCTCAGCATCTTTGTAGTTGGGCTCGCCTTTACCCTCGTTAGGGTCCGCACCAACTCGGTTGCCGCATCCTTCCTTATGCATTGCGGCTACAACTTTGCGCTGTTCGCGGCGCTATGGGTGGCGAGCGATCATTACCGTCATCTGGAGAAGGTCACCGGCTGATCCATCCCAACTTGCGCAAAGGCGGCGCGAACCGGGGACGCCGGTTGGGAGCAGACCGCCGCAGCCGAACCAGTGATATTGTGAAACTATGGCGGCAAACGCACGCGAACAACTCCTGGCCATGTTGGCGGACAAATCCTTCCGCCTGGGCGAATTCAAGCTTTCCGGCGGCGGCACCAGCGACTACTACATCGACTGCCGTTTGACCACCCTCGACGGCAGAGGCGCTCTGCTCACCGGACAAACGGTGCTCCAGGAGATTCACAAGCAGGGATGGCAGATTGACGCCATCGGAGGCCTCACACTGGGCGCCGACCCCATCGTGGTGGCGACCTCCGTAATCAGTGCGCAATATGGAGAGACGCTGCACGGATTTCTGGTGCGCAAAGCCGAAAAGGGTCACGGAACCGGCCAGCGCATCGAGGGTTTTCGCGAGAAGCTCGCGCGAGTGGTGATTGTCGACGATGTCTGCACAACCGGCGCATCAACAGTGCAGGCGATTGAAGCGGCTCGCGAGCATGGCTTTGAGATCGTTGGCGTCATGTGCCTGGTGGATCGCCAGCAGGATAATGGCCGCCAGAATGTCGGGAAGGCTGCCTCGCCTGCGCCGTTTGTGGCGCTATTCACCACTGCCGATGTTCGGGCGGAACATATAAGGCTTGGTAAACACACAGAATCAGGAGCGCCTCCGATTTTTGCCGTAAGTGCGAAGTGTGATTTCTGCGATCGACCGGCGGTCACGAATGTCCCGGGCAATCGCTGCGAAGTGCATCGGCCGTAAATCGAGTAGCTCGCTTGTAAGCTAATCGCTAGTTGCTAGTTGCTTCTTCAACCATGATCAAAACTGTGGAATGGACGGACGCGGGCGTACGCTTCATCGACCAGACGAAGCTCCCGACGGAAGAAATCTACGTCACCTGCAAGACGTACGAGGAAGTTGCCGACGCGATCCGGACAATGATCGTGCGCGGGGCGCCTGCCATTGGTGTGACCGCGGCTATGGGCGTGGCACTTGGTGTGCGCGATTCGCAAGCGCAGGACCTGGCTGCGCTCAAGAAGGATCTCGATCATATTTGCGATGTCCTGGCTGCAACGAGGCCGACGGCGGTGAATCTCTTCTGGGGGATTCGCCGCATGAAAGCCAAGTTCGACGAGGTACGTGCCAAGCCAGTTGCGGAAATACAGAGGACGCTGGTTAGCGAAGCCTGCCAGATGTTGGCAGAAGATATCGCCGCGAACCAATCCATGGGCAAGTACGGAGCCGTTCTACTGCCCTCCAGCGGCGGCATCCTGACGCACTGCAACGCCGGCGCGCTGGCGACATGCGGCTACGGTACGGCGCTTGGCGTCATTCGCGCTGCCGTCGATTCGGGCAAGAAGCTACACGTTTTTGCGGACGAGACTCGTCCCTTCCTTCAGGGATCACGTCTGACAGCGTGGGAGTTGATGAAGGACGGCATTCCCACCACCGTCATCGCCGACAACATGGCAGGCGCGATCATGCGGCAGGGGAAGATTGACGCGGTGGTTGTGGGAGCGGACCGCATCGCCGCCAATGGCGATGTCGCCAATAAGATCGGAACTTACGGTGTGGCAATCCTGGCCAAGGAGCACGGAATACCGTTCTACGTCGCAGCTCCCTTCTCGACGGTTGATCTCAACACGCCGGATGGCAGCCAGATTCCTATCGAGCAGCGTTCTTCGAAGGAAGTAACGCACATGGCCGGAAAGCAGATCACTCCTGAGGGTGTACGCGTGGAGAACCCGGCGTTTGATGTTACGCCGCATCAGTACGTGACAGCGATCATCACCGAGCGCGGGGTCGTGCGTGCGCCGTACTCTGAGACTTTGCGCGCAATGGCTCCGGTGGAGACCAGCGCTTAGGCCCGGATTCGACTGATTATTGTGGTGGCTGCTGGTTGGCGGGATTCAGCTGCTGCTGATACTGCTGCTGCTGTTGCTGCAGCTGCTGCATCTCCTGCATGAGCTGCTGAGGAGTCTTGGGGCCGTTCTGCTGCTCGCCGTTATCCGGTTCCGCGCCTGGGTTAACCTGCGCCCCTCCTGGCATTATGGGACGGCGGAATCCATTGGGCGGCGGAACGGGCTGGGGGTTCGGATACTCGTTGTCCGAAGTGTCGGCAACCGTGCTCCCGTCGTCGCCGGAATCCTCGTCCTGCGCAGGCTGCGGGTTCTTGTTCTGTGCCGTATTCACGGCGGTGCCAGCCAGCCGCGGAGTCAAAATAACTTTCTGTATCCCGCCTGGATCTCCGGCTACACCCAGGATGACGTAGTCGAACTTCGACCCGTTCAGCAGCGTGTTCAGCACGTCGCGCGGAAGTCCGGGCCCGAGCTGCGCCACTACCCTTTCATTACCGGCACTGGACGGAATGTCAATGGACGCGCCTGTCCGCGCCTGTACGGCGCGCAGAACCTGTGCCAGCGTGGAATTCGGAGCATCAATCGTCAGCTGGCCATTCTGGAGATTGACTCGCGGCGCGGTCGGTGGTGACTGCTCAAGCGTTGGTGGCGGCGGAGGAGGCGTTGGCGCGGCCGCCGCAACAGGCGCGGCTTTCGAGCGACGCCCGTGCGACTTCGCAGCTGCCGCAGGCGCCGGCTTGCTCGGCACGGTTACTTGCGGCTGGGCAGACGTTCCCAGCACGGGTGCAGCTTGAGTAGAAGGTTGCTTTGGAGAAGCGGAATTCGCCTGGGGCGCCAGCTGTTCTGGTGCTGTTGCCTGACTGCTTGCCATCGAAGGCATCAAAAGAGCTGCCCCAGCCAGCACACTGCACGCAAAAGTTTTCCCAAGGCGTACCATAAGAGTTAGACGGCGAACCGGCTCGATAGTTTCGCCGTTGTCTCTATTCTAAACCGCGACCGCTTTGCCTGCTGCCTCAATCAGCAGCTTTCGTCAAACCAGATACAGCCGAGTGGCTTTTACACGCCGAATCGGCATCTTAGCGATTGAGGCTCGCCGGGCTGTGGCGGGCGATCCGGACGGCGCCATGATTCGCATTTCGCACGCACTTTGTCAGTTCTATCGCTTCCACATCATTCGACTTTGCTTGCTCCTGATCATGGTTTCGGCCGTATCATGCTCGGTGCTGGCGCAGACCTGTTCGACCGGCTCAGACCTGGATGCCGCGACAAAAAGCGCCATCGACAACGCCGCCACGCAGTATCTCCAGATGTCGAAAAACGGCGACGTAGCGGGGCTGAAGGCGAACGCCATTCCGCAACTCGCCGGCGACTTTGGATCGATTGAGCAGGCAGTGGTCACGAACAAGCCATACCTCGCCGGCGGCCAGGCAACGATCACCGGCACCTACCTGCTCGACGCTTCACAAGCCAAAGCTCCATTGCCGCGGGCCGAATTTTATTGCGGCATTTACAACTCGCCCGACCGGCAGGCGTTCTTCATTCCCAACCTGCCGCCAGGACACTATGCGATCGTGATCCAGAAGGTCAATGGCAAAGATCCGATCACGCTCACACTTGTGCTGCAGAATCCTGGCGGTGCGTGGAAGCTGGCCGGATATTATCCTCGGCTGGATTCCGTCGGAGGTCACGACGGCGAGTGGTATCTGGCGAAAGCGCGCGAGTACAAGGCGAAGGGATACTCGCACGACGCCTGGTTCTACTATCTGACAGCGTGGGACCTCACGGCTCCAGTGAACTTCATGAGCACACCGCAGCTCGATAAAATCGCCGACGAAATGCAGACGGCGCGGCCCAGCGATCTGCCCAGCGACAGCTCACCGCTAAGCATTTCGGCCAATGGAAAGGTGTTCAAGATTACGGAGCTCGCGGCCGTGCCAGTCGACAACAATCTCGACTTGCGAATTCGCTACCAGAATCCCGACGCCGGAAATTCCGGAGTAGCCTTCCAGGACAACATGGCGCTGATCAAGGCTGTGGTCGCGAAGTATCCTGAATTCCGCGATGCCTTCAATTCGATCATCGTGCGTGCGGTCGACAACAGTGGGCATGAATATGGGTCACTGTTGCCGGTGAAGGATATTAAGTAGCGTTTAAAGAAAATCGCTGGGCGGCTACGCGTTCGAACTTACACTCAGCCGGAGCTTTGTCAAAGCGTAGGCCCTCAAAAACCGGAGCTCGCATTTTGACGCCGCCGCTCTGACCTTCGTGCGTCCACTCCGTGAATTTGATTTCCGCGACCAGCTCCGGTTTGACGTAGTGCACGCGACGGTCGCTTTCCACCTTTCCGAAGAAGGGATTGCGATTGGTTTCGAGGGCGCGCAGTCGCTTCCACATATCCGCGTGGGTTTGCTCATTGAAGCCGCTGCCGGCCTGACCGACGGGGATTAGGCGGCCTTTGTCATCGTAAAGTCCCAGTACAATCGATCCGAAGTTCTCCCGTGAGCCACGTGGGTCGGTATATCCTCCGATCACAAACTCTTGCCGCTTGACGATCTTGACCTTCAGCCAATCGCTGCTGCGCTTCTGCAGATAGCAGCTCTTGCGACGCTTGGCGATGATTCCTTCCAGTCCACGGTGCGCAGCGGCATTGAACAGCGCCGTCCCCGCACCCACCCAATGATCCGAGAAACGCAACAGATCGCCGGAAGCGGCGATCGATGCCAACAGCTGCTTGCGCTGCTCGAGATCGGCCTGCATTAAGTCGTAGCCATCGAGATATAGCAGGTCGAAAACGTAGTACGCGATCGGGATGTCGTCGCGCGTGCGTCGAATGCGGCGGCCACCTTCGCCGACTCCGGTCCGCTGTTGCATGAGGCCAAACGATGGGCGGCCCTGGTCATCCAATGCAACGATCTCGCCGTCGAGAATTGCTGTACGCGCTTTGATGTGGCTGAGGATCTCCTGTAGCTCGGGATAGGCTTTGGTCAGGTCATTCTGATTGCGCGAGACCAACCGAAGAGATTTGCCGTCGAGGAATGCGACTGCGCGATAACCGTCCCATTTGATCTCGTAGAGCCAATCGTCGTCGTCGAATGGCTTGTCGACGGAGATGGCGAGCATAGGATGAATGGCATGCGGCATCTGCGCCTTGCGGCCAAGGCGCGCAGCGGTGGGAGCTACGCTGTCTTCTTCAGCGACTTTTTTTTTACAACGGCTGATGTGGAGGAGGTTTCGCCGGTGCCCGATTTCACCGACTGATCGGTTGCGGGAGCGGCGGCTTTGGCAGGCTTGGCGCTACGCTTCGCTGCGGTAGCCTTGGCCGCAGTTGAGGATGACTCCACGGCAGCCGACTTCCTTGCAGTCTTCGCCTTCTTAGCGTCGACCTTGGCGATCGATTCGGCGAGCCAGTCGTTCTTACCGGAGCTGCCGCGGGCCGTAGCCTTGCGGCTGCTCAGCCATTCAGCTGACCCCTCATCGCCGGCAATTTCTTTCAGCGAGCGCTTAGTCAGCACTGAATAGTCGTACTTGTCGATGTCATACCCTGGCTGATCGTAGGCGTCGTGATGCTTGATCAGCAGCCACTCGGTGCCTTTACTACCCGGCCGTCGAGCCTTCATGTGAATCAGCGCAAAGCTCCCCTTCAACTTCTTGCCGTTCAGGCGAAACTTCAGATCGCCCTTCGCCAGCATCTGATGCGCATCGCCTTCCGGCTCCCAGGTGCCCACGTCCCACACCATCACGGTACCGGCGCCGTAATTCCCCTCTGGGATTGTGCCTTCGAAATCGAAATAGGAGACGGGATGATCCTCGACCTGCATGGCGAGGCGTTTATCGGCGGGATCGAGCGACGGCCCTTTGGGGACGGCCCAAGACTTCAGCACGCCATCCATCTCGAGCCGGAAGTCATAATGCAGGCGCGTGGCTCGGTGCTTCTGCACGACAAAACGTCGCTGGCTACCCTTGCCGACCTTCGGCGGAGGCTCGGGCGTCTGCGTGAAGTCGCGCTTACGCTTGTATTCCTCGAGGGCCATGCGCAGTTAGATGAACACAGAACCACGTAGCGCTGCAAGCGACGGGGAGTTCCAGGCCGAATTAAGGACGCTATCGTGGGCCAACAAGGACCGTTACCCGAACTGCAATCCACCCTAGGTCGCAGTGCGTGCCGCCTGCTTTGCTACAATGCAAATACCGCGACTTGGGCGCTTAACTCAGCGGTAGAGTGCCATCTTCACACGGTAGCCATCCACCCACCGGCTGTTGACTCTAAACAGGTTAGATAGGGTTAGTAACGGGAAATACCGGTATATTTGCCGGTATTTGGTACGCTTTTGGTACGCTCGGTCGGTGTAGCCGCGTGCAAGACAATGGCGGGGTGCGGCCCCATCGCACACGATCATCCAGTTCCAGTCCTGTTCTGACCTCCTAAAAGAAAGTTGATGTCTCACTGATGCAGGATGTGCCGCTCGCCTCAGCAGGCGGAGATCGAGCGGCACCCGCTTTCATAATTTCCGGTTAGACGGAGGTCAGCTAGATATGAGCACAAAGAAACAGAAGAACAATGCCGGCGAGAATCCCGTGAGCCGCGGCCGGCATGAGCACCAATGCCGGATCTGTCGGCACGCGCGGCGAGCCGACATCGAAGAAGCGTTCGTCAACTGGGTTAGCTCGGCGCGCATTGCCAAGCAATATGGAGTCAGCCGTGATGCCATCTACCGCCACGCACACGTGTTTGGGCTGATGGGGCAGCGGCGTCGAAACATCCGGGCTGCGCTGGAACGGATCATTGAGAAAGCCGGAGAGGTAGAGGTAAACGCTACCGCTGTGGTGAGCGCTGCCAGTGCCTATGCGCGAATCAACAGCCGCGGCGAGGGGGTTGAGCGGACCGAGACCGTAAATCTCAACGGCCTGTTCGACCGGATGAGCCAGGCAGAGATGGAAGCATATGCCAAGGACGGAGTTCTGCCCGGGTGGTTCACGGAGACTCTAGGTGCGACAGCACCCGACAGTCAGGAAGCCGAAAGTGGGGAATAAGTTGTTGAAATCAATGCAACGCACGACGCTGCTAGACGCGACACCCTGGCGCCCTGGCGACTTTGCGCTCGGATCACCTGAATCGCGCGCGGCTGTCCGAATGATGTTGGCAGATCGGCAGGCCGCACGCCAACGCGAGGCTCAGGGGGCAGAGGTTCATAACGCCGTGCGCGATACCTACACATGGGTCACCGAGCACACGAAAACTTTCAACGAACACTGGGTAGAGGAAGGCCGCCCCTCACCTTACGAGCCGTTCCCCCGCTACGAGTATCTTGTCATTCTCTTCGAGATCCTCGATGCCAACCGAATCGCCTGGATTGAGAAGTCCCGAGATCTAATGATCTCTTGGGCCTGCGTGGCCTATCTGACCCTTAAGGCAATGACAACGCCTGAATGCGGAGTGCTGTTCCAGACCCAGAAGGAGAACAAGGCCATTCAGCTCGTTAAGTACGCGAAGTGTCTCTACGACCAGCAGCCGGACTTCCTGCGCGAAGCATTTCCGCTGACCAAGCCGACTAGAGATCAGCCGGCCCTCTCGCTTGAATTCAAACACGGCGGCTACGTTTCCGGCATCCCCGGCGGTGCCGACCAGATTCGTTCCTATCACCCCTATGGGTATTTGAACGACGAAAGCTCGTTTCAGCCTGAGGCGGGCGAGTGCTACAACGAAGCCCTGGCTGCCGTAAAAGGCAAGATCATCTTCAGCAGCTCGGCGGGACCATCTTGGTATGCGGATGCCCGTCACGACATCATTCGAAATGGCGAAGACTAAAACAGCGCAGGTTCTCGAAAGCGTACAGACGATGGCGCCGCAGATAGCGGTGGACATCATCCCGGGCGTCAGCGTTCGCCGGACCGCCGGCGGCATCCCGGTGATACGTCTGCATTACAGCGCCCATCCCGACCGCAATCCTGACCAACATCCCGAGTGGAAGGCACAGGAGAGGCGCACCTACACGTCCCAGGCGGACTGGGACCGCGAACAGGAGATCGTTGACGAAGCGGGCGGCGGGGAGCTGGTATTCGCCGAGGTGCTGGTAAAACATTGGGACAAGATCATCATCAGCGACCCGGCATGGAAGCCAGATCCTCGCTGGCGCGTTCTGGGAGGGTTTGATCACGGCAAGACTAACCCGACAGCCATGGAGCGCAGCTACGTGGACTACGACGGGAACATAATCTTCGCCGGCGAATACTACGTTCCCGGAAAGCAGGTTTGGGAGCACGCTCCGGCACTCCGCGCGATGCCGGACGTCGACCGCTTCGAAGCCTGCTTCGGCGACCCTTCGGTATTCGACCAGAAGACTCAGCAGGAAAAAGGTGGCAAAGAGCCCAAGGCAATCGCGACCCTGTACGAAGAGCTGGGCGTAAGCTTCATCCGACGGTTCCATGGCAACCGCAATGACCAGACCTTCTGTGAGAGGCTACTGGCCCACTGGGCGGGTTTGGACCGCGGATGCAAGCCCACAGTGCGCATCGTCCTACGAGGCTACGTCGAGCCACCGAAAAAGCCCCTCCCCGGCATGCACCCATGGGACTGCCCAAACCTTATATGGGAACTGATGCGTACCCGCCGGCGAAAACTCACGGCCACGCAGTTGATGAGCCAAAACCAGTCCGAAGAGATCATCGACAAAGACAACCACGCACGGGATGCGATGAAGTACGTGGTTATGAGCCTTCCCGAACCGACCGAGAAGACCTGGCAAGACAAGATTGCGGAAAAGCTGGACGCCTATCGGCAGGCCGGGATGGACGAACATAGCTTGAATATCTACCGTTTCCGCATGGAACGAGAGGAGCGACCGAGGGAGGAGCAGCCGGTTTACATAGGCCGACCGCGGCGGCGTATCATCGTTCGCCGTTAGAACTTGGCCAGGTCTGGCGCGCAAGTGTGGACAGATATTTTATCGGGCCTCGCCGTTTCAGAAAACTAGTACACCCAGCCGCAGTTGGTGAATTACCAGATCCTTACTCTGGAGCTTCGAGGGCAGCACGAGTGCCTTCCGCGCCAACCGCCGGGCAGTTCGCCCCTATCCCCTTGCGCTCGACGTGAATCGTAGTTGGCGAAGGTCATCGACTCCGGCGCGGTCGAAGGATTCTGCTACTCATCAACTCGATCCTGCTGGCAACTTTCGCCACTTGATCAAGCGAAACTGATTGGGGCAATGGCTTGCCGCCTCGGTCCTGGTTCGAAGGGTTGAGCGGTTGGTCTGAACCCAGCCACCCAGAGCTGCGGCTTCGGAACGCCGCTGAGGAATACGAGCATGATCTGGCAGTACTCGCCGTAAAGCAGTTGGCCTGTTGTCAGCTCTGCAACCTCGTCGCCTAAACGCCGTAGCCTCGTATCGTGTCGGTTACAGAGCAGCGACAATGCTGCCCTGGCGCCATCCATTCCCCGCCTCACAGAGTAACGGAGTGGTCCAGCAGGTCAGCTACAAACTCTTTGCCGCGGGTTTCCGCGGTGGAACATTTTGATTCAGCCGGAAGAAGTTATTTGGATCATAGTGCGTCTTAACCGTGACCATGCGATCCCATCGTTCGTGATACGCCTCGACCACTCGATCCTGCTCATCGCCACTCATGAAATTTATGTAAACACCTGGTTTCATAGCTGGCCGAAGTGTGTGGAAGATTCCACGAATCCAGGCAATATTGCCGGCATCAGCCGATGGCTCCGACCAGTTTGCTAGCAAATTTAGGATGAACGGAGCGCTGCGATCACCGAATGCAGTCTCGTTCGCGTCGATCCGCGCCGCCGCGCCACCAAGATACGCAAGTTCAATCTGGGTTTCCGATGAAGGAATCGTAGCGACTGCTTCCACCAAGCGGTCAATACTGTCGTCGTCGAGATCAGTGAAATAGCCCGACTTGGTGTAGTAGCGTCGGCCGTGCGGGAAATCAGAATCCGCCATGGTTTGCAGGTTCATAAACGACACAGTCTTGCAGCTCACGGATTCCGGGCTGCACATGGAAAGCGCGCGCTCCACATATGGACGTCCGACTTCGGGATTACCAGTCCAAACCAAAGAACTGCCAGCCACGGGCCGCCCGCGGAGCTTAACGGGCACCTTATTCGTATGCGGGGCGAGACGTAGATCAATGTTCCACTTCAAGTCGATGGGCGCTTCGGCCATGAAGTCTCTCCAGTATTCAAGGATCTGGCGTATATCCTCTTCGGCAGACAGTCCTTCAGCGAGCACCACCGCGACGAGGGGATGGAGCCTAACTTGGAACTCTGTCACCACTCCGAAGTTGCCGCCGCCACCACGCAAGGCCCAAAATAAATCGGGGTTCTCGTTTGCGTTGCAGCGCACAACAGAACCGTCTGCCGTTACCAAAGTGAATCCCTCGACGTTATCGCATGACAATCCGAAGCGCCGGGTTAGCCATCCGGTTCCTCCGCCTAAGATCAGTCCGGAAGCTCCAGTATGAGAAACCACGCCGGAGGGAAAGACGAGCCCAGCTTTTTGCGTTGCGGCATCAATCGACCCCAACAGACAACCTCCGGCGATCGTAGCCCGGCGCGCCTCGGGATCGACAGTGACCTGGCGCATTCTCGATAGGTCGATTACCAGGCCGCCATCACAGGTGCTAAAACCTGGCAGGCTATGCCCCCCACAACGGACCGCAGTGAGAATTCCGGTCTCAGAGGCAGCTCGGATTGCGTTTTGCACGTCGCTTACATCTACGCAACGCGCGATAAGGCCTGGTTTGCGAGCTACCATGCCATTCCAAATGGCACGCGCGTCTTCATACCCGCTCTGGCCGGAGCGCAATAAGTCACCTTTGAATCGCCGGTGGAGCGAAGAATGAATCTCTTCGCAGGCTTCGACCATTTCGGACTCTCCTTCCAGAATGTATTTCTTATCACAAATCAGGGGCTGTGCTACAACTCTTGCGCCGCCGGCGTCGCAGGGGCCTAGCTCATACCACCTCACGGCCCTCGTGTCATTCTCTCGCCAGGGTTAGTTGCAGGGTGTTCGTCCAGATGGCGTTAGGCGGACGAGCGAAAACGCGATTAGGGGTGACTGCGGTCGCTCCAGAATGCGCGGTGAAAACCAACTGCTCGTTGACCGTTGCGAACCGCTAGCCAGCTCGGCAAAAGTGCGGTCTTCGGGCGGAAGTATCTCGTGGAATCGTGGACGTCGTTTCCAACATCTGACCGAGTGGAGGCTCAGGGCATAAAGCCGCCCAGGAGACTCGAGAATATGAATATTTTTGGACATGCCATAGGATCCTCAGGGCCTCGATTGAGCAAGCAATTTTTAGTTCCCGTCTTGTCGCTGGCTCTCTTGTTTGCAACCTGGCCTCAGAGCTTGTGGGCCTATCAAGACACGCAAGCCCCGGTACAGCAAGCCCAACAGGGGGCGCAGGGAGCGCCATACGCGCAACAGACCCCGGAGGAGTTGCAGCGGTTAGTAGCGCCGATCGCGCTGTATCCCGATTCGCTGGTGGCGCAGATCCTGGCGGCCTCCACGTTTCCCGAGGAAGTTGTCGAGGCCGACAGATGGTTGCAGGCCAACCCTGATTTGAAGGGCGAAGCTTTGGGGCAAGCTGTGAACCAGCAGCCCTGGGACCCCAGCGTCAAGGCGCTTACCGCATTTCCGTCCGTCCTTGGAAATATGGATAAGAACCTCTCCTGGACGTCCTCTCTAGGCGACGCCTACTACAACCAGCAGCAGGATGTGATGAATGCCATTCAAGCAATGCGCCAGAAGGCGCAAGACGCTGGCAATCTCAAGACCACACCGCAGCAAACCGTAACCGACCAGGGCTCGACCATCATTGTTCAGCCGGCCAGTCCCGATGTGGTTTACGTTCCTGCGTATAACCCCTGGGTGGTTTACGGATACCCGATCGCTCCGTGGCCTTACTGGTACCCATATCCTGGAATTTGGTTTGGCGGACCATATCTGTCGTTCGGAGTCGGCTTCGGAATCGGTTGGTACGGCGGCTTTGGATGGGGGTGGCCGCATTGGGGATTCAATTGGCATGGCGGATATCCCCTTTACAACGGCGGGAGATACTACTCCCAGAGCAGAACGTTTTATAACCGGAACGATTACTACCGGGCTGGCGGCGAACGCGGCGTAGCCGGGAACGTGCAGCGCGGAATGGCCGGCAATGGCGGCTATGGCGGGGTTTTCAACCATCCCGGCGCAAGGCCAATGCCTTTCAACGGGGACGACCGGGCGGCTCGAGGATACGCTGAACCCCACGGTCAGAGCGGCACCCACTCCGGCGCGTTCACCCCATACGACCATGGCGGAGACGCAAGGAGCTTTTCGTCAAGCGGTAGAGGTAGCTACGGCGGAGGATTTCACGGTGGTGGAGGCGGATTCCACGGCGGCGGTGGTGGTGGTCATAGGTAAATCGTCGTCTCGTTATGTCGCCGGTGACTTAAGAACTTGAAGATGGAGACAAGCTGTATGCGTCGAACCGTGCTGAAATTTCATAGCCCCAGCCTTGCAGCCTTAGCCGCGATCGCCGTCCTTGTGATCGCGTGCTTTCCCGCGCGTTCCATGGCGCAACAACCCGGCCAGAAAACGTTTTCATCGCCGGAAGGAGCCAGCACTGCGCTTGTCACGGCGATGCAGAGCAATGACGAAAAATCGCTGCTGGAGATTCTCGGACCGGACGGGAAGCGAATCGTCTCCTCTGGAGACGAGACCGAGGACGCAGATAGCCGCGCTAGGTTCGTGCAGAAATATCAGCAATGTCACCGGCTGGTGAGGGAACCGGATGGAACTACCACTTTGTATATCGGGGCGGAGAATTGGCCCACGCCCATACCGCTGTTGAACAACGGTAACTCCTGGTATTTCGACACCGCGGCGGGCGAGAAAGAAATCCTGTTCCGGCGCATTGGCCGCAACGAAATGTCGGCCATTCGCGTTTGTCAGCAACTGGTGGCGGCGCAGAAGGAGTATTACGCCTCACACAATGAGTACGCCCAGAGAATCTTCAGCAATGAAGGCCAGCACAACGGCCTTTATTGGAAAGTCGCCGGGGCCGAACCCGAGAGCCCCATCGGACCGCTGGTGGCAGCGGCCTCCTACGAGGGTTACCCCGAACACCAAAATGGCGTTCCCACTCCCTTCCGCGGTTACTACTATCACATCCTGACGCGCCAGGGAAAAAACGGCCCTGGCGGCGCGAAAAGCTACATTGTCAACGGCAAAATGACCGATGGCTTCGCTTTCCTGGCCTATCCGGCGGAGTACCGGTCGTCTGGCGTCATGACCTTCATCGTTGGCCCGGATGGCGTGGTGTATCAGAAAGACCTCGGCAAGAAAACCCAGGCTCTGCCCAAGGCTATGAAGGAATATGACCCCGATACCACTTGGCAAAAGATTGAAGAACAGAAGCAAGAGACTGCTGGCGGGCAGAAAACCAGATAAAATTTGAGGGTTTCGCTCCTCACCTCAATCTCGCCCGTAGAAAATTCTTCGAAGCAACTGCTGTCTCTGTCCCTCCGGTCCCCAAGTAGTCTTCAAGTGCAGGGAAATTCTGTGAACCAAGAGAGTTATTGCCTCTGACTTGAGAGAAATGGGGATCGGGGTGCGAAGAATCTTTTTCTCTCTGCTGGAATCTGGTTCACAGAGGATGGAGGAGACTAGAGATGTTTCTCGCGGTGACTGCTATTTGCCTCGCGGTGCTGTGCACAGCAATCGTAATTTGGATCAAGCGCACGAGGAACCGGCAATTACTGGAACAGCACTGCATCACTCCGGAGGCGCTCCATGCCTTGTTGGTCTCGAATCAAGAGATACTTCTCTTCGATGTTCGCCAGCCGCTCGACTTGTTAGCCGACACGGAGATCATCCCCGGCGCCAAGAGGATTCCCCCAAGAGAAATACTTGAGAACCCGGCGATCATCCCGAAAGAGAAGGATGCGGTGGCTTACCTCGACACTTCGACTTAGCGGCGACCCATGGGAAGGCACAAGGTCACGGACCGGACCGACTACGTCTTCCGGCAGAGAAAATCCAACGCCGTCGGCAACCGGACGGCGGGATCCTGGTGACGAGAGACAGAGGAGCGAGTGCAGCGGTATGTTATATCCGAGCTGAAACTGCGGCACCTGGTTTCGGCTGAGGTGGCGAGTCCTTCTCATTGAACTAGGTAGAAACCCTTCGCTGATAGTCAGGAGGCGTGTTTGGCCGGTCATCCAAAAATCTCTGCCTCACTCAGGAAACGCGCTGCGCAAATTAAGGTGCTCCTCATGGACGTCGATGGCACGATGACCGATGGCGGCGTCACCCTGCTGTCCCAAACCGAAGAGATCGCAATTGAAATCAAAACTTTTGACGCGCACGACGGCCAAGGTCTCACGCTCGCGCACACGGCTGGTCTTCGCACGGGCTGCATCACGGGCCGTCAAAGTTCTGCCCTGCTGCGACGAGCGCGCGAAATGAACATGGAATTTATTTACATGAAACAAGCGTTGAAGATGCCGGCTTATGAAGAGATTGTCCGAAAGTCAGGAGTACCCGACTCTGCCGTTGCCTACATCGGAGACGACCTTCCAGACCTTCCTTTGCTGCGCCGCGCTGGCCTCGCGGTCGCGGTGGGCAACGCAGTTCCGGAAGTTAAAAAGACAGCGCACTACACAACGAAAGCCCTCGCCGGCCGCGGTGCGATCCGCGAGACGGTTGAACTCATTCTCAAATCCAAAGGTATCTGGGAGGCGATGATCGACAAAGCTCGCGCGTGATGCAGCTTTGTGATGGCGCCGCGTTCGAGATGAAGCCTAACGACAGCGGAGGCTGGGTGGAGGTCATTCTGCATAACAGACATGGTCACAGGCTCACGAGAGTAGCGTCACTTCGCAGTAGCATCTTCGGGAAGACTCTGTATGAGATCGTGCCGTAAAGGCCCGTCTTTGTTGATCCGCATAACTGTTGAAAAATCGCCGTAGCACTCATTGAGGGAAGGTGGTTGTTGACGACGCCCCGTCAGCAAAACGGGAAGTACGTCCCGCTCAAAAACTGATGTTTGTGGGCAGCCCAGTGAGGCTCCGGCTGGCAGCGCAGAATCAGGAACTTGCACGAAGCGATTCGGTAGGGCAATTGGGCAAGCCGTGCTAAACGTGTCCCAACGGATGCCGGGACACTTCTCCGGTTTGGCGACTATACGTCCAAGTGATTTCGCCGAAGCCGACTTCACGGGCACAACGGTTAACTTCTGGATTGCCGTTAGGAGGATTGTGGCCTCTTCCTCAATACGGCGCTGGAGTGCTCCCTATATCTGATTTAGACGGCGGGCTTTCATGGGTGAATGGACGCCGCTTGCTGCTTCGGTCTTCTCTTTCCAACGTTGAACGCTGACGCCCATCACGAGCAACCATAGCATCACCAATCCTTCCAAGAGGAGAGCTAAGGCCAGCATGTAGGGAGACAAATAGTTTGCGAGCGGCGGTGACAGAAAGGTCAGCCAACACAAACCGGAAATTGCCATCAGTGCGCCCAGAATTCGAGGCAGGAGAGTCGACTTCTCGACAACTTCCGGGGCCGCCCCGGTGTGGATCGCTATTCAACGGGCCGATGAGTCACATGCCGAACCGCTTTCCAGAGTGCGAGGAATTACTGAAAGCCGGCGCGAGTCGCTGTGGAGATCAGAAGTTTTCCAGCAGCCATGCATTGCTCTCCCATGTCTGCTGGGTAAATGCCAGGTAACGACCGTCGCGTGACGGATGAGGATAACCAAGCCACTGATTCCTCCCTCGATCGAGGAGCACGCTGGTTCTCCCGTCCAACTCAATGCGCCCGATAAAATACCCCGTTGACCGGGCGGCCGCGAACAAAGCGGTACCGTCCGCTGTCCAGCCTAGTTCATAGATACGCCACCCATGCGGAAGCGACAGGTTGCGCTCCGCGCCAACCCGGAAATCAAGAATGCGGACCTGTTCGCGAAGCTCATTCCGACTCGCAAGCGCAATGCGTAACCCTTCTGGTGACACTCTCCAGTCTAAGTCCGTAGGCGACCCGAACTTGGTTCTAGCGAGCTCTTTACACCGGCCTTGGACTGGGTCTAACGCGTAGAAGATTAACCGCCCCTGCTCCCAGTGGCTGAAGACACAAGAACTGGCAGGGCGAACAGGGCAGTCAAAGTAGGCGGCGTCATCGATCCGAGCTTCCAGAATCTGCTCGGGAGATCCACCCAACGTGGGGATCCGCATCAGCCGCTTTGTTGCCGGTGGTAAATCTCTACCGGGAGCAGACGACCAGTAGAGAATCCAGCGACCGTCCGGACTCGGCTCGGCGCCTCCCTCATCATCCGGCCCCCTTATCAGGAGTTCGGCGGTGTCATGTTCCATCTGTTGTCTGAATATCTGACTTCTTCCGGCGCGATTGGACGAAAAAAGAACGGCCTTGCTATCGCGTGTCCACGCAGAGGCGAAGTCTTGGCTCTCGCTCACGGTAAGACGGGTTGGAGAAGTCAAGCGTGTACCTCCGTCCTTGAGTCCGCCAACATCCACGTCATCCCGAATATGCATCTTCACTACAGCAAGACGATTCGCATCCCTGCTGACCGTCAGTGAATAGGGCGTCACTGCGTCCCAAGCCGTTATTTTCGTTGCTCTCCGGGAAGGTTTTCCGGTCTGCGGGTCCGTCAGGATTTCCCAAAGATTCGCGTTATGCACAGGTGTTCCTTGAGTTTCATTCAAAGTGAAGATTAGACGTCCATCGCGCGCCCAAAGCAGCCCTGCGCCATCATCGTTGTTCAGTTGAGGATCCGAAATCACTTCGCTGGGTGATCCTCCGTCCAAGGACACGGTTTCGATGGTGGCGCCCGCCTGGTTTCCCGCACCTCTTATATAAGCCAGCCGCTGACCGGTGGGAGACCATGCCAGGGCCGCGTACACTTCGTTTTCGCGGGTTGGGATTCTATGCGGGTTGTCTCCATTAGCCCCCATTACCCATATTTCATGGCGGTTTGCGCTGACAAAGGCAACCAAGGAACCTTGGGGTGAAGCCACCGCCCAAACTGCGTCACTTCGCAGGATGCGTGGGGGGCCACCGAAAACAGAAGTCACCCAAAGTGTGCTCCCCGCTGCCTCTGAGTCAGCCCTAAATATCAACTTCTCCCCATCAGGAAACCAGGTAACTTCCCAGAGACGGGTCCGCAACTCCTCAGGAAGTGGGACGTCATGGGTCTCTCCGGTTTCGATCACGCTTAAGTGGAGCCCTTTCGGGTCTGTGTACGCCACATACTTGCCATCTGGTGAAATCGCTGCGGAGAGCAGGCGGTTTTCCGAGGGGTTATGCGTCAACAGCCGCTCGCTTAATATCTTGCCGGGAGCGATCTGCTGACCTTTGAACCAGCGGACTGCCAAGCCAAGCGCAAGAAGAACAATCGCTAACACAGCCGCAAACAGAAGAATCTTGCGGTACCGTGCCGGCTGCTGCACGGCAGACTCGGCGCCACGATTCAATCCTTCCAGGTCAGCGCCCATCTCCGCTGCGGTTTCGTAGCGGGCTTGGCGGTCCTTCTCCAGAGCCTTGTTGATGATTGTTTCCAGCTCAGGCGGGAGCTCGGCATTGAGGTCGTGAACCGGGACCTGTGGCTGGTGGAGGATCGCGTCGTGAACGACTTCCGCTGTTTCCCCGCTGAAGGCACGCTGGCCGGCAGCCATCTCGTAGAGAATCAAGCCAAAGGAGAATAGGTCGGTACGGGCGTCGAGCTTCTCGCCGCTGATTTGCTCGGGCGACATGTAGCCGGCCGTGCCCATGGCGGCTCCGGTGCGGGTAAGATACGAAGCTTCGGAGGCCACTGGCAACGCGCTGGCTGGAGCGTATGATTGCACCGCCGGTTCATCGTCATTGCCCATCTCCAGAAGCTTCGCAACGCCGAAGTCGAGAATCTTGCACACGCCCTTGTCGGTAATAAAGATGTTGGCTGGCTTGATGTCGCGATGGATGATGCCCCGCTCGTGTGCAGCTTGCAGGCCATCGCTCACCTGAATCCCGATGTCCAGCAGTTCCTGCAGCGGAAGCGACCCCTCGCCCGCCGCCAAGCGGTCTCGCACGGTCTGTCCCTCCAATAACTGCATGACCATGAAGGGCCGGCCTTCATGCTCTCCGAATTCGAAGATGGGACATATATTGGGATGATCGAGCGACGAGACAGTGCGCGCCTCGCGGCCGAAGCGTTCTAGCGCCTGCGGATCACTGCCCACCTCTTCGGGCAAGACTTTTAGGGCAACCCGGCGACCCAACTTGAGGTCCTCGGCACGATACACCACGCCCATGCCGCCCCCGCCAATGATGTCCAGCACTCGATAGTGCGAGACCGTTCTGCCGGTCAGCGAGCCTGGGTCGGGCTGCATATGCACTGCAGCGCCAGCGCCGCATGCTATTTGAGCACCAACGTCGCCGCAGGAATCTTCGCCACCAGCTATCCACTCTACCCGCACTATCAGCCGGTAGCCACGCCCAGCCAATGTCTCGATGTATCTTGGGGTTTCCGCTGAATCCCCTAACGCGGTTCGCAGTCTCCTGATCGCAGAGTTGATACCGTGCTCGAAATCCACCACAGTGTCATTGGGCCGGAGCTTCTTCTGGATTTCATCGCGGGTAACTAATTCGCCTCTCTGCTCTATGAGGGTCTGCAGAACCCGAAAGGACTTTTCCTGCAGGCGAATGATCCGATCGCCTTGGCGCAACTCTCCCGCTCGCAGGTCAAGTTCAAAGACTCCTAAGCGCACGCGAACTGGCAGCGTGTCTGTCATCGGGGATAGGAAGGTGGGAGCGCTTCGGCAAGTCTACTGTCGGGCATGGCAAATTCCTAGCCGAACTTGCGACCCACGGAGAAATTAACCCGGCAGAAAACAGGAAATGCTGAGGAAAAATCTGCCAATGAAAGGTCCACCCGTCCGCTCTGAGGCTCCAATCTGCAAGCACATACCTCGCGGGCCGCTTTTGTTTCAATACCTTACCTACGTCACCCACAAGTTACCCGCAAGTTATCTCCAGTGCATTGTCTGCGCCAGCCCACGGATGCACACTCGTCGCGTTGTTGCACGGTGTGGGGGTAGCACCTTGGGGGCACATGGCTTACTGCTGCATCCCCGGCATTAACCAGCTAAGAAGCTCAGCCAATTAAGACTGCAAAGCGAGGAGAGTATGGAATTCAGGAGTATCACGCTCGTCTTTTCATTGTGCGTAATGGCCGCATTCACAACCTCAGTCCGATCGTCCGCCCAGGAACTCACCGAGTTCGACGCTCCGGGCGCAGCCACCGTAACTTCGCCCGCGTGCGCAGCCGACCTGGGTTGCGGCACCGTGGTTTTCGCTAACAACGACCTGGGAGTGATCGTGGGGTTCTACACAGACACGAACGTCGTGCAGCACGGCTTCCTGCGCACTCCCGACGGCAAGGTCACCTCGTTTGAGGCCCCCGGAGCGGGCCAAGGGCATGGCCTCAGCCAGGGTACTGTCGCTTATAGCATCAACGACGTAGGAGTGATCACGGGGCAGGTACAGGACTCCAGCTACGTGAATCACGGCTTTGTGCGCTACCCCGACGACTCCTTCACGAAGTTCGATGCTCCGGGCGCAGGCACAGGCGCAAACCAGGGCACCTCGGCATTTGACATCAATCTGGGAGGAGCAACCGCGGGGATCTACGTTGACGCGAGCAATGTGTACCACGGCTTTGTGCGGTCGCCAAACGGGGAGGTCACGTCTTTCGATCCGCCAGGCTCGACTTACACCCAGCCCTGTGAGGAAACATGCATCAACCTCGAGGGCGCCATCACCGGATTCTACTCCGACGCGAGTGGCGTTACTCACGGCTTTTTGCGAGCTCCGAACGGCAACATCACGGTGTTCGACGCGGCCGGAGGCTCCCCGGAAACCGTCGCCGCGAGCATCAACCTTGAGGGCGAGATCACAGGATATTTCGTCGACCCGTGCGGCTGCGTGATTCACGGCTTCGTGCGCACTCCCAGCGGGCAGATCACAGCGTTCGATGTCCCAGGCGCCTCTGGCCTAGGTACCGCCGCTTTTTCGATTAATTTGTTCGGGGCGGCCACCGGAGAGTTCTTCGACGCGAACGACGTGATGCACGGCTTCTCCCGTTCAGCGAGTGGCACTTTCTCAACGTTCAGCGCTCCAGATGGGGGTACAGGTTCCTTCCAGGGTACGCGACCCTCGACCAATAACACGGAAGGGGCTGTCGCTGGCTGGTACGTTGACGGAGATAACCTGGATCACGGCTTTCTGTGGCGACCGTAAGCCTGCCCACAGTACGCTGGTGGAAAAGACTGCAACAAAACAAAGGGCAGGATCCCGATCCTGCCTTTCGCTTTTTGCAAATTGTCCCGCATCGCTACCGAGTAGTCGGCAGCCAGGAAGTTGACGAGAAATGCTAAAGCGGCTTCTGGGACATTACTCCTGTTAAGTCGGCCAGTGTTTACGAATGCTTTCCTTTCATCTGGCCGTATAACGCTAGGGCCTTATCGGAAGTGCCCCGGCGCGAAAGGGCGAAGCCGAGCGCCTCTGCCTAATGCCGGGGCGCTTTCGATA
>Ga0181532_10000027_pt1 | contig 146274 bp, 102 predicted proteins | sample PEATcosm2014_Bin_33_FD_119768 | JGI IMG/M metagenome (GOLD analysis project Ga0181532, IMG submission 119768) | Peatland microbial communities from MTU Mesocosm Facility, Houghton, MI, USA - PEATcosm2014_Bin11_30_metaG | ecosystem: Environmental > Terrestrial > Soil > Wetlands > Peat | place...
TCATCTGGCGCTCAGTGGCAACTCTCTTTGCCCAGACCTCGTTCCACTCGGCAGCCTGGAGGAGCGCCTTCGCCTGCACGACATCAGGGTCCGGCCCCCGCACAAGCCGGTGCTTGTTTAACCCCTGATGATAAACTTCGATTGAAACGCTCACGGCCCCCCGTGCGCCCTGCTTTACCTGTAGTGGGCCAAACTTAGTTGTCATCTCACGCCCGTGCGGGTCCTTGAGATCGATCTCGATCTTTTCACTACAACCGGGGCAAATCACACTCCGATTATCGTAAAGCCGTCCAAGCTTCTCCTGGAACTCGTGACCGCAAGTGGGGCACTTGAGGGCGACCTCTGTGTCAAGACCTGCGCCCAGGCGAACTGTCGAAGACCCTGACATAGACCCGTGATTCTAGCATGTGGTGCCATGCCACGCGCGGCACGTCTACACCCCCGAAGACCTCTCAACTCTCAGTCCACCCACTGCGCGACGCCGACCAGGCTGAAGACCATCAGCGTGATCAACGCGCCGCGCAAGCCGATCACGGAGCCGGTATTGATCGCATCGAGCACCGTGCCCGCGCTTCCTCGCCGCCGGCGCGTTGCTCCTGGGTATGCTGAGCATCTTGGCTCTATCCCTGGCAACTGCCGGGCTATCTCTGCCGGATCTGATGCGGCTGCGCCGCCGCAGGGGGGATACGGGCGGACAAGCATCGCTTTCCTGGTACTAATCGTGGGCCTCAGTGGCCCGCATTCGCTTGATTCTACTGTAGCTTTTGTGTTAGCTTCAAAGACACCAAGCGCAATCTGCCGAACCCCATGGAAGCCGCATGCAGCCGAACGACGGCGTCACCACGCTGAATCATCTTTTCTTTTACCATCTGGACCATTACCGCTTCGACAAGCTGCTGAGTTTTCAAAATCGCGGCGAGTTGAAAGTGTGGTCCACGGAGCGCTTCTCGCGTGCGGTCTTCGCGCTGCGCCAGTTTCTGCTAGGCTCCGGCCTGGCGCCGGGCGATAAGGTGGCGGTGTTCTCCGAAAACCGGCCGGAGTGGCACATTTCGGATTTCGCCCTTCTGCTTTCGCGCCTGGTGGTGGTGCCTGTTTACAACACGCTGTCGCCCTCGCAGATCGCCTACCTTTTGCGTCACAGCGGATGCCGCGCGGCCATTATCGCGGGCGCCACGCAATGGGAAATCCTGCGCCCCCTACTTCCGGAATTGCCAGGACTCGATACGATCTTGGCCATGGAAGAGACGCCCGGCATCCCCACTTCCTTGCCGGGGATCGTGGTCGCGGCGCCGGCATTTGATGAGCCGGCAGTGAGCCGCATCCGCGCCGAATCGCTGTCCGCCGAGCCGCACGACCTGGCGACAATCGTCTATACATCGGGCACCACCGGCACGCCCAAGGGCGTAATGCTTTCGCACGGCAACATCGTGTCCGACCTAAAGGGCAGCCTGGCGCGGGTCCCCTCGAATACCGCCCATCAGGCTCTCTCGGTCCTGCCCTTGCCGCATGTCTTGGAGCGCACCCTGAGCTATGGCTATTTCCACGAAGGCGTGCGCATTGCCTACGGCGATCCGCACGATCTGAAAGAATTGTTGCCCATACACAAGCCGGACATCATAGGGGTCGTGCCGCGCATTCTGGAGAAGGTGCAGGAAGCCGTGGATGCCCAGATCGCCCAGCTTGTGCCGCACCGGCGCGCGATTGCGCGGACGTTGCTCACTGCCGCGGTAGCGCGCCAGCGAGCCGGGATGCTGGGCGGACAGACCGGCTTGTCCCACAGGCTGCTGGCTCCGCTGGCCAACGTGCTGGTCTTTCCGAAAGTGCATCGCCAGTTGTGCGGTCTCAAGTACTTCATTTCCGGCGGCGCCTGGCTCAACCCCGATGTGGAACTGTTCTTCCGCGCGGCCGGCTTCGACGTGCTGCAAGGCTATGGCATGACCGAGACCTCTCCGGTAATCACCCTGAACGAATATCGCCGGGAGAAAATTGGCTCCGTGGGCCCGGCGCTGCCCGGCGTGGAAGTACGGGTCGGCGACGACGGCGAGATCCTCACGCGCGGGCCACACACGATGCTTGGCTATTATCAAGACGAAGCCGCCACTCGCCAGATCTTCGCACCCGACGGCTGGCTGCACACCGGCGATTTGGGCACCATCGACGCCGATGGGTATGTCACCATCACAGGCCGCCGCAAGGAAATCCTGGTTCTCTCGAATGGCAAGAATGTGCCCTGCGCACCCCTGGAACACGCGTTGCAGCGCAGCCTTTATATCCAGCAGGCGCTGATCGTGGGGGACGGCCGCAAATTCGTCGGCGCTCTGATCGTCGCGCATCCGGAGAATGTGGCGCGTGTTGCCGCCCAGCACGGGCTGGCTCTTGGCAGTTATGATGAATTGCTGCTGGCGCCGCCCGTAGTGGCGCTGTTCCGCGAGGAATTGGCGAGCCTCCAGGCCGAGTTTTCCTCGTTCGAGCGGGTCAAACGATTCTGCTTCCTGAACGAAGAAGCCTTGCTCGACACCGAACTGGTGACTCCCACGCAGAAAGTACGCCGCTCGGTACTGGAACGTAAGTACGCCGAATGGATCCGGCGGATGTACCAGCAGGAGGATCCCCTAGTCATCCCGCCGCCCGAGAAGGTCACGCCAGTCGGCAGTTATTGAACATAATGGAAGAGAGGCCCCATGCCCGAACCGACGCTAGTCAAATGGAATGAAGAAACGATCCTGGAGCACCTGAAGAAAATCGCGAAGGAACAGCTTAACCTCACGCCGGAACAGATCGCGGCGATTGGTCCCAGCGTCTCGCTGATGGACGCTCTGCAACTGGATTCGCTGGCGCAAGTGGTGCTGGTAACCACTATCGAACAGGACTTCGGGTGCGCCTTTGGGCTGGAACAGTGGCAGCAACTGGAAACCGTCCAGGATCTGGTGAAGATGATCGCCGGCCGGGTTTGCGAACAGGAGCCGCAGGCATGAGCGCTCTGACGCTTAAAGGCACCACGCTGCCCGAGATTCTGTTGAACCTGGAGACGTGCACGCGCTGGGGCGCGCGTTTCGTGGCGCCTTCCGAGGAGGCCACGTTTTATCCGTATCGGGACGTATTGCGCCGCGCGCAGAAGGCCGCCGCGGCACTGCAGGCACGGGGACTTCAGCGCGGCGACCGCGTGGCCTTGATCCTTTCCACGTCGATCGAGTTTTTCGATTCCCTGCTGGGCGTGCAGCTTGCCGGCGGCATTCCGGCCGCGCTCTATCCTCCGTTCCGGTTGGGAAAGCTCGACGAATACTTCGCCCGCTTGCGGAAAATGTTGACCAAGATCGGGGCAAAGTACCTGATTACCGAGGGCCGCATTCGGAAGCTGCTGGGCCCTGGGGTGGTGGGTGTAGAGTCCCTCCGCGAGGTTTTGGAAGCCAAGGATTTACAGGCGGGTGGCGGACGCTGGCAGCCGGTCGATGTAGATCCGGACCAGCCCGCATTCCTGCAATTCTCGTCGGGCACTACGGTTGAGCCAAAAGCCGTTATGGTGACGCACACCAATCTGCTGGCCAATCTGACCATGATGCAGCAGTGTCTCGCATACCGTGGAGAAGATGAGATCGATAACGGCTGCGTCTGCTGGCTGCCGCTCTATCACGACATGGGCCTGGTTGGTTGCGTGTATCTGGGCATGTATTACCCCGGCACGGTAACCTACATGGGACCGGATACCTTTCTGGCCCGGCCAGCCATCTGGCTGCGCACCTTGTCGCGCTACAAATCGGCGATTTCTCCGGCGCCGCATTTCGCTTACAGCCTGTGCGCCACTAAGATCAAAGACCAAGAGATGGAAGGGGTGGACCTGTCGCACTGGCGGGCCGCGCTGAACGGCGCTGAGCCGATCGAGTCCGACGGCGTCCAGCGCTTCACCGAACGTTTCGCGCGCTGGGGCTTTCAGCCTGCTGCGATGACGCCAGTCTACGGCCTGGCCGAAGCGGGATTGGGCGTCACCTTCACCGGTCTCGACGAGTTGCCCCGCTTCACCGAGTTCAGCCGCGAGGGCCTATGGAATGGCGGCACGGCGCATCTGGGACCCGGACGGCGTATTGTATCGGTCGGCCGGGCGCTGCCCAGCGTGGAAGTGGCCATCTTCGACGACCAGGAACAGCGCGTCCCGGACGGGGGCGTGGGGCGAATCTGGACCAAAGGACCGTCCATCACCAAGGGTTACTGGGAAAGCCCGGAGTTGACCGCCAACATGATTCACGGCGACTGGCTGGACACGGGCGATCTGGGTTTCTTTCACGAAGGGGAACTCTATATCGCCGGCCGCGCCAAGGACCTGATCATTATTCGCGGGCGAAACTACGCTCCGCAAGAGATGGAAGAATTGCTGCTCGATGTGGAAGGCGTGCGCAAGGGCTGCACGGTGGCGGTGAGTACGATGGTCGAAGGCGAAGGCGAGCAGCTCATCATTCTGGCGGAAAAAGACCCGCGCAGCAAGCGCCCCGAGGAAGAGGCGATCGCCGAGATCAACCACTGTATCCTGACCGGGCTCTCGCTCAAACCGCGCGACGTGGAGCTTCTGGAGCCGGGTACTCTGCCGCGGACCTCGTCCGGGAAACTCCGCCGCTCCGAAGCCCTGCGGCAGTTCCTGGCGGGTGAGTTGGTGCCGCCGGAGAAGGTCACCGCGCTGAAGATGTTGTTTGAAGTGGGCAAGTCGCAGTTGGCGTGGGCCAAGTTCCGGGCGGAGAAGAAGTAGGTCGAGCCTGGCCCGATCCCGCCATGCGCTTTGTTCCCGATCGAGCGCTTCGTGAGATCGTTGGTGTCGTGCCCGCCCGCGCGCGCTGCAAAGCTTCGGAAAGCGCAGCGGCTTCCTCCATCCATCGGGCCGTTTCCTCGCGTTCACGTACCACTACACCGCCTCGTCCGCTTCCGGTCAACAGCACAATTGCCGGCATACGGCCGGATGCCGCACCGCATTTGGTCGAGAACCGCGCTTTCCCCTTCGTGCGGTGTCAGCCGGTGCCGGGCGAGGTGTCCTATAACTCCGCACTTTCGCGGACAACTCGTTCCAAACGCGCCGCCGCCCACTCGTAGAGTTGCCGGTCTTTTTCCACCGAACGCAGTAACAGCAATCCAACTTCGTCATCCGGGTTGATCCAACTCACGTCATCCCGGAACTCGCTGGACGTATTCTCGATCAATACCGGGTCCGGCGGGAAGTCCAGGCCTACCGTCCGCACCAACTTCCGCAGCTTGGCGATACTCTCCTCCATCCGCTCCGTAATGCCCACGAAAAAGAACCTTTCGAGCGCCGCCTTGGCCGCCTCCAATCGATCCACGGCCATAGGAGAGCTGTGGCGCGCGAAAAAGTTTACATTGTGATTCTCGCGGAAGGGGATGTCGCGGTCTTGCGTCAGCAGCCATCTGGCGAATTCCCGCAACGTAAGCCGCGGCGCGTCCGGCGGCACCGCTTCGAGGAGGCTTTGCGATGTGATCCCCGCATAGTGCTTTTTGATATGCGTCATATACGAAACGAACTGCTGGATGGGATCGCGCAAGAACGTGACATATAACATTTCGCGGCCGGCCAACCAGTGGGGGAACATTCGTACGTGGTGCGAGCTGAATCCCTGTATCGTTGGATCCTGCACCAAGTAGCTCCGGAGGGCCTCGTCGCCGTATACGAAATAGGTATCGTCTACGTAGAGGGTCAAGTGTCCCGGTCCGAAGTACCTTTCCAGTAGTGCGCGGAACGATGTCCCTGCGCACTTCGGTACGTGAATATGGGCCAGAACGGGCGTAGCTTCGGTGCCCCGTGTTTCGGCAAAGACAAAGATCCTATGTACGCCGCCCAGCGCCGGCAGGACCGACTCCAGCTTCGCTTCACGCGCGCCGCACTCGCGGAGAGCCTGGCGGATCTGGCCAACGGCTTCCGGGGTGTCGGCAAAACCGATTGCCAGAAAGCCCGGCTTATTCATGTGGTGTAGCGCAAGCCGCTCCAAGACGCGGACGCCCTCCGGCGCCGGCTTGGGCCAAGCCCACGAAATCACCAGGTCCGCCTTTTCCGCCAGCCGGACAGCCGCAAAATCGGCTGGCACTTTCATGCTGGTGAACTTCCGAAACGGAGCCCCCGCTTTGACCAGGACTTGTTCTAGTTCCGCGGCCCCTTCTCCTATCCCGCACACATGATGCTCCGGATTGAATTCGTAGTGCGCTTCGAGTGCCGCCAGGAACGAGGCTTCCCATTCCGATATCCCGCCTGCGCGCCGCCTGACCCAGTGCGCCCGGCCTCTAGGGACAACTAAACGGGAGCCGGCATAGTACACTTCGAGATTGTTGCGGCCGGGTTTCAGATGCGCCGTAGGATCGAAATAAAACGCCTTGCAGCCGTCGCCGATGCCAGCCGCCAACAGATCTTCCCGAAAGGTCGCGCAGGGGACGGTAGCGACGACCTGCGAATTCACGGCCACGTCGACCTGAACCGCCTTGGCGCGATCGGCATCGTCTGCGGCCCATCCGGAGATGCGCGTGTCCCAGAGTGTGTCTACACAGCCGATCAAGCTCATGCCGCCGCCAAGTCAGTTTATCTCCAGGCTGAAATCTTCTTTCTGGCGGGCCAGATTGGGATTGTAGTAGGGGTCGTCCGCGATGTATCGCGCCCACTTCTTCTTCATGAAAGCGTCCTCCGCAGGGTCCGGGATCTTATCCTTTTCGGTCTTGGTGGCCGATTCATAGTGGTAGAGCTTGGCATATGGAGTATACACGTTGCGATAGCCAAGCTCCAGCAATTTCAGGCACAGGTCGACGTCCTGAAAGGCGACCGCCAGATTGACCTCGTCGAACGCTCCAGCCTGGAAAAACTTCGCGCGCGCCACCAGCAGACAGGCGCCTGTCACAGCGCTGCAGTTGCGTACCAGATTGGCGAAGTCAAAGTAATAATGCGGCAGTTCGCCCGGCAGGTTCTTAAAGGCATGGCTGCAGTTACCGTAGAGGCCCATCACTACGCCGGCGTGTTGAATCAAGTTGTTCGGATACCACAACTGCGCGCCGACTGCGCCGATCTCCGGACGCTGGGCGTGCTCCAGCATGGCGGTTAGCCACTCGGCCGTCAGAATCGATGTGTCGTCGTTCAGAAACAGAAGGTAGGGAGATGCCGTCATACGCGCCGCCGCATTGTTCATCTGAGAGAAGTTGAATGGCTTCCCGCGCCAGTCCACATAGTGGACGGGCGCCTTGCGCGCGGCCAAGCGGGACGCATATTCCTCCACGCGCTCCGCGCCCGAGTTATCGATCAAGAAGATGTCATAGTTCTTATAGGCCGTTTGATCCAGCACGTCTTCGAGAGCCCGAAAAACGTTCTTGTGACCGCCGGTCGGTATCAGAATGCTAACTTGGGGGTTTCCGGCGATGGAATAGCGCACTCGATAGCGGCACGGCCCCGTCTCCTCGGCGCAAGCGCCGGGTACGTTTCTCGCGAGATACGCCGCCAAGGCCCGTTTCCCATCCGCGCTCGCCGCGGGCTTCTCCTCCAGGTCTTTCGCGGAGGAGCCCGACACCGCGCGCCAGTGATACAGGACCTTAGGAATCCTCTCGATCTTCTGTGTTTGCTCGCTCGCGCGCAGCAGGAATTCGTAGTCCTGTGCGCCGCTATAGTTCTCGTTTAGGCCGCCGAGACGATCGAGCAGGGTACGCTTCATCACCACAAGGTGGCAGATATAGTTGCAAGAGCGGAACAGATCCGGAGACCAGCCGGGCTTGAAGAAAGCATCGTACCGGCCGCCCTGTGCGTCGATTTTGTCCTCGTCGGAATAGAACAGCTCGGTATCCGGATTGTCATTAATGGCTTGGACGACCGCGGATAATGCGAAGGCGGCGAGTTCGTCGTCGTGATCCAGAAAAGCCACGTATTCTGCGGTTGACAGCCGCAACGCCTCGTTGGTCGCGCTGGAGATGCCGCGGTTCTGCGCGAGAGCGCCGACGCGGATCCGGGAGTCACGCTGCGAAAATTTCAGCAAAAGGGCGGTCAGAGCCGCGTCATCCGAGCCGTCGTCGGCCAGGCATAGCTCCCAGTTCGGATAAGTCTGGTCCACTACCGATTCGATGCACCGTGTGAGTAGGGCGGCGGAGGTCTTGTATACGGGGACGGCAATGCCGATGCGCGGGCAGTAGGCGAAGTTGCCGGCTTCGCGCCGCATCTGGCGCAGGTCGCCCGCGGTTGGTTCGTTACGGGCAATCCACAAGCCGTAAGACGGCGCTTGCCGATCGATCATAACGTTGCAGATCGCCTCCCGGGTTCGCCCGCTCCGGGCGACCGCAGTTACGCACACGGTGCACGGGCCCTCGGGCAAGCCGGTAGGATCCCAGAAAAACCGGTAACCACACTCGCCGGCGCCGGTGACCCCAGGATGGCTGCGCGCGACATCCGGCCGCGGGATACCGTAAGATGCAGGGACCGGTGGATCGTCGCCGATTTGGATCAAAACACGATCTATCCCGGATTCGGCGAGCACCCACCCGCGGATTTCGACTATATCCCGCAAGGCTATGACGCCACCGTCGCGTGGGTTATCGCATACCAACGCCACGAAGTCATCCGGGCCGCCGCCATGCGAGTGACTGGAACCGGCAACTTCCCGCCGCACCCAAGCCTCGCGCGGCGGTGCGGCGCCGCGGCCCGTCACCCGCTGCAGCCAACCGCCGATGGTGCATAGCGCCTTCCAGATCCGGCTATCGTAGATCGCTTGAATCGCGCGCTTGTTTATGACCAGACCGACTTCCAGGTCCCGTATCCGGCTATCCAGGCCCGCCTGGAATGCCGGACGGCTACCCGGGCCGTCGATCCGTTCCCGAATCGTCTTCAACTGTGCGGCTATTTGGGATAGCTGGCCTTCCAACCCGCTCAATTTCTCCCGATCGGCCCGCGCACCGGCGAGTTCGCGTTCGATGTTGCGAATGTGCCGGTCTTTGTCAACGGTCACCCGCCCGTTCTGGGCGATAGTCAAGAAAAGCTGGCAAAACGCCAGCACACTCTGCAGATCGGCCTGCTTCCCAGTGGATCCAAAAGACGCACGCACCGCTTCCAGATCCGCCATGCTCCGGCGCTTCGAGAGCAAGTATCCGGCCCGATAGTGCGGTTCCGCCCAGTCCTGGGCAGCGTACACCTGGTTAAAACGGCCATTGAGTTCGTGGACGAAATCCGTACCCGGCGCGCGCAGGCTGTGATAAGTCAACATCATCAGCAGCCATACATCGGTGTTGCCTTGCGCGAAACCGACCCACGGATGTGCGTGCGTCGAGAACAGGCGCGTTACGGCCTCCCGGTCGGGCAAGCCGAACTGACGGTGCTCGAGCAAGGCCGGGATTGGATTTTTCAGCGCAACATCGGCGTACTCGACGACCATAGACTCCGCCCAACGGTTGCTTGCGGAATCGAACGGGAATGCCAAATACAGGCCATCCCGCGTGACGCGGAGTAGCTCCGACAGGAAAGCCGGCCGCTGCTCGCCGGGAATATGTTCCAGCGTATCGAGCGAGCAAACCAGATCGAACGCGCCGTCGCGAAAGGGAAGGCGCACGCCGCTGGCTCGCACGTAATTCCGCAACCCGGCGGTGGGAATCATGTCAACGACCGCCACCTGGGCGTCCGGAATCAGAGCCCCGGCTAGAGATGGAAACCCCGGCCAGAACGGTTCGGTGTGACCGCCGACATCCAGGACATGGTACGTGGACCCACCCGGCCGAAACAGCTTGCCGATGCGATCCAGCAGGATATACCGCTCGTATAAATCGAACGATATCCGCTTCAGGCGCGCGTCTCCGCTCATAGCGGTTCACGCGCTCCAGCGGTTTGGGGCAGCGGAGATGGCCGCGGGGCCATCGGTTCCAGACTGTGGGTGAGGCGTGTCAACACGTCAAAGCGGATCCCGGTAGGCAGGCCGAATGACCTGTCCAATGGAAACTGAACGATCAGTCTAGCTCAATTCACCCGGAGAACGCGGCTGCGGCGTAGCGTGTGCTATACTCGGGAGTTTCCAATGCGGCCCCTACCATGTGGCGCGGCGATTCTCTCTTCCTCCTATCCAGCCTGATTGAAAAGGACTTTAAGATCCGCTATCGCAACATGTCGCTAGGGGTACTCTGGTCGCTTTTGAATCCTCTGGTAATGATGGGCGTGCTTACGTTCGTTTTTACCAAGATACTCAAGAGCCCCAACCCGGATTGGGCTCTTTTCGTGATGTGCGGCCTGGTCCCGTTCAATTTCTTCAGCATCGCCTGGATCTCCGGGACCACGTCACTGGTCGATAATGCCGGTCTCATTAAGCGCGTACCCGCGCCCCGCGAAATCATCCCGCTGGCCGCGGTGCTGTCTAATTGTGTGCATCTGCTCATTCAGATTGCCCTTCTGATTGCCCTGGTATTTCTGTTCGGAAAAACACCCAACCGCCATTGGGTCTGGCTGCCGTTGATCTGGGGACTGGAGGTGGTCTTTGTGTGCGGCCTCTCACTGATCACGTCCGCGCTCAACGTATATATCCGGGACATGCGATATCTGGTGGAGTCGGCCAACACGGTTTTGTTCTGGCTGGTGCCGGTGGTTTATTCTTTTGCGATCATTCCGGCGAACTACCGGCCCATTTACCAGCTCAATCCGGTCGCGGCGCTGGTGATGGCGATGCGCGACATCTTGATCGAGGGGGCGCGGCCGGGCGGCGCGCTACTGTTCAAACTCACGGGCATTTCGATCTTCATGCTGGCCGCCGGCCTGGTCGTCTTCCGGATTCTGAAGCCGCGGTTCTCCGACCATCTGTGAGAGACCATGGGCGTGATTGAGCTTCGCAACGTCTCGAAGACTTTTACCCGGCACGCCGGGCAGATGCTGCTGCGCAATCACCTGACGCGGTTTTTCACGGGGCAAAAAGAGCACCCGTTTTTTGCGCTGAAGCACGTCTCCTTCGCGGTGGAGCGCGGCGAAAGCCTGGCCGTGATCGGGAGCAATGGCGCCGGCAAGAGCACGTTGCTGGGCCTCGTGGCGGGCGTCTCGCAGCCCGATGAAGGTACTGTGGCGGTCCACGGACAGGTGGCTGCTTTACTGGAATTGGGATCGGGCTTTCATCCCAGCCTCACGGGCCGGGAGAATGTCCGGTTAAATGCCGCGCTGCTGGGGTTGTCCCGCAGGCAGACCGCCGAGGCGTTTGAACGCATCGTGGAATTCTCGGGAATCCGCGAATTCATCGACGAGCCCTTGCGGACCTATTCCACCGGTATGGTGATGCGGCTGGCGTTTTCCGTGGCGATCAACAGGGACCCCGAGATTCTGCTGGTGGACGAGGTCCTGGCGGTGGGCGACGCGGCGTTTCAGGCGAAATGCATCGACAGGCTGCACGAATTCCGGAATGCGGGCAAGACTCTGCTATGCGTCTCGCACACGACTTTGATCGGGCAGTTATGCGACCGCGCCGTATGGCTCGACCATGGCGAGTTGATGCTGAGCGGTGCGGTGGGCGATGTACTGGAAGCATACGCGGGGCGGCAGACCGCACCTGCGTAAATGTGAGGAAAGCCTGGCCGGAACTACTACACAGCTACGTCTCGCCATCGCGGAACTGCAGGAGTTGCTGCGCTGCACGGATGCTCCGGTTTCGCGGCGGGAACTCCTGGCGTTCGCGGAGCTCTTGGAAGATGCCCTGGCGCACGTCGAGGCCGGCGAAAAGCAGGCGGTCAGGCACTACGCCGAGTTAGAGCGGCGGCTGCTCGACATAGAAAATAGCCGGTTTCTGCGCACACTACAGTGGCCTGGCCGGTTCCTGGGAGACTGGAAGGGGCGTCTGGGCCAACTGCTCCTGCATTCTCCTTTGCATCCGCTCTACCTGAAGTTGGTGAACCCTCACTTTACGGCGGATCGCTACCGGCTGTGGGTGGAAAGCGAACGGGCGCCGGGCGAGTGGACCCGCACCCGGCAACCGCTCATCAGCCTGATTTTGCCGGTGCACAATCCCCAACGGGACTGGCTGCAGGCGGCCGTTGGCTCGGTCCGCGACCAGACCTACGGCTGCTGGCAGCTCTGCGTGTGCGACGATGCCTCGGATCAGGACTGGGTGGCCCAGTATTTCAGCGCGCTGAGCTCAACGGAACCGCGCATCCGTTTTGTGCGCTCGAGCGCGCATCTGGGCATAGCCGGCGCCTTGAACCGTGCCGCAGAGCAGGCCAGCGGAGAATACGCCGGCTTCCTGGATCAGGATGACGTGTTGGCGCCGCACGCGCTCGAGTGTGTGGCCCAAGCCGTCCAGGATTCGCAGCCCGACCTCTTGTACAGCGACGAGGATTACCTGGACAGCCAGGGCCACCGGGTGCAGCCGATTTTCAAGCCCGCTTTTTCTCCGGACCTGCTGCGGTGCGGCATGTACCTGGGCCATCTGCTGGTAGTCCGCACCGCTAAACTGCGGGAGTTGGGCTGGTTTCGCGCCGGGTACGACGGCAGCCAGGATTACGATCTCGCTCTGCGCCTGGCCGCGCGGACGGAGGCCATCCGCCACATTCCGCGGGTGCTCTATCACTGGCGGCAGCACCCGGATTCGACGGCGCTTGACGCCGCCGCAAAGCCTTATACTCAAGCCGCCGGCTGGAAGGCTCTTTCGGAAGCGGTCGGGCAGCGCGATGCGCAAGCAGTGGTGACGGCGGGGGATTTCCCCAACACTTATCGCGTCCGCTGGTCCGTCCCCGCCAACCTGCGGGCCAGCCTGATCATTTGTTCGCGGAACGCTAAACTGCTCAAGCGTTGCCTGGAGGCCGTGGAGAAGCACACCGCGCACACCCACCGGGAAATTGTGATCGTGCAGCACCGCGCAGGCGACATCGCGGCCATGGATCGGCTTCTGGGGACTTGCGTTTGCGTGCGTGTACCATACACTGGGCCGTTCAATTTCGCGGCCATGAATAACCTGGGCGCCAGTCGTGCTACCGGCGACGTATTGGTCTTTATGAACGACGATATCGAGCCGCTCGACTCCGCATGGCTGACGGCCATGCTGGCCCACGCTAATCGGCCTGACATAGGGGCCGTCGGCGCGAAGCTGGTATATCCATCGGGCGCTATCCAGCACGCAGGCATTGTTATCGGTATCATGGAAGGCGCCGGGCACCTGCATCGCAACACCTTCGGCTCGCCGTATTGGAACTGGCTGCCGTTCACCCGCAATGTCAGCGCGGTGACCGGCGCCTGTCTGGCCATCCGCAAGACCGTTTTCGAGGAACTGGGCGGCTTCGACGATTCCTTCCCGGTAAACTATAACGACGTGGACCTGTGCCTGCGCGCGCGCCAAGCCGGCTACGAAGTGATTGTGGAACCTGCGGCCCTTTTGCGTCACTATGAATGCCAGTCCCGCCAGGCAGGCGTGCGGCTGGAAGAACGCTATCTGTTTGAGCGGCGCTGGGCCACTTGGCTGGAGCGCGGCGATCGCTTTTACAGCCCACATCTCCGGCGCACCCTGGAAGACGCCGGGCTGGAACTGCAGGATCTTGCGGAGCCGGCCGCGTGGCGATAGGGGCTTGGCTCGCCAGGCGCCAGACTCTCTCCGCCGCACTCCTGCTCATCCTGGCGCTGCACTTGTGTTTCTTTCCGTTCATCTGGGGAAATAAGACGCTGCTAGCCGGATCTCGCGGCACGGTCCCCAGCATCATGCCCAATGGCGCATTCTACGGCGGCGCCCAGGGCCCAGCTATTTATAGAGGTAACGACATGGGCGCTTCGGCTTGGCTGACGGAGGCAGGCGCCCCACTGATCCGCCATCAATACTTCCGCGAAAAACATTTGCCTCTTTGGAATCCTTACCAGTCCTATGGAGCGCCGCTGGCAGCGAACATGCAGTCGCAGCCGTTCAGCCCGCTCTTCCTTCTGTTTTCCCTGGCTCCCGGGCCGCGCACTTACAATTTCTTCATTCTCGCGCGCTTTCTTCTGACGGGCCTCTTTACGTACCTTTACTTGCGGCTTTTTCTGCCTTTCGTCCCTTCCGTGGCCGGCGGGATTGCCTGCATGCTGTCCGGCTACTATATCCTCTTTTTCAACATGCCTGAATTAAGCGTGAGCATGCTGGTACCCGCCTTGTTTCTGGCCACAGAGCGTCTGCTGCGCGAGCAAAGCGCCACTAATGCGATGCTGTCAGTCGCAGTCACCTTCCTGTGTATTGTGGGGGGCATGCCGGAAAGCACATTCTTGGTCCTGGCATTTGGCTGCGTCTACTTCGTCTTCCGGCTCGCCGTGAGTGCGCACGCGTGGGCCGCACGCGTCACTCAACTGAAGTATTTTCTCTTCGCGCAGGCGCTCGGGCTGGCGCTGGCGGCCTTTCTCCTGGTTCCGTTTTTCGAATTCATGAAGATTTCCTTCGACTCGCACCAAGCGGCGAATCAGCATGGATTCATTCCCGGCCTGCAGCACGACGGGTTTGGGCTGTCGTTGTTTACCTACGTCATACCCACACTCTTTGGACCTGCCTGGAATACCATCGCCCCCGGTCTTGGCGGATACTTCGTTCTGCGGGGTTTCATGGGTGTCGTGCAGGTGTTGTTTGCCGTCGTGGCGGTGGGACGCCTGATTCGCGGGCCGCAAAACCGCGTTCCGGGCGAGCGGCGCATCGCGCTTTTCTTCTTCGCATCGGTTCTAGCTATCCTCTCAAAACGGTATGGCGCGCCCGTAATCAATTGGATCGGGCACCTGCCGTTCTGCCAGCTTATTTTGTTTCCGAAATACGAAGAAGCCCTCCTGGCCTTCGCACTGGCCGTGCTTTGTGCCTTTGGCATGAACCAAGTCTTGACCGGCTCTGTGAGCCGCCGGCGGCTGGCCTTATCGCTCTCGATTGTCCTTGCGGTGTTAGTCGCAGCCCTGGTCTTTTCCCTGCCACCGGTGCTCGCGGCAAACGCGCGACTCCTGGAATTCTATGTGAGCATCGCGGGCGCCGGCGCCGTGTTGTTCCTGGCCGCCCTCGTTCTCCTCGGAACGTCCCGGCCCGCTTCCAAGAAATGGCTGCCTGCCGCGCTGGTGACTCTACTGACGTTGGAAATGGCCGGTAACTACATTTATCCGGTTTACTATGTTTTGACGAGTTCGGCCGGCGACGACGCTAACCCATACCGGGGGGCCCCGTACGTCGGCTATCTGAAGGCTGGCATCGGAGCCCAGGAGCGCATTTTTGGACGAGAGGGGATTTTGCATCCGGGCTGGGCGGGCGGTTTCCAGCTCGGCGATATTCGCGGCTTGGATGCCATGTATTACCGCAAGTACTTCGACTTTGTCCGGTTCTTCTTGCGCGAGGAGATGCCACCGGAGAAGATTGGAGATCTGGTCAACCGCTTCAACGGTATGCGGTGGCTGGCTTTCGACAGTCCCCTCAAGAGGCGGCTGCTGCAGCTCTCGTCGGTGAAGTTTCTCTTGTCTTTGCAGCCGTATGCCCAGGAGCCAGGGCGGACCCAGGAAATTCTCCGGCAGAACCAAGGCCGGCTGTTGCCGGGACGGGAAAACCTGATCGAAGTCCGGACATTCACGATTTCAGGGGAGTCCAAGGCGGTTCTATATGAGCATCCGCCCTATGAGCGTCTGCCGTTCCGAACCACGATCACGCCGGCCAGCCGCGAATTCGCTTTCAGCGTGGCCATGCAACCGGCGGTTTACGACGGGTCCATGCCGCTATGCGGACAGGGCGTGGAGTTCCGGTTGGAAATCCAGGACCGCGCCGGACGGATTCGACTTCTGTACGACCGCTATATCGATCCCAAACACAATCTCGCGGAGCGCCGGTGGATTCCGGGATCGGTCGATCTGGATGAGTACATGGGGCAGACCGTGGAGTTGCTGTTCACGACGAAACCCGGGCCGGCCGGCGATACCTGTGCGGCTTGGGCAGGTTGGGGCGATCCTCATTTCAACGGGGACATTGTGCCACAACCCGCATTCCGGCAAGTGTACGACCATGAAATCAAGATCTACGAATACGCGGACTACCTACCGCGGGCAGCCTTGTTTTCCAGCGTGGAAGTTGTGCAGGATGACGCGGCGGCGCTGGCCCGGCTGGGGTCTCCGGGCCTCGACATATTCCAGACGGCCGTGGTTTCTTCGACGGGTCCGGACTCGCCGGATCTGTCGGCGATCCGGACGCTCAACAGTCTGCCTCCTGAGCGGGTGCGCGCCGCGAAGATTCGATCGTACACTTCGCAGGAAGTGACGATCGAGGCAGCGGTGGACCGGCCCGCACTGATGGTGCTCAACGACAGCGATTATCCCGGCTGGAAGGTGTACGTGGATGGACGGCAGTCGCATTGGATTACGGCAAATTATCTATTTCGTGGCGTGCTGCTGCGGCCAGGCAGGCATTTAGTGCGGTTCGTTTATGACCCTGTTTCCTTTGCAGCCGGCGCGGCGATTTCCGGAGCGGCACTCATCTGCCTGGCTGGGTTCGTGACATGGCGCACTCGCAGACGGAATTCAAGCGTTGCCGAAGCGCACCTTGTGTAGTAGCCAGCGCCTCTCCAATTCGCGCCTTTCGGCCGCTTGCAACACCGATTGGCCGCCGCGCCGGGCCAGCAGGTAATCCAGCAGCTCTGCAACCGGCACAAACCACCCGTTCCGCCGCGCCAGACGGGTCATCAACTCGGCGAAGCGCGGGTGTACCCGGCCATCCCAGAAGCCCAGGCCGAAATGCGTGTACATGATGCAGGCTCCGCCATCGGCCTCCAACTGGTCGAGGTTGGCTTCGCCGATCCGATCCACGAATGGCTGCACGGTAGCGCCCTCCGCGGAAGCGAACCAATAGTTCACATAGGGCCGGTCCGGATCGTGGTATGGCATATAAGGGCAGGCGCGGAGCGTGTTGGTTTCGGCGAAGGTGAAGTTGCGCACGTAGCGCACATGCTGGCGGCACAGGTCGCCCCAGAACTCCGGGTGGCCGGGGATGTGCCCGTGGAATCGATTGCGGTTTTGGCCGCGCGTCAGAGCGCTGTAAAGCAGGCGGTACAGGCCGCTGACGCGCTGGTCTCCCCAGTAGATGTTTTCATCGCAATAGTAATGCTGGGCCATGGTGACGGGATACCCGCCAAAGTATTCCGCGAACGCCTCCAGACCGAGTTGAGTCTGCTCGCGGCCGGATGTATGTAACGTTGCATTGTGCATTCCGATTTCGAATCCTCTGCGCTGAAGGTCTTGCACCCAGGCGCGGTAGGCTGGCTCGGCGCAGGTGCCGCCATGGTCGGAGGGCGTTCCCGATCCGCGGATCGGCCACACACCCTTGGTGGTGCGGAAGCCAAGATCGGCCAGGAGGGAGTAGACCTCGCGGCCAGCTTCCAGGGTTTGCGAATCCGGATCGTCGAAGATGGTGAAGGCAAAAGACTTGCCATTGGGCCACAGTATTTTATGCGACCCCTGTGGTTGATTCGACTTCACGGCCGCAGCCCGGACTGGCGTTCGAATTCATTGAAATCGTTGCCGATCGCCATGGCAAGGGCTAGCAGCCTCTGTAGCGCTTCATCTGGCGAAGAAAAGGTGATCGAGATGGTTCCCGGCGAGACCGAAACGCCCTCGGGTAGATTGGCGAACTCCTGATTGAGCACGGTGGTCGGCGCTTCCACCAGTACCTTCGGCTGAGCCAGCGCCTCTTGCCGCAGTCCTTCCAGGACCTGCGCGAGCCTCTGGCGGCGGCGGTGCTCATAATGCGCATCGTCGCCTGCGGCCAGACGTTTCAAGTGCGCGATCAGTTCCTCCCGATCCGCCACGCCGTTCGCTCCAACTTGACGAGCCACGCAAGGGCGCAGTATCTGCTGCGCTCTTCGAGTGCCCACCTGCAGGAGAGACTGGAGCGTCTCACGATCCACCCAGGGCCACGGGAGGTTCCCAAGCTCGGCGATGACTTGGTCTAACCGCCCATACCATGTGGGTTTATCGGGCACCGTACTACACTAACACGGTGGCAGCGATTGTGCGCATGTACGAAATATATAGCGACAAGTTACTTCTGATAATAGAACGTTATCAGAAATGTGATAAATTTGGCGAATGCAGCTAGTCTCGCTCAGCCAGCAGGCCCGTGAATTTGCGGCCGCGGCCAAGGCGGGCAACACATTGCGCGCTTACCGGGCCGATTGGAGGGACTTTCGCGAATGGTGCGAGGCCCATCAAGTTGCCGCGTTGCCGGCTTTGCCGCAAACGGTCGCCCTGTACCTTACCGACCGCGCGGCTACGCTCAAGACGTCCAGCCTCGCGCGGCGGATTACCACTATCAACCGGGCGCATCAAGCGGCGGGCCAGCCTTCGCCCGCGACGATGCAAAATGCTGTCGTCAGTGAAGTCTGGAAGGGCATCAAACGCAAGAAGGGCATCGCCCAACAGGGAAAGAAGCCGTTCCTGACGCCAGATCTCCGGCGCATGATCGGTGAGCTTCCGCAGGATCTAAGGGGACTGCGCGATCGGGCACTGCTGCTGGCTGGCTTTGCCGGCGGCTTTCGCAGATCGGAACTAGCCGCGCTCCGTGTCGTAGATCTGGAGACCGCGCCGGATGGACTAATTATGCGGCTCGGCAGGTCGAAGACCGACCAGGAAGGGCGGGGAAGAGCGGTGGCCCTGCCATACGGCTCCGATCCGCAGACTTGTCCGGTGCGTGCGCTCGACACTTGGCTGCGGCAGGCGGGCATCACGGATGGGCCGCTGTTTCGCGCCATCGATAGATACGGGCAGATCAGCGGCCAGGCGCTGCACGCTGATTCGGTCGGGTATTTGGTGAAGCGCGCCGCCGCCCGCGCCGGCCTCGAAACCGGGCAGTACGCCGGTCACAGCCTGCGCGCGGGCTTGGCCACCCAGGCCGCCATGAATGGCGCGAGCGAACTGGCCATCATGAAGCAGACCGGGCACCGGTCCCTGCCCACCGTAAGGAAATACATCCGGGAGGGCTCCCTTTTTCGCGACAACGCCGCCGCGAAGCTGGGTCTTTAGGTAAAGTACGCCTCGACCGCCTGGCGGATACGGTCGCTGGCGCGGCCGTCGCCGTACGGATTGTGGATGCGCGCCATGCGGCCGTATTCGGCTTCGTCTTCCAGTAAGCGCTCGGCTTCATGCACGATCCGGTCCGCGTCGGTACCCACCAGTTTCACGGTGCCGGCGTCCACCGCTTCGGGCCGCTCGGTCTTTTCCCGCATCACGAGAATGGGTTTACCGAGCGAAGGACCCTCCTCCTGGATGCCGCCTGAATCGGTGATCAGCAGGTAGGCGCGCCGCATCAGATCCACGAAGGGAACGTAGTCCAGAGGCTCGACCAAGAACACATTCGCCAGCCCGTCCAACTGCCGGTACACCGGGTCCATCACGTTGGGATTGCGATGCACCGGATAAATCAATTGGATATCGTCGCGGCGGGCAAGTCGCGCAAGGGCCTTGCAAATTTGCGCGAAGCCACTCCCGAAGCTTTCACGGCGGTGGGCGGTGACCACGATCAGCTTCTTGGACGCTTCCAATTGGGGCCACATTCCCGCAGGCAGCCGGCCGGCCGCCAATGCGTCTCGCACGTAGAGCACGGCGTCGATGCCCGAATTGCCGGTGACAGAGATGCGCCGCGGGTCAATGCCTTCGGCCAGCAGGTTGCTTTTGGCCGTTTCGGTCGGCGCGAAGTGCAAGGCGGCGAGGCGGGTGGCGACCACCCGGTTCATCTCTTCGGGAAATGGCTGCGCGAGGTCGCCGGTGCGCAGACCGGCTTCCACATGGCCCACTGGCACATGTTGGTAGAAAGCCGCCATGGCGCCCGCCAGGGTGCTGGTGGTGTCGCCCTGGACGAGCAACATGTCCGGTTGCTCGACTTGGATTACCGGCTCGAGGGCTGTCAGGATGCGAGCGGTGATCTGCGCGAGTGTCTGCCCGGGCTGCATCAGGTCGAGGTCGCAATCCGGGGTGACTTCGAAGGCCGCCAATACCTGATCGAGCATCGAGCGATGCTGCGCGGTCACGCAGACGCGCACTTGAAAGCGGTCGCTCTGCCGCAGGTTTAATAGCACCGGGCAGAGCTTGATGGCCTCGGGCCGCGTGCCGAAGACGATGAGGATTTTACGCATGACCGACCACTGCCTGCACGATTTGGTCGAAGTGCACGGCCACCGACGGCCACCCGTAATTCTCCTCGACGAGCTGTCGCGCGGCCCGGCTGAGTTGCGCGCGGCGGTGCGGATCGCGCAAGAGCCGGACCACCTGGCGGGCGAAATCGGCGGGGTCGTCGGCCAAGATAATGTTCTCACCATGACGCACAGGCAGGCCCTCGGCGCCCATGGTGGTCGAGACCACGGCTTTGCCCATGGCCATGGCTTCGAAGATCTTGATGCGGGTTCCGCTGCCGCTGCGCAGCGGCACCACGCACAAGGCGGCTTGGCCGAGATAGGGGCGGATGTCATCCACCGCGCCGGTCACCATCACGTTGGCGGATGCCAGGGCTTGAACTCGCCGTGGGGGACGGCGTCCCACGGCCCAGAAACAGGCGCCTGGAATCTCATGGCGGATTAGAGGAAGGATCTTGTCGACAAAGTAGACGACGCCGTCTTCATTCGGCATCCAGTCCATGGTGCCGGTGAAGGCCATGGTGTCCGGCTGTTCCGGGTCCGGCGACGGGTTGAAGTACTCGGTATCCACACCCGTGGGGATCACGGAGATGCGGCTGCCATCGACATATTGGAGGAACGCCGTGCGATCGTTTTCCGAGACGGTTAAAACGTGATCGGCCAGCTCCACGTAACGGCGCTCAGCCACGGCCAGCGCACGCGATTCCAGCCAGCACGCAGTTTTCATCAACGGATTGGACGTGACCTTATAGTGGCGCTCCCAAACTTGGGCCTCCACATTGTGGGTGAACAGGATGGTGGGCGGCGGCGTCTTCCAATGCATGAGCGAGCCGGGCACGAGGAAGTCGCAGACGATCGCGTCGAAGGTGGAAGATGCGCGCAGCTCCGCGTAGCGGCGGCATACTTCGGGGTAGAGGAATTTGTCGACGGTGACGGGCCGGCCGGCAGCCATCATGCGGGCGGACCGGATATACTCGCCGAGGCTGCGGCGGGGCGGGAGCGGCAAGGGGACGGGCACGATTTTCGCGAAAAAGCCGTTGCCGTGAAGGTGCTGGTCGTCGGGGTGCTCCGGGTAGAAGGTGAAGAGGGTGATCTCGTGTCGGCGGGCGAGTTGTTTGAGGATATTGTAGCTGCGGATCTTGCCACCCATATCGGGGGGGAGCAGGCCTCCGGCTTTGACCCACAGGAGCCTCATAACATAAACTCCGTGACGCCTGCGGGGCCGCTGGCGCGATAGATGAAGCGTTCGGCAAAGATGAAATCGTGTTGCGACCCCTGGGGTTCTTTATACTGGTAGGCTCCGGGCGCGGTTTGGATAAGCACGCCGGGTTCGCCTGGAACCAGGACAACGGCGAATTCGGCGGGCAGGGAAGTCTCCCTGCTAAAGCGCAGGACGAAGGCTGGCTCTTTCCTGCCGTAGACGGGGGACCAATCCCAGGGCTCGACAGACTGGGTCCAGTGGCGGCCGGCGGGCGGCAGGATGGCGAGATCGCGCTCGTCTAGGAAGTGCCAGTGGATGTCCAGGCGATGGCCGCTCCCTGACGGCCGCGGCTCAGTAACCACGTCGCGGACCAGCCAGAATTTGTCTTTGAGTCCGAAGACCCAGCGGCGGTGGATCATGGGATGGTAGCCGTTGTGATGGCCGGAGAAGAGATCGAACGATTCGCTGGTGTGCCAGATATCGACGGTGGTTTCAGGCATGTGCGTCCAGGCGAAAGGGCCTGCGGGTCTGGCTTGATCGCGGCCATCGACCTGGAGCGTGTTGTGGGCGGCGGTACCGCGAAAACGATCGCGTTCGGGACAGACATAGCAGAAAGTGCCGGGATCGATTAGTACGGGCCGGCCGGCGGCGATGAGTTGGATGCTTAAGGCGTCGGCATGGCTGTGTCCAGCGGTGAGAGCACCTTGCGGTCCGGCATCGATGAAGAGTTGGGAATCAGCCGAGACCATGGCGTAGATGCCGCCTACGGTGCTGGACTGAAGTCCGGCGCGGGCTGAAACCCGCCCCCCGATGACCCGGCCCCCATCGTCGTCGCCGAAGTTTGGCCGGCGGCCGGCTTGAGAAATCGCTGTGAGGGCGTCGCTCATCTTTTCGATAGTGCGATCAAAAGATGGTGGGATGGGGGCCGCATTTTTCGCAGCCAGATCGCGTGCGAACTGGAAGAAATCGAGGGCGTAGCTGTGGTAGTAGACGGATTGCTCGAAGTGGAACCCGTCGGGGCGAACCTGGGTTTCGGCCTGTTGCAGGACGATTTTCCAGCCGCGGGCTTGCCAGCGGGATGCTTCTGCGATTTGCGGACACATGGTGCCGATGGCGAAGAGCGCTACGCCTTCGCCCAGCAGGTGCGTGTTGGGGGAAAAATAGGTGGACAGAAAGCGTTCGATGTACCAGCCGTGCAGATGTAGGGCAGCGATCAAATCAGGGTGGAAATCTCCAATTACATGGCGTACCCAGAGCCACGAAAGCGCGCGAAAGGCGACCTCCAGCGCGCTCGCCCAGTTAATCCCGATGGGGTAGGGATTCTCGCTTCGCCAGTGAGTCCACTGGGCTAGAATTTCGTCGCGGAAACCTGCTTGGGCTAGAGTGACGAGGTGCTGGTGACGGTTCAGCTCCCAGATGATTTTGTGGTCGCCAATTTGGTCGAAGTCGAGGAAGGGGATTTGATACCAAGGCTTGCGGGGGGCGCGCTGGCCATGCACGGGGTCGAAGTGCCAGTCGATGGGGGTGCCGAAATCGAGGTCTCTGTAGCCGAGCAGGTCGAAACGATGCCGGCGGAGTTTTTTGGCTTCGTCGAGGGAGTGGAGAGGGGGCAGGTCCGGGAAGGCCCGGGCGGCCTGGGACGGGATTAGCTGGCAGGTTGGGGGGGTGCTCCACCGTTTGGATAAGGCTTGTTGGGTGCGGGTGGCGAGTTCGGCCGGGCTCATTTGCAGCAGATGAGTGAGATTCATGGGAGGGGACAGGCAACGACGCCTGTCCTACTGGTGATGAAGATGTCACCCCAGAGCTGCAGGTTCAGAAGGCGCCAGATACGGTCGGTGGCATCTTCGAGACCGCGCTTGTGGCGGGTGAGGAGATCGTTCAAGTAAGTGAAATCGATATAGGGGGCCAACAGGCCGTCGCGGTCGTTAAGTTGGGCAATGACGGCATCGGCACTGGGATCCATCAACCACTGGCGGAGCGGCGTGGGAAAGCCCATTTTCTTGCGATAGACGATGTCGTGCGGGAGGATGTCTTCGACAGCGCGCTTGAGAATGTACTTGCCCACGCCGCCGCGTAGTTTCATGCGATCGGGAACGGTAGCGGCGAATTCGACGAACTCGTGGTCCAGAAAGGGGACTCGGCTTTCGATGGAGCAGGCCATGCTCATCTGGTCCTGCTTCATGAGCAGTTCGACGAGGTAGGTCTTCTGATCCGCGTAGAGCATGCGGGGGAGCAGGCCGGCATTTGGCTGGGAGTTCCAGTAGTGGAGATAGGAATCGTAGGTTCCATCGAACGGCGCCGCGAGCAGGCGCTGCTGCTCGGCGCGGGAAAAGGCGGAGTAGAAGTTATCGAGGTAAAGGGCTTCGAGGTCTTCGCCGCGTCCCAGGACGGAATGCCGCAGCTTGCGGCGCATGTTGCCGGAAAGCAGGCGGGTGTTGGCAATTGCGGAGCGGAGCGCATTCCGCAACGGGCTGGGAACCGCGCCGTAGGCCCTCATGAACCGGCGATTGAGGATGTAAGTGCGATAGCGGGCGTATCCGGCGAATAGCTCGTCGCTGCCTTCGCCGGTTAGAACTACCTTTACCTGCTCCGCGGCGAGACGCGACACGAAATAGAGCGAGACGCTGGACGGCCAACTGATGGGCTCATCTTCATGCCAGATGAGGTGGGGCAGGGCATTGAAGAAATCGCCGCGTCCGATGACCACTTCGTGGTGTTCGGTGCCGATTTTTTCCGCGACCTGGCGGGCGTAGGATAGCTCGCTGAAAGCCCGCTCGCGGTAGCCGACGGCGAAGGTTTTGACAGGCCCTTTGGACATGGGCTTCATCAGAGCGGCGATGGCGCTGGAATCGACGCCGCCGGAAAGGAACATTCCTAGGGGCACGTCGCTCATAAGGCGCGTGCGGACAGCTTCTTCCAGGCGGGTGCGGCATTCGGCAATCCAGGATTGGTCGTCGCGTGACTTGGCAGGCGAAACCACCTGCCCCACCATGCAGGGAATTTCCCAGTACTGACGGATTTCGAGTTGTTCGGGCGACAGCCGGAGCCAGTGGCCCGGCATGAGCTTGCGGATGCCGGAGAACAGCGTCCGCTCACCTGAGCAGTACCCGAAATTGAGGTATTCGGAGAGCAGCGACTCTTCAAAGCGCGGGGAGATGGCGGGGTGCGCGAGCAGCGCCTTGATTTCGGAGGCGAAGGCGAACAGGCGGCCGTCCCAATAGTAGTAGAGCGGCTTTTTGCCAAGGCGGTCGCGGGCACAGAACAGCGTGCGTGTGTTTATGTTCCAGATGGCGAAGGCGAACATGCCGCGGAAGCGGGTCACGCAATCCGGTCCGTACTGCTCGTAGGCGTGCAGGATGGTTTCGGTATCGCAGCGCGTGCGGTAATGATGGCCGGCCTGTTCGAGGGCGGGGCGGAGGTCGGCGTGGTTGAAGATTTCGCCGTTATAGGTGATCCGGAGCGCGCCGTCTTCGTTGCACATGGGCTGGTGGCCGCCGGCGACATCGATGATGCTGAGGCGGCGGTGTCCGAGGGAGGCGAAGGGATCGCGGTAGTAGCCGGAGGCGTCGGGGCCGCGATGACGGATGGCGTCCGTCATGCGGGCGATCACCGAGTCCGGCGAAGCGCCGGGGGTGCGGGTTACGAATCCTGCGATGCCACACATATACGGATGCCGTTAAGGGCTGCCTTCCCGATTCTCACACAAGACGGTGTCCAAACCCCAAATAGCAGGCTGGCCTCCACAGGGGAGGCGCGGCCCAGATGGCAGTCGACCCGTCCCCTCAGATCTCTTTAAGCCGAACAAAGCCGATGATGTTAAGTCACTTGTTTTCATGCTTTCCACAACTTGCCGTCGCCTGCACGTCCAGGCTCAAAGAAACCCATTTCACCTTACGGCAAGCGCAAGCACCGATGCGCGAATCTTAACCGACACAGGTTTCGGAGAGCCCCGGTGGCCCACCGAGGTCAGGCGCGAAATCGCGCGCTTTGGTGAACTAAACTGGCGCCGTACATATCCCGGTTCCCCTCCTTCAAATAGTACCCAGGCCGCCTGCGTGGTCACACGGTTTGCCGAGCTATCGATACCTGTAATTCCTATGATTTACACGGATTGACCCGTCAGTTCCGCCTAACAGTATGCTGGGATCGTATCAGGAGTGGCCTCGTCCTGTCGATTCGACTGGCTTCCAGCCTAGTTAGAGGCCTCGCGAAAACATGAACAAATGCAGAGTTGCAACAGACCTCTGCCTGTGGATGGTGTTTGTCTCCACAGGAGAGGGACAAACGTTGGTCGATTTGCGCACGCAAAGCAAGAGCGTCGATTTTTCGGCGGCCGGGTCCACGAAACCGATGCAAACGGGAAGCAGCGTGCCTACCACCTGTGCGGTAGGACAGTTCTTCTTTCTGACGACGGCGCCCGCGGGGAGCAATGTGTATGCGTGCAATCCGGCAAACACTTGGACCGTCGAAGGCAATAGCTTGTCGGTGAATGCGGGCACGGCAAACGAAGTGCTGTCCAGCAACGGGAGCACCATCCAATGGCTGGCGCTGGGCGGAGATATCTCCGGCGCTCCGCAGGGACTGACGGTAACCCGGCTGCAAGGCCGGACCTTAAGCAGTACGACCCCGTCCAGCGGTCAGGTATTGCAATGGAACGCCGCCGCGAGCCAATGGCAGCCGGCGCCGGCCGAGGCGGGCAATTCCTCGTACGCATTCGCGACTCAATTGACGGTCACGATCCCGGGGACTGTACACCAATTCGGCACGGCCAACCTGGTTGTGGACTGTTATGACAATTCAACGCCACCGCAACGTGTGGAACCGGACAAGGTCCAAATCAGTCCGACAACCTACAACGTCACCGTCGATTTCAGCACGGCACAGACTGGTTATTGCGTGGTGAACGGCGCAGGCACGGCGTCCGTGGCGGGCGGAAGCGGTGGCGCGGTAAGCAGCGTATTTGGCAGAAGCGGCGCGGTGATGGCGCAAACCGGCGATTACAGCTTCGGGCAGATATCCGGCAGCATCGGATCCAGTCAACTTCCCGTGGCTGGCGGCGATGTGAATGGCACCCTGACAGCCGCCACGGTGACCGGCATCCAAAGCCGGGCGGTGGCGAACACGGTTCCGGCCAATGGCCAGGCTCTGCTGTGGAATTCCGGAACCTCCGCATGGCAACCCGGCACTGTATCTGGCAGTGGCGCCGTAAGCAGTGTATTTGGGAGAGCTGGGGCAGTCGCGGCGCAAACCGGCGATTACAACTTCGGGCAGATTTCCGGCACGCTCGGTTCCAGTCAATTCCCCGCGGCGGGCGGCGATCTGAGCGGCAATCTTACGGCCGCCACGGTGACCGGCATTCAAAGCCGGGCGGTGTCGAACACAGCGCCGGCCAATGGCCAAACCCTGGTATGGAATTCGGGCGCTTCGGCGTGGCAGCCGGGCACGATTTCCGGCGGCGGCGGAACGGTAAGCAGCGTGTTCGGCAGAACCGGCAGCGTCACGGCGCAGACCGGAGACTACGCTTTCGGGCAGATCTCGGGCACGGCAGCCTCCAGCCAACTGCCCGGCGCAGGCGGCGATCTCAGTGGGACCTTGACAACCGCCACGGTAAAAGCCATTCAAGGACAGCCGGTGTCCGGCACGTTCCCCGGCAACGGCCAGGCCCTGGTGTGGAACTCTTCGGCAGGCGCTTGGCAGGCGGCAAACGTTTCCGGCACCGGCGGCGGGGTCACCATGGCGTACCAACTCGGAGACCTGGCCGCGGTGCGCACCTCCTCTAATGCGCTCAGCATCGGCGGCGGCTGCACGCCCACGTCGCCTTGCAACGTGCGCTTCGGCTACCAGGTCTACAGCATCACCAACAGCGCGACTGTCACCGTTAGCGGCAGCGGTATCGGGACGGCTTACATTTACCTCAACAGTTCCGGCGTCCTGATGGTCGGCAATAATCTAACCGTAACGTGCTCGGCCGGATGCACCCAGCAATCCGGCGTTACGTCATTTCCGCCGAACGTTTTGCCGATATACATCTGGACGGCCACCAATGGCGCCTGGGACACTACGGGAGGGCACGATGAACGCGCCTTTCTGAGCTCCAAAACGCTGGCCGGCGGACAGGGGATCATCGTCACCGAGGCTCCCGGACAGAGCACTCTTGCGGTAGATAATGGCGTGATTCCTACTTACCTGATGAACTCCGCGACGCTGAATTTTCCCAGCATTGCCACAGGCACCTGCGCCGCGGATCAAACCCTGGCCGTGACCGGCGCCAACCCCGGCGACGCCATCGCGCCCGGCTGGCCGGCGCTGCCGACGGGCGTCTTCGGCATCATGCTGGTGAGCGGCACGAACACGGTAACGGTCCGCCTTTGTAACCTGTCCGGACTTGGCGTGGATCCGCCCAGCGCCACTTACCGGGCAACGATCGTGAGGAATTACTAATGAAACCAGCTATCAGCTTTCAGCTATCGGCCTTCAGCCTTCACCTTGCGACCCTCCTGTTAGGGGGCCCGGCTGTGCTCACCGGGCAGACGGTAGTCAATGGGGGCCGTGTCCAGATCGGCCCTTGGGACGCGTCAGGCGCCACGTACACCCTGCCCGCCAAGCGCGGGACCACCGCTCAATTGCCGGCCACCTGCACCCAAGGCGCGGAGTACTTCGCCACGGACGCCACACCCGGACAAAACAAATACCTATGCACGGCCACCAACACCTGGACACAGCAATCGACGGGAACGAACACGTTCGTACAACTGGGCGCCGGCGCCGTGGTGCGCACGGTGACCTCCAAGCTGCAGGATCTGGTTCACGTAAAGGATTTCGGAGCAAAGGGCGACGGCGTTACCGACGATTCGGCCGCTTTTGCGGCGGCGTTGGCCTCCGGCGCCGGGGAGGTCCGGGCGGACGACGGCACGTACGTCGTGAACAGCGTCGTCACTCTGGCCAAAGGCCAGAAGATCTACTTTGGGGTCGGAAATCACACAGTGGGGGGCATCCGGTTTTCGGATTCTCTCACCGACCAAACCGGGACGGGCAAGATCGAATGCGCCGGGTCGGGAGTGAGTACCTTGATGCTGAAGAACGGCGCGAATCAAGATGTCATCTCGCAAACCAACTTCGCGGCATTGACCGGTACCAACAGCCTGTATGGTCTGTTCCGCGGCGAAATCCGCGGTTGCACGATCAATGGCAACAAGACCAACCAAACGGGGACCAGCTACGGCATCCGGCTCTACGGCCATGGCATTGAGATGACGGATGTATTCGTACAGAGCGCGTATTCGGACGGCATTTACACCGAGTGGGGTCTGGATTCTACATTTGCGACGCCCTCTCTGGATCTGGAGGGCTTCTTCACGGGAATACGCTCGGCGTTCAATAACGGAAACGGATGGACGTTCCGCGGACCGCACGATTCCGATTTCGTAGAGTTGGTACTTTACCAGAACGGCGGGTGGGGAATGCAGGTGCAAATCTCCAGCAGTTACAACGGCAACGGTCACCTTTCGAACGTCAACGCGTTTCTGAACACGCTGGGCGGCGTATACAGCAACAGCTCGCTGGACGGAAGCCAAATCATGGCGACCACGGTCACCGGATGGGGAATGTTGATCGACACGGGCGCCGGCAGCCATAATTTTTCGGCCGCGGAGTTTTCCGGCCCCACGGGCCTGGAAGTCAGGGCTCCGAGCCAGATCATTTCGGGCAATATCGTAAACACCACTACGGCCGGATTGCGGCTGAACGGCGGCTCGGGAAACTTCACTCTGCAGATGTTCAACAACACCGGCTATCAGATCGATTTTGCGAACGAAGTCGGGCCGAGCGTGATCTCGGCGAACTCCGCGAACGCCGCACCGGGCACGATGTTTCACAACACGCCCAGCCAGGCGGACTTCGTCTTCTTCGATTTTGGCGGCAGTTCCGGTAACCGTTATACATCGCTGCCCGTACAGACCGTCCACGTGGCCGGATGGTCGCCGCAATTCCCGCAAAGCAACGCGGTGATGGCGGTGATCAACGATACGACCCAGACCGGCAACTTGTCGGCCACCAATCTCACCTTGAGCGGCGCGGCCCAAGTGGGCAGTTCCACGTTCGTGAGTCTAGCCAGCGCGGCGAATGGGAGTCTTCTGTATTGCTCGAATTGCACGCAGACCACCGCCTGCGCGGCGGGCGGTTCCGGAGCGATGGCCATGTCCGTGAACGGGACCTGGTCATGCGCCGGCGGCGGCGGGGGGGGAGGCGGAAGCTATACCTTCCGCAATAATCTGGCGAATACGTCCGGGACGGTCGACTTCACGCCGCTCGACGCTACCGTGATGAACGCCGTAGAAGAGTTCTTGCCATCCACCAGCTTAACGGGAAAGATCGGAACCTTGGGCTGGGGGGTGGCTCCGGTGGCCTCGGGCTGTTCCGGATTCTTCATGACCACAGGGCAAGCCAACCATCCCGGAATCTTCTTTCTTAACAGCGGGGCTACCGCGGGCGGCGGCTGCTCCCTCACTCTATCCGATGCGGTCAGTGGGGCGACATATCCTTTTGTGAATTTGGGAGTAGGAGGTTCCTGGTCCTATTGGGAGACACAGGCCATCTTCCAAACCGATGGCGGCGGAGTGTCGAGCGCCCGTTACTTAGTTGGCTTCAGTGACAATAATGCGGCATATCATCCCACGGGCGGGAACCAGATAGCGGTACGGTACGACGCTGCCGGTGGCGGATGTGCCTCTAACGAGAGCACTACGAACTGGGTGTACGAAGTGATCGTCAGCGGAACAAAGACCTGCTACAATAGCGGCTTGTCCGTGGCTCCGAACACCTGGTATCACGTCCGCATTTATTCCGCGACGCAGGGAACCGTCCAGTTCCAGATTAATGGTGCCTTTTCGGGAAGCATAGCGACCGCCCCGACCGCCACCATGGCGCCGCAGTTCATCAATCTCACCACCTTAAACGGAACGGATGAAGGACTTTCCGTGGACTGGTGGGCCATGAAGATGCAGGGGTTGGTGCGATGAAGATCGTTGCGTTGTCAATTCTTTCCACCTGTGCGTGCCTGGCAGCCATCGGAAACCTTCGGGTACTGGGCACGACCGCCACGCAGGCCTTAATCGCTTATACGGCGCCTGATGGTAACGCCTGCACCATCCAAGCCAGCCAGAGTTCTACTCTCACTCCGCTGGCTTTGGACGTGGACCCGGGTACCTTTCTAAACTCCAACTTAGACCTCAGCCGGCCCAGCACGGTAACGGCCGGCCTTTCCCGCACGGTAGTGCTCGGCCAACGCGCCGCGCAGTACGCGACTGCCGGGACATATTCGGGCGTGCGGCATTACTCGCGTGCGCTCCAGGCTTATACGCCATATTTCATCACGATTACTTGTCCTTCCACCGGCGACACCGCAACCCTCCCATTCACGACGAATAATATTCCCCTTGGGCAGACATACGGAGACCCGTGGCTTTCCGACCCTTCGCACCCCGGGGACCAGCCTTGGCCCGAATGGCTTGGCGGGCTAACTCCGGAATCCTTCATCGACCCCTTGACCGGCACGTATCAGTATCGCATCGGCTTGCGCGGTAACGCCTGGTCATACTGGACCGGCGCATTCGGCTCGGCATTTAACCAAGGGCAAACGAATCCATGCGACACGGCCGGGCCGTGGACCTCGCCCTGCAATGTAACCGCAGGCTCCGGCAATACCACGGTCGGCGCCAGCACGGCGCCGCTGGTGATCCGTCCGTTTCTGAATGCCACCTACGGCACGACTTGGTATGGCAGCCAGAACACCATCGATCAACTCAGCGTCTTGCTCACCGGCTACGCAAATTCTACGACCACCAGCTACCGCGTGCTGGACATTTGCCTATCGCTCAATGGCGGCGCTTCGTGTGCCAGTTCCACGCAGCAGACGACCATGGGCTCAACCAGCGGCCAGCAAACCGTAGGGCAGGCCCCCGCCTCAATCTGGGCCACCGCGCAATTCGGTACCATCCCGTGGCTGCTGGATACCAATCCACGATTCAATATGCAGGAGGCGTCGCCGCATTCCGGAACGGGCACAGTCTCCGGGAATACCCTCGCCAACTACCCGGCTCCTGCCGGTGTGCCTGGAAGCGATTTCTTCAGCCTGTATTGGATAACCGGAGGAAATGGACATATCCGGCTGTCCACGAATAACGACGCTTGCATTACGCCGCCGGCTGGTACCACGTCGGTCGAATACGCGATTACCGGGTTCGTGGATGGGAGCCACTTGACCGTATCCGGTACGCCCCCAACCGGGAATGTCTATTGGTGCGAGAACAACTTCGCGGTCATGGTGTGGCGCGATCAAGCGCCCACGGACGGCAGCGCCGTGACACTCACAGCCGCCAGTATTAACGTGATGTTGAGCTCGTACCCATCCTATCCGGACAACGGGGCGGGCACTGCCTGTTTCAGTAAGTTAGTCTACGGAGGATACTTCTGCCTGTTTGGAAATCTCTATTGGGTCAACCCTACCGGCCCCGTCGTGGCATATTACGGCCGGCCCCAGGCGGCCGGGGTCGATGGCGGGGGAACTCCGATCGCGAATTCCTGGGCCGTCACCGGCGCTCCCACCCCGGAAAGCGCGAGTATCGACCAGACCCAAAACCAATTGACCTTTTACATGGTATCGACCGATCCAGCCGGCGGCGGGCCTTTGGTGATTCAAGGCGTGTTTAACCCGCCGTCGACTCCATCTCAGCCGGCCGCCCCACAATCGGATATCGGAATTCCCCAGATTCAAAATGCGACCGTAACGTCTACTACGGCATACTCCGTCGCCTGGAATAATGGTTTGACATTCACGAACCTGACTCCGCAGTCCAGTATGCCGGAGAGTGTTGTCCAGCAGATGGCCGCTTTCGATCCGACATTTCTTCCGTCATATTTTAACCGTTCGGCGACCGGGAGCTGGAACTGCGGTATTACGGGCGCTATGTCCACTGGCGTATTTTACTTCGCATGTTATTCGATGGGCGGGGACACGCCGGCCTGGATCTTCGCGTTTTCGCCCGGGGATGGAAACCCCGCCCACGCGGGCCTTGCGGGTGGGCCGCAAATCGTCGGCGCGATCGACACATTCAACACTCCACCCGGACCCGTAGCTTCGGGACAGGGCGCACTTACCGGACGCAGCCTCCACGCCATCGGAGAGACGGGCGAATCCGGCTGGCTGGCGGTGGCCGGCAACGAATACGAGCCCATCAACACGTCCGCCACCAGCATCCCGGCGAGCGGCGTGAGTTGCTCCACGTACGGCTTATCGGCCGGCAACGACTGCTACCTGGTTCAAGTCAACAGCCACACGGTCGGCAGCGTGACCGGGTATGAACCATACTTCGCGTCCCCGTCCGGCCCGTTTCTCGGCACGCCGGGAGAATTGCGCACCACCCAGATCGGCGATACGGCGTGCGTGACCACGGCTAACGCCGGGTCCTGCACCTGGTATAACCAAACCAACGAGTTGATGACCTTGAAGATAAAGAACTACGGGGGCGTCAACGGCGCCTGGGTTTTCCAGCGCAACGCATATGGCACAGAGAAGCCTGTGCCCGGGCCGATTTCGTTGTGGTGGGAGAGCTACCAGAGTTCGGTCGCTCCCACATCGACCGGCGTGAGCGGCGCGGTCCAGGTTTTTTGGAACCCGCTCACCGGGTGCGCCGGTTCGCCGGACCCGCATGGCAATTGCCTGATCCAAGATCCAAACGAATTTCACGGCCATGCGGAATGGCGGAATGGCGGCGAATCGCAGGTGGTCAGCGTGCCACAATGGAAGATTCCCGGCGCCGCGAACAACTTCGCGGATTGGCCCAATGTGTACCAAACCCTCATTGGACCGGTTCCTAATATTCTGCAATACCCGGCCGCCAATGTCACGCCGAACGCGGTACCGGGAGTGAACTACGTACTCTCCTCCACGCCGTTCGCCGCGGCTTACGGGGTTCCGTTCGAACCGGACGGCGGAGGGCACCCCAACGCCGCCGGAGTGAACTCCGGTCCTTACGAAACAATTCGCGCATTCGACAATATCCCCCTCCAGGGCGGCAGTTACGACCCTCCGTTTTCCCCGGTGTCCGGGCAGCTCTATTACTACCGGCCGGGGACCGTGACCGACCCGGACGATTTCTACACCTCCGGCTCTACGGCCTATATCAACCGGAAGCTTATGGCCACCGGGGCTTCTTGCGGCTCGCATCCATTAATCGACGTGAGTGGGCCGAGCGCCAACGTCGCCACCGGCTCTTCGGGTTCATATACCTATTGCATGGCACGGGCCGGCGGGGAATGCTATTCCGGTAGCCTGCCTGGAGACGTATACGTGAATTGTCCGGGCGTGCTTTACTCGTACTGTTCCGGAGTAGCGACTCACGGGGGCACCCCGCTGGGCGTTGGAAACGATATCTGCGTAGGGAACATCGCAAAAGAGGCAAACGCAATTACCCAGTACACCCTGGACCGCACGGACTACGCCGGCGCCTACAGCCGCGTTCTGGTGAGTGCCACCTCGCGCGTGCGCATGGTCACGGGATTCGAGGGCAATCAACTGCTGCCGGATAACTCCTGGATTCTGTACCGCCAGGAATTCTTGAACTACCAGAGACCGGAGATGTGGATGGCGATGTACCCACCGTATCCACCTGACGACCCAAGCGATACCGTGGCTCGCGGAACCTTCGTGCCGATGAGCGTCAGTTTGAGTCCGCCACCCGGTCTCGGCGCCAATAACGCGATCGTCGAGTTTGGTTATCAGGAGTATGGCGCTCCGCAGCTCATTAACTGCACGACTCGCAACGACGCATGCATCGCGGTCGCCAGCACGGTGCCTTCGGGAAACCAGCCGTTTTATTTCGCTTCGGAGAATCCGGCCGGCGCGCCCTGCGCCTCCGGTTGCACGATCGCCATACCGGCCATCTCAGAGAGGATTCTGTACTATCAGGTGAAGTATAGGTCCGCGAACAATACCGTACTCGCCGCCGATCCCGTTACGTCCGTCGTGGTTCCCTGATCTTCTCCGGCTATCCGCCCCATGTCCCCGGCATGCTTAACTTTACAGGCAGCCTTTTACCCGCATGGTTCCTACCGCCCGCAACCGTTCCTGGCCGGAACGGCGCCCGGATATCGGGTGACTCCGATCCGGCCGGCACGAGGGACAAGAGTTGCGCTGCGATCGACCGGTCCAAGGCCACGCATAAACCCGCCAGCATTGGGAAGTAATACATATAGGCATTACTGGCGAAGACCGCGGTCCCGGTGAATGCGACCAGCGCAAGCCGCAGAGCGAACGCCATGTGGCGCACCGAGGACAATGCCGGATACTGCCGCGCCCGCTTATCGGCGGAGTGGACGATCCTGAAACAGAACAGCAGCGCCAGGCAATAGAAAAACAATCCGGGTACGCCATCTTCGCAGGACACCTGCGTGAACGTATTGTGCGTTTCGTGCCACGCATTAAAGTTGGGCCGTCCCGTGGTCGCCTGGACATAGCTTGCGTTAGCGACCGAAAACATCCCCGGGCCGACGCCCAGTAAGGGATGCCGGATCGTCAACTGCAAACTGGAATACAAGAGATCTTTTCGTAGCTCCATGGATTCTATGGCGGATAGCTCCGACATGGATAAACGCACGGGAGGGGACGTACTCAATATAGTTCTAAACCGGTCCAAGGCGCTCCGCGTGGACCAAGCAATGGCAACTACCGAAAGAATCAGCGCCACGACGCCCACAACCACCTTCTGGCTGGCGGGCAGCGGCACAAAATACATGAGGAACATGACCGCCAGGGTCACCAGGCCGCCACGCGAGCCAGTTGCCGCTACCGTCACGGGGATGCAGAAGAGCATGAGCAGACAAGCCAGCTTCAACAGCGAGAACCCGGGCTTGGTGCGCATCACGAAGAGACCAAACGGTACGCCCATAAGCAGCATCAAGGCCAGGTAGTTGGCGTTTCCCAGAGTGCCTCCCAGCAGGGCCATGCGGCCCTGTTGTACGCGGCCTATCGCCAGGGTGACGACCTCGATGAACACGGTGGCCGCCGCCAGAGTGTACATGATCTTACGGCACTGCTCCAGTCCCTGCACCGCGGACGCGATGATGACGAAGGAAAAAATAGACATTAGCCAAGTGTCCCGCAGCATTCTAAAGCTGCCGCCGCGCCATATGCTGAATGGCACACAGAGACACATCCAAAGCGTAAAGGCGATCAGGCAGATACCGACTTTCGAGAAGGCCGCGCGGATATCTCCACCGAACAGCAGAATCGCCAAAAGCGCGAGACCCACGATAATCCGTACCGCATGCATCGGGGTGCCCGTAACCATGTCCATGATTTCCGGAAACCGGGCATACACTACAAACACAAAGGCAGCCGTGAGGTAGAAGGCCGGGCGGGGCGCCATCGCCGAGCCAGTTCGCGCGGGCCCGGCTGGGTATGCAAGGTTAGTGCCGCGCAACGGCTGTGTATGGAGCGGGGTCATGGCATCGGCCAGGCAGGTGCTTCGCCAATTGAGTGTAGCACCCGGCGCGGGCCCGCTCTCCTCATCTCGCCCGGCGGAGCGTTACACTGGGTAAGTGTCCCCCACATCGGCCGTCGGTCGCAGTCAACTCCATCAATGGGCGGAAACGCCGCACGGCCCTGTGTAGATGAGTATACGGGTGGTCTATTACATAGCTTCGCACGAGCCCGCCGTGCGCGCTTTCAATTCCCGCATGCGGGCGGCTGGCGCCCTGCCTTTCCCGCTGCCGGAGACCGCTCCGGCGCCAAATCCGAACACGCCCGCGCCGGGCATCGCCTACAGCCATTTCGTGGTGGCGGACGATGCCGGCGAGGTACGCGGCGGATACTTTATCCGCACCCAACCGTTTTACATCCGCGGACAAATCCACAGCGTTGGGCAATACAACGCGCCTCTGTCGGAAGGCATCGCCGACAAGCGCTATGCCGCCGTTGGATCTATGATGCTGGCACACGCCCTCCGAGAACAGCCGCTGCTGTTTGCCATGGGCATGGGAGGCGTGGACCGGCCGTTGCCGCGTATGTTGCGCGCAATGGGCTGGCCGGTCCTGGAGACTCCGTTCTATTTCCTGGTTCTCAACGCCAAACCATTTCTGCGAAATATCGGGCCGTTGCGCACTCACAAGGGCCGTCGCATGGCAGCCGATCTCTTGGCATTTTCAGGCCTTGGCGCACTGGCGCTGCGCGGAATTCAAACCGCGCGAGCGCGGAACCGCTTCGATCCGCGCTATGGCAACCACCCTATCCAAGAGTTCTCCCAGTGGGCCGACCGGATCTGGCAAGCCAGCGCGCATCACTACTCGCTGAGCGCCGTACGCACCGCCGAGTATTTGCGGTTCATCTATCCATACATGCAGCCAGGCATGCAAACTCCCTATTACGGAGTCCGGCTTACCGCGGGTGATTTGCCGGTGGCCTGGGTGCAGATGCTCGATTGCCAACCCCGCGACCGGTCGTACTTCGGCGAGATGCGCGTCGCCGCGCTGGTGGACGGCGTGGCTCAGCCAGCGGCTATCCCATCGCTCGTCAGCAGTGCCGTGCAAGCCGCCCGCGAACGAAACGCCGACATCGTCATCTCCAACCAAATGCATCGGGACTGGACCTCGGCGCTCAAAGCCGCGGGCTTCTGGCAAGGTCCTTCGAACTACTTGCTGGCTCTGTCCAAGGATTTGCGCAAGCTGTTAGAGCCTTTGGAAGAGAATATCCCTCGCATTCATTTCAATAGGGGCGACGGCGACGGCCGCGTGAACTTTTGAGGAAGATCGATGGAAGACGATGCCACCAGCCTAGCGGACCACACACCCAGCCCGGACGATGCGCCGTTCCGGCACTATTCCCTGAGGCACCGGGCAACGGCTTGGATTAGTCACAATCTGTTCGACTGGTGTACTTACACCGTGCGCCATGGCCTGATTCGGGGCATGCGGCGCAAAGGTGGGTTGGGGTGGTTACCGCATTTCCTCTCATCGGGAGTAGCGACCGATGAACACGCATTTTGGGAGAGTCTGCGCCTTTCCGGTCTGATCGTATACGATGTCGGCGCGTTCCATGGCATTCTGACGCTGTTTTTTGCGAACCGATGCGCACAGGTGATTTCGTACGAGCCAAACACGCGGAATTACCTGCGGCTACTGGAAAATGTCCAACTGAACGGGTTGACAAATGTGATGGTACGCAAATTGGGTCTGGGTTCCCGGCCGGGCACCGGCGTCCTGGTTTACGCGCCTCTGATGTCCGGAGGAGGCAGTTTAAACTCCGCCCCGTCGACCAGGTCGAATATGCGGCAGGAAAGCGAGACGATTGCCATTTCCAGCTTCGACACGGACCTGGCATCGGGGTTGCCTGTGCCCGATCTCATTAAGATCGATGTGGAAGGGTACGAATTGGAGGTTCTGAGAGGCGCGGCTCACACCTTGGCCACCCACCACCCCGCACTGTTCCTGGAAATGCATGGCGAAACTATGAATGAAAAGAGGCGCAAGGTGAGCGAGCTGGTATCGTTTTTGGTAGAGGCCGGCTACCGGAATATCCTGCATGTCGAAAGCGGGGAGAGCATTACATTATTGAATAGCTCCGTTGCCGCGGAGGGGCATCTGTACTGCGTGGCCGTCTGACCGGCCGACACTGAACCGACCGATGAAACCTGTTTCTCTCGAACTGGGTCTGCTGCTGCTGGGCGATCCGCCTTATTCCGCCGCCAAGACTTCGGAGTTGCTGGAGTTGCTCGACTCCCATGCGGCAGTTTGTCCCGCCGCGGATCTGGCACGGTTGGCGTACCTAGCCGGAGCCATCGCGTCCGACGATGCCGAGGCCGCGCTCGGTTTGGCGGCACGGCTCAAATCGGCGCGCGGCGACTGCGGCTGTTGGTTACGCGCCGCGCTGCTGGAAGTTGGCGGGCGTTTTGAGGAAGCCGCCGAAGTGCTGCGCTTCCTGCGCGAAAAGGCCGCCGGCGAAGAGCGCGCCCTGGTGATGCTGGCTTGCGCGCGCAACTTGTTTGCCGCGGGGTGCAAGGAACCAATCTGGTATCCGCTGGCCGAGGCATGCAAATCGAGCGCCGCGCCGCGCACCTTGCGCAATGCCGCCCGTTTGCTGGCACAATCTCGCAAAACGGTGGAAGCGCCATTTCGGCGGCGCTGCCGGATCGCGCTCCTGAGCGGCACCACGATGGACTTCCTGGCGCCGATCCTGCGGGCGCAATGCTTCGGCGCCGGGATCGATGCGGAGATTTACATTGGCCCGTTTAACCAATACGCGCAGGAGATCCGCGATCCGGATTCGGGCTTGGCCCGCTTCCAGCCGGACGTGATCGTGGTCGCCACGGATTGGCGTTCGCTCGGCCTGCGGGACGAGGAAGACTCCCCCGGCGAGATCGTACGCGCGCGCTGCGCCCAACTCGAATCGCTATGGCGGGAATGCGGAGAGCGGCTTGGCGCCACGGTCGTTCAGTTCAACTATGAGGCGCCCCCTTTCGATGCGCTGGGTCATCTGAGTGCAGGTCTGCCCGGCGGACGAGGCCACCTGTTGCGCGCCATCAACCTGGAGCTTTGGGAAGCGGCCGGCCGGACCCGGGGTGTGGTGATTCTCGACGTGGACCAGATCGCCGCGCGCTTCGGTAAGGACCGCTGGAACGATCCCGTACTTTGGCATACCGCCAGACAGTATCCGTCGGCGGAAGCCATGCCGGCACTCGGCCGGCAACTCACTGCCCTGCTGCGCGCGGTTCTGGGACTCACCTCCAAGTGCCTGGCGGTGGATCTGGACGGCGTACTTTGGGGCGGAGTGATTGGCGAGGACGGATTGGCAGGCATCCAACTTGGAGGCAGTCCGGCAGGCGAGGCGTTCGTGGCCTTTCAGCGCTACCTGCAATCGCTCACGCGCACGGGCGCGCTGCTGGCGGTGTGTTCCAAGAACAACCCCGAAGATGCCGTGCTGCCTTTCCGCCGGCATCCGGAGATGGTGCTGCGCGAGCAAGACATCGCCGTATTCATCGCCAATTGGAAGCCCAAGGAAGAGAACCTGCGCGCAATTGCCGCGGCGTTGAATATTGGCCTGGATGGGATGGTGTTTGTCGACGACAATCCGGCGGAGCGGTCGCGCGTGCGGCAGAGCCTGCCGGAAGTCGAGGTGGTCGAGATGCCCGCGGATCCGGCGCAGTATATTGCCGCGGTGAGCCGGCTGGGCCTATTCGAAACGCTCGCGGTCACCAGCGAAGACCGGCAACGCACGGCTTCCATCCGGGAAAACTTGGCGCGTAAAATGCTCGAATCCACCGCCGGCGGCGTGGACGATTACCTGGTGCAACTCGACATCCAGGTGCAGTTGGCGCCTTTCGATGAGGCCAACCTGCCGCGCATCGTGCAATTGATTAACAAGACGAATCAGTTCAATCTCACCACGCGCCGGCGCGGCGACGCTGAAGTGCGCACCTTGTTGACGGCCGGCGCCTATACGCAGGCCATGCGCGCCCGCGACCGTTTCGGCGATAACGGCTTGACCGGGGTTTTGATCGCGATTCCGGAAGGCGGAGTTTTGCGCGTGGACACCTGGTTGATGAGTTGCCGGGTGCTGGGGCGGCGCCTGGAAGAAGTGATGTTTGCCGCGCTGGTGCGATACGCAGCGGAGAATCGCTACACCCACATCACCGGCGAGTACATCCCCTCCGCGAAGAACAGCCAAGTGGCCGATCTGTATGTCCGCCTGGGTTGCGCGGCGGCCGGCCAGGAGGGCGAGAGCCGGTTCTTCGTGTGGGAGACGGGTACCCTGTTTCCAGAGCCGGGCATGATCGCGTGCGCGGATCGCACGCAGCGCGAGGGTGGTTAACGGTTTTGGGGATCCCGACCGATAGAAACCGCTCCCTGACGGTCGCGGCTCAGTAAGCCGCGCGCAATCAACGTGAGTTACCGAGCCGCGACCGTCAGGGAGCGGTTTCCCCAAGACTGTTAGCACCCGCAGCGCGACGGCGCGACCGTTTATAGTAAGAAAAGCCGTGACGCTGATCGATCAACGCCTGCAACAAATCTTCCGGGAAGCTTTTGACGATGATAAGCTTACCGTCACCGACAGCCTTTCGCCGGAGACCATGCCGGAGTGGGACAGTCTGGCGCAAGTTAAGCTCATCGTGGGATGCGAGGAGGAGTTCGGCGTCAAGTTCACGATTGAGGAGACGGTCGAGACCACCAGCGCCGGAAAATTCAAGGCGGTGCTTGCTCTGAAGGGGGTTGGGCGCTGATCTCGCCGGTATGAAGATCGTGGCTGACCGGATATTCACACCCGCCGACCAAAGCGATTTTGCGGCTGTATCGGGCGACTTCAACCCCATGCACATGGACGAGGTGGCGGCCCGCCGATCGCTCTTTGGCGCTCCGGTGGTCCATGGCATCCATCTATTATGTTGGGCTCTGGAGAGTTGGCTCTCGAGTCGCAATCGCGCAGCGGCGGGGCTGGAGCGCCTCACGGCGACCTTCCACCGGGGCGTTCTATTGGGACAGACCGTGCACACCTCCGTGTTAAGCGATGCCGAAGAGTTCACCTTGGAGATAGGCCGCGATCGGATGAAGATAGCCTCCATTCGCGGTAAGTTGGGCGCACGGGTTGCGTTTCCCGAGATGCTGCCGCCCATGGAGCGTGCGCGCGCGTGCCGGATAATGGATTCCGCCGCGCTCCCGCAGGCCATGGGCAGCTTGCCGCTATGGTATTGCGCGCCGGACGTCATCCGCCTATTTCCGCAACTGGGCACAGCCTTGCCGCCCTTTCAGTTGGCTGCGATTTTGGCAACCACCCGGCTAGTAGGTATGGAGTGCCCCGGCCTTCACTCGTTTTACTCGACGATGAAATTGGCGTTCGCCTCGGAAGCCTCCGGATCGCCGCGGATGAATTACCGGGTGGCTGCCGCCGACCGCTTTGGTGGGACGCGCCTGGCAATTGAAGGGCCCGGATTTCAAGGGGAACTGGGGGCTTTCTTACGGCCGGCGCCCCGCGCGCAAGCCTCGGTTCGCGAGCTGGAGCCGTTGGTGGAAGCAGGCGAGTTTTCCGAACAACGGCCCGTCGTGATCGGCGGCTCTCGCGGGTTGGGGGAGATTGCCGCGAAGTTGCTGGCGCTCGGCGGCGCGGATGTGACCATCACTTATTACCTGGGGAAAAAGGATGCCGAGGCGATAGCCGCGGAGATCGCCGCCGCCGGGAAAAGGTGCGCAGCCGCGCACTTCGACGCCCATCATCCCGCACCCCTCGCATTGCCCCAGCCACAGCAGCATCTCTACTACTTCGCTACGCCGCAAATCGCCTCCGACAGAACCACCGTCTTTTCAGAGGAACGCTTCGCCGAATACTGCAGGTACTATGTCGGCAGCTTTGCGCGCACGCTGCTGGAATTTGCGCAACAGGCGCCGGCGCTCAACGTGTTTTATCCATCCACGGTTTTTCTGGATGAATCCGCCATGGATTTGCCGGAGTACTGCGCGGCCAAGGCGGCTGGGGAGGAAGTGTGCAAGCGCCTGGCCAGACGTTTTCCGGCTTGGCACATCTACGCTCCCCGTTTGCCGCGCTTGGCGACAGATCAGAACAACGGCCTGCTGCCCGCAAGAATGCAGGATATCGCGATCGTCATGCTGAGGCATTTGCGGGCGATGCAGGCGCACTCCTATCCGCCGGACGGAAAACGTGGCCCGTGACGTACGCGATTTAGGTGACGTCGGGTCCGCGCGTTCGATGATGGCCAGAGCCGGATACTAAATTTCATAGATGCGCTCCGCTTCTGTCGGGACGCTCTGCGCACCCGTTAGGCCAAGTTTTCGCGAAGCGCAATACCAGCCTGCACAGCTTGCTACATCACTCATCGACCGATCCGGACAGCTTCGAGATGCGTTTTGAGTTTCTTCTAGGCGCCGGATGGCGCGGATTTTACAGCTTTGGGATTGGCCTGCAGTCCCCAAGCGGTTTCGAGGTGCGCCGCGAGAAGTGTGTGGTCCGCGACGCCACTGGGCTAGAGCGTTCCTTCGAGGTCGAGCGGGACAATTTGTCCGTGCCCACCCCAACGCTTCGGCCCTTCCTGCGCCCAGCGCGCGCCGGCTATATCTGGTGAACGCCTCGGCACTCCCCGAGTTTCACCCCGTATATGCGCTTCTCTCTGGCATGGAGTTCTACACACCCGATCCGGAGATAATGCGTGTAGATTTGGACACGACCGGATCAGCCGATACTTTGGATTCAGACGGCGAAAACATCGCAAGCGTGCTGGATAGGCTGAGCCGCACGCAAAGGTCTACGAAAGAACGCATCGATCAGTACCTACGCGCGATTGTGCCGGGCCTTGAGCGAGTCGAGACGGTCGAGTTCGAACACTATAAGCTGCTCAACTTCTACATCACGGCTGCGGGGTTCCTATCCAAGTTTCTGGCGAGCAGCATGTCGGATGGCACTCTCCGCGCATTAGCGCTGCTTGTAGCGCTGTTCCAGAACGCCGGCAGTGATTCGCGGGTGTCAGTCATCGCAATCGAAGAACCCGAGACCGGACTGCATCCGGCCGCGACCGCTGTGCTTCTCGACGCGATACGCGAGGCGAGCGGCTCGGTTCAGGTGGTAGCGACCAGCCACAGCGCGGATCTGCTTGATAGTTCCGATATAGCCAGCGACGCTATTAGGGCCGTTTCCTGGGAAAACGGGCAATCGGAGATCCTGGTCGTCGACAATGCGACCCGTTCGGCACTGCATGACCGGCTCTACACGGCGGGGGAACTCTTGCGAATGGGCGGCCTGATTCCAGAACCCCACCAATCCGATGCCGACGCCGAAAGCGAGGTTCAACTCTTCCGCTAAATGGTGCCGCTATATCTCGCCTGCATAGTGGAAGGTCAAGGGGATTTCAACGCCGCGCCCGAGTTGCTAAGACGCTTGGTCAGGCTTGTGAATCCGGATGTATACGCGGACGTGCGTCCATTCAGATCAGAGTCGGCCGGAGTAAGCTGGTGTTGCTGGGCGAATTGGAATGGGCCGTGGAACTTGCTGGCAGGGGACTTCGCTCACCCGGCGCGGTGCTGATCGTTATCGACAGCGACGACGATTGTCCTAAGGAGTTGGCGCCCCTGAGCCTGGGTCGGGCCACGGCTACTGCCAACGGCCGGTGGCCGGTTGGAGTTGTTCTCGCGAATAGGGAGTTCGAGAGTTGGTTCATCGCGGCGGCTGAATCCATTGCCGGCCAGTCAGGCCTTCCGGTCGGCCTGCGTACCCCTCCGGACCCGGAATCCATCCGCGACGCCAAAGGGTGGTTGCAGAAAGCCATGCCTCCGGGTAGAAAATACTCGGAGACCGTCGACCAACCTTCGCTGGCGAGCAAGTTCGATCTCAATGCCGCCCGGAGAGCTCCCTGCTTCGACAAAATGTGCCGCGAGATCGAGCGATTCTGTTCTATAGCGATTACGGTTAAAGTGGAATAACCGTGACGCTGATCGAGCAACGCCTTCAACAGATCTTCCGGGAAGCCTTTGAAAACGACAAGCTGAACCTCACCGATTCGCTTTCGCCGGAGACGCTGCCACAGTGGGACAGCCTGGGTCATGTGAAGCTCATCATGGGCTGCGAAGAGGAGTTCGGCGTCAAGTTCACGATCGAGGAAACGGTCGAGAGCAACAGCGTCGGAAAACTGAAGTCCGTGCTGGCTTCCAAGGGGGTTGTGCGCTGATCTCGCCGGTAGCCGAGTCCGAGCTGGGCGATGTGATGCGCTTCCTGCGGACCGTTTTCGGCGTGGGGGATGGGCACCGCATGTTCCAGGCGGATGTGCTGCGGTGGAAGTGCTTCGCCCCCCATCCATTCTGGGAGGGCAGCCGCGGCTATGCGCTGCGCTACAAGGGCGAAATCGCGGCTTTCGGCTGCTTGGTTCCATGCCGGTTCCTGACTGGGCTGGGGACGGTCTCAAGTTGCAACGTGATCGATTGGGCGGCCAGCAAAGCCGTGCCAGGCGCTGGTATCATGCTCTACCGGCACATCCAGGGACTCGCCGGTACGATGATCAATATCGGCGGGACCGCGGACGCCCGCAACGTGCTTCCAATGATCGGTTTCCAGGCGAGGGGTGAAAGGTACCGCTACACGCGGGTGCTACGGCCGTGGCGTCACTTCCGCCGGGCAAATCCAAAGGACTGGAAATCGCCGCTGCGATTGGTGCGGGATTATCGGGATTGGGGGCGAGCAATGGCCGATGTGGGGCACACACCGATAGCCCGGCGCGTGGATGGCTTCGATGGCGTTCCGGCAGAGGTTTTTCCCGATCCGTCGATTACCCACCAAGTAGTTTGCGCGCGCACTCCTGAATCGCTCAACTATTTTCTGGCCAGCCCCGCGGCCCAAGTGGATGCGTATCTGTTGGAGCGCGAGCACACTCCGGCAGGATATTTTCTGTTGAGCCGTATTGGTTGCCAGTGCCGCATCGCGGATCTTTGGATTCGTTCGGCGGATGGCCGGAGGTGGACCGAGGCCTACGCTGTTGCGGCGGCAGTCGCTCGCACGGACTCTCACATCACCGAAGTTACAGCGGCGGCGGCCCTGCCCCTGCAAGCCGGCGCGCTGCAACAAGCGGGCTACCGCCGCGCGCATGCCGAGCCGGTATTCGTTCTAGACCCGGGCCGCCTGCTGGGCGACCGGAACGATCTTGCCGTAGGTTTGTTGGAGAACGACGGGTATTATTGGAGCGGCGACAGCGGGTAAGAAATCATCCGGCAACGCCGGCGAGGCGGCGTCCGAAATACATCTCTTTGTGACTCGGGTCGGCGCCGATGCGGCGCAACAGGAAAGCGTCCTGGTGGACCTGGTTCAGGCCCGGCTCAGCCGTCACTGCCGTTTGCATGCCGGCGGCCCGTACGGTCTCCACCGCCGCCGGGCCGACGTCTCGCATTTTGCCGTTGGGGTAGCAGAAATGCAGAACTGGCCGATCCAGTTTGGATTCGATCCTCGCCTTTGAACCAGCGATCTCGTCCCGCAGCTCTTCCGCATCGGTCAGCGCCGACAGGATCGGGTGGGTCTTGGTATGCGCGCCGAACTCCACGCCGGAAGCCGCGAGCGAACGGACTTCGTCCCAGGATAGCGGCCGGTATTCGGGTGGGGCTTGTTCCGGGATGGCCGCTTTCAGCAGACGCGGCAACTCGCCGACCAGTTCACGGCGCTCCGCGGGGCTCAAGCTCACGGCAAGATCGGCCAGATGCCGGCCCGCGTCGCGCCGGGAAGCCGCGGATTCCAATTTGAAGCGCAATACGCTTTCGTCAGGCATGTCAATGGATGTCTCGGAAGCTTTCGCTTGCGTGAAAGCGTACACTACGCGGTCAAACCACAGCCACGATTTGCCGTCGATGAAATCGGTCACGAGAAAAACAGTCACCGGAATTCCATACTCGGCAAACACCGGATAGCCGGCCTCCAGGAAATCGCCGTAGCCGTCGTCCACTGTGACGGCCAAGGCGTACGGCGGCAAGTTGCGCCCGGAGCGCAGCCAGCCGGACACAGTGGACATCGAAACCGGATGGTAGTACCGGCGGATGTGAGCGCACTGGCGGGCGAGCGCGGCGCGATCGGCAAAGCGATGGTACATCAGGATGCGAAGACCCTCGCGGTTGAGCCATCGCACAGCCGCGAGGCCTCCCGCTTGGTGAAAGGCGGCTGCAGCGGCGGATTTCAAAAGGCTCGGCACTGAACCAAATGTAGCGTAAGGACAGCCCGGAAGGCCTGTCCCGCTGCTACATTAGTCCACTGAATATGCCTATCCATCAGCGCATCCTGGTTACCGGGGGCGCCGGTTTTGTGGGATCGAGTGTCGCACTGGCCCTGAAGCGAAGCCCGCCACAGATACACGTGACGGCTTTCGACAATCTGCATCGCCGCGGGTCGGAGCTCAACTTGAGCCGGCTGCGCGATGCGGGCGTGGTGTTTGCGCACGGCGATATCCGCTCGCTGGCCGATCTCACCGGCCTACCGGAGCCTCCGGATCTGATCGTAGAGTGCTCGGCGGAGCCGTCCGCGCAGGCGGGCTACGGCGGATCGCCGGAGTATCTGATCGACACCAATCTGACCGGCTGCTATCACTGCCTGGAACTGGCGCGGCGCGTGCACGCCGATTTTGTTTTCATTTCGACAAGCCGTGTCTATCCCTACCGGCGCTTGAACGAACTGGCTTACGAGGAAGGGCCGGAGCGCTTCCACCTCTCGGCGCAGCAGACCGTGCCCGGCGCTTCGGGTTTGGGCGTAAGTGAGGAGTTTCCTCTGGACGGGCCGCGCTCGCTCTACGGCATGACCAAGCTGGCCGGCGAATTGATGGTGGCCGAATATGGCGATGCGTATGGAATCCGTTACCTGATCGACCGCTGCGGTCTGCTGACCGGGCCTTGGCAGATGGCCAAATCCGACCAGGGCGTCATCGCGCTCTGGATGGCGGCGCATTATTTCCGCCGGAATCTCTCCTATATCGGATTCGACGGCAGCGGCCGGCAGGTGCGCGACTACCTGCACATCGACGATTTCTGCGACCTCCTTTTGGAACAGATTGGGAACTTCGAGACCTATCAGGGCCGTTTGTTTAACGTGGGCGGAGGCCTGGGCTACAGCCTGTCGCTGGTGGAGGCCACGCGCCTGTGCGAGGAGATTACGGGCAACCACATATCGATCGCGGCGGTGGCGGAAACGCGTCCCGCGGACGTGCGCATCTACCTGACCGACCACCGGCGGCTGACGTCGGTGAACGGCTGGCGGCCGCGGCGGGATGCCCGCGCCACGCTCGCGGATATCTTCGACTGGATTCGCGGGGCGGAAGAGCAAGTGCGGTACGCGCTAGAATGAGCGCGGCGATCGTTCAACCATTCAACCAGCGGCGGAAAACATCGGCCAGATGTTCGGTATTCCGCCGCAGATCGAACTTCTCCAGGATTTTGCGCCTGGCGCTTTGCCCCAGGGTGCGCCGGAGTTCCGCATCGTCCATGAGTCTGGCGAGGGCGCGGGCCAGCGCTTCCGCGTCGCCCGGCGGCACCAGCAGGCCGTCGGTTTCATGGGTAATTATTTCCGGGATCCCATTCACCCAGGGAGCGATGCAGGGAATCTCCATGGACATGGCTTCCATCAGAACCACGGGCACTCCTTCGGCAAAACTGGACATCGCCAGCGTATCCGACTCGCGGTACAGATCCAGCAGCTTGTCCTGATTCACGTTGCCCTCGAACGATACGTGGCCCGACAACCCGCGGTTCTCCACGTCCTGGCGTAGAGCGTTCCGCTCGGATCCATCTCCAGCAAACCGCAGCCGGGCGTCGCGACCTTCCCGGACTAGGGCCGCCATCGCCGCGATCAGCAGATGCAATCCTTTCACGGGCGCTAACTGCCCGACACAAATGATCTGGAAGGGCGAGGGGCTTGCGCGGAACGGCCGCGGCTGGAACTTATCGGGATCCACCCCCAAAGTGGTGAGCTCCAGCTTCGGCCAATTCTCATAGCCGCACACGAACATCAGTTGACTGACACCGTACTGACTGATGGCGCAACAGAACCGAGACGCCTGGACTTTCTCCGCGAGCCGGAATCCGGCCGGATTTTGAAACTCCGCGGACCCGTGAAACGTGATCGATAGCGTAACCGCAAAGATCCGGCTTACGAGCAAGCCCACGGTCGATGCATAGTGAGTATGCACGTGCGTCAAGCCGTGGCGGCGCATCCAATCGCCGACCGCGACCGCTTCGGTGAAATAGAACAGGCCGTACAAAAGCCGGGGCCGCTGTGTACTTTGGCGCAGAGCGCCAGCCAGGCCGCGCAGGTAATGCCCCGGCCGTGAAATCAGCGTATGCACGTGCGCGCGCACGAGCCGGACCAAGCCGGAACTTTTCACGTAATAAGTGGAGCGCGCCTCCTCCTGCTCGGCGATGGTCATCAAGCCCATGTCCCTATCCGGATTTCGAATCGAGGCGACGTGCATATCGAACCCAAGCTGGCGCAGGAAACCCACCTCGCGCAGCATGAAAACGTGGTTGACGGCAGGGTATTGGCTCAGTAAATACGCGATCCTGGCGGGGCTGCGCTGGGATTCCACGATCTGAGTCTAGCAGCCCGCCACGCGGTTAGAAGCTGTACTTCAGGCCAAACTGCACCGTACGCGGCCGGTGCGCATCCACAGGATGCAGGAAGGCGCTGCCTGTCAGACAATCTACCCCGTCGCCACCTGCTGCGGAATACCCCGCAGCCGCTCCGCCGTAGCAATTGACCGTATTGTTCGCCTGATTCCCCAAGTTCGAATCGTAGATCCGGAACTGAGTGTGATTGAAAGTGTTGAATGTCTCCAGGCGGACCTCCAGTTCAGAGCTTTCCCGAACTTTGATGTGCTTCAGCAGAGCCATATCGAAGTTCAGCCGGCTCGGATTGTTGAGCGCGTTACGCCCGGCGTCTCCGAAGGTCAAACCGGTCGGAGCGGCGAAGGCGCCCGGATTCAGGAGCAGGGGCCCGAAGCTCAATCCATTGTTGCCTCCCGACGGGACCGGTCCGCGGGGATTACCCACCAGGTCCGGATACGATCCCAAGCCGAGGTTGTTGGCCACGCCGGCATTGTCCGGCACCGAAATACCGTTGAACCCGCCCGCATTGACCACGCTGAACGGCGTGCCCGACTGGAACGAGGTAATTCCCGACAATTCCCAACCCTTCAAAGCCTTCTGCATGGATTCGGAGACCTGGCCCGTGCCATCGCTTGAGAACATCTGTCCTATCGGGCTGGCTATGAACCGCAGAAACGGAAGCTCATAGATGTAGCTGATGTTCAGCAGGTTGCGCTGGTCGAAATTAGAGCTGGCCTTGTTCGACGCCAGATTATAGGAATTGACAAATGTGGCATCGGACCGGTCCGAAGAATCGTCCAGCGAGTGGCTGTAAGTATAGGACACACCCAGGGTGAACGGACCGGCGGTGCGGCGCAAAGTAGTCTGAAACGCGTTGTATGTGGAGTTTGCCGAGTTTTCCAGTGAAATAATCTCCCCCAGCCCCGGATACTGGCGGTAGGTGTTGGGATTCGGAAAGCCGCCGGCCGCCGAGGTATATCCGTAGCAGCCTGCCAACATATTGGTGAAACCGGGGCTGCCCTGGTTGATGACGGCCCCGTTCGTCAGCGTGAAAGAGCTTCCCGTGTATGTCGCGCAATCGCCGCTGACCCCGCCCGAGGCGGTGGGATAAAGGTTGACAACGGGGATGAACGGCTCGCCTGCCGTGTAAGGATTCTGCGAAGCCGGCACCGGCGGCAGTTGGTTGAGATTTCGCTCCAGTGTCAAGTGCGTTCCTTTGCTGCCCACGTATCCGAAGGTCGCCACCATGCTGTCGGGCAGTTCCCGCTGCACGGTGAGGCTCCATTGCTGGACATAGGGCCACACGGCCTTGGTGGGGATGGCGGTGACGTTGGGTGGAAACGCACCCCCTGCCGCGCAATCGTTGGCGTCCACTGCGCCGATGCAAGCATAACCGAAGGGGAAATTCTGGGTCATGTTCAACACCAGCGGCGAACTGGCCTCCAGCGAGCCGGTATTAGCCTCGTTGCCGGTGCCGTGCTCGTAGAAGATTCCATAACCGGCGCGGATCGAGGTCTTGCCGTCGCCCCTGGGATCCCAAGCGAAGCCGATGCGGGGCGCCCAGTTCAACAAGTGCCCCTGCATGCAACTGGCGGGCAGCGTCATCGCGGAGCTGGGATTCGCCAGGGCTCCAGCGCCGACGCCGCAATGCACCAGGCCGTTAGTAATGGCCGGATCCAGGTTTTCCAGGTTGATGGGCACGGGGTCGTTGACGCCGGTGTTCGGGTCGATCGCGCTATATTCCAGGGCGCTGGTGTTCGGGTCGATGACGACGTTACTCGCGATGGCCTGGCTGAACGCCCCGGGCACCCAATTATACTCGTTCTGGTCAGGCGTATGGTATGTTCCGAATAAGCTCAGCCGCATACCTAAGTTCAGAGTCAAGCGCGAGTTCACCCGCCAATCGTCCTGGATATACGGCTCCAAGATCCGGTATCGCTGGCGATATACCCCTTGCGCGCTGTCCTGGGTAAAGCTCTTGATATCGTTCCGCACGCCCGCGCCGTGGAACAAGAAATCGGCGAAAGCGTTCCCCGTAGTGTTGCTGTAATTCGCCTCGTTGCTGAATGTCAGGATACCCTGCACATCCCCGGTCACCGCGCCGATCGGAGAATTGGTCTGATCCCTTTGGTAGAGGATGAATTGCGTTCCGAACTGAAGGTTGTGCTTTCCAACAACTTTCCCCAGGTGGTCGGCGAAATTATAAATCGGATTGGTGTGGTTCCACGGCATGTATCCGGCATCCACCGCGAAGCCGATGCCGCCATATTCCTGGTTGGTCCCGCCGATCACAATTCCCGGCATTTTCCCGCCGAAACCGTTGTTGAACAGGTACCCGATAGGGCATTGGTTCGACGGGTCCACGTACTGGCACGGCTGGTCCAACGCTGCTGGCCGCTGCCAGCTTGCTCCGGGACCGTTAGTATCCTTCAGTGTGATCGTGGAGTTGGTATAGCTGAACGAAAACTCATTGAGCAGCGTGGGCGAAAGCGTCTGGGTGAGGCCAGCCACCAAGCTGATACCGGGGCCGGTAAACTCGTTTTCAATTGTTGGGAAACTGTTCTGAATCGCGCCCCACTGCGGTATTGGCACCGTGGTGTCCCACGAATCGTGGATATAGCGGACCATCAGCCGCGTCTTCTCGGTGAAGTTATGGTCGATGCGGAACAGTTCTTCCCGCCAGTTCGTGGGAGGCGAGACGGTCGCGTCGTAGCACGACCCGATGGTGGAGTTGCACCCCGAAGTTGCGTTGGGTAACGGGATCACGCCCGTATTCAAGATGGCCACCGCATTCCGGTCCAACTGGTAGTTCTGGCCGTTGATCTGGTTATTGAGAAACGGCTGTACTGGAAACTCGGGTCCCGCGGTTACAAAGGGCGTCGGACAATCGGGATACTGGGCGCGGAGAAACTGCTTATTGTTGGCCGGGCACACGTCGCTGAAGTCGCCGCCGCGCTCAGCCACGGAAGGAACCGCCTGATTGTACTGATATGGCGATCTTTCCGCCCTGTACTCCTCCGACCAAAAGAAGAACGTCTTATCCTTCCTGGTGTTGTAGTGGTTCGGGATGTACAGCGGGCCGCCGATAGTACCGCCCAAGTCCGTCCGGCGATACAGTGGAGCGCCCTGCGTCTCATCGAAGAAATTTCGGGCGTTGAGCGTTTCGTTGCGCCCGAAGTAGTAGCCGTTGCCATGAAAGTCCTGCGCGCCCGATTTGGTGACGACCAGAACCGTACCCGAGGCCGTCCGCCCGTACATCGCGCCGTAGTTGGAGGTCAGGACTTTCACCTCCTGAATGGCGTCCAAGCTGGGATACACGATCAGCGTGCTATTGGAACCGTTGATGCCGACATTCAGCAGGTCGGAGCCGTCCACATCGAATGTGTTGTATTCCACGCGGCCGCCATTGACGCTGTACTTCGTGCTGCCGACCACGCCGACTTTGGCTTCATCCTGGCCGGTCTGGTTGCTGACGCCCGGAGCCAGCGCGATCAACTGCGTGAAATTGCGACCGTTAAGCCCGGTCTCCACGACTTCCTTCTGCGTGATGGTTCCGGAAACCTGGGCCGTATCCGTGTCCACCCCGGCGACCCTTTGCCCGGCCACTTCCACCGACGTGTTGGCCTGGGCGGGTTCCAACGTTACATCCAGGCGCGCCGTCGCACCGGCGACATCGACTTTCCGTTCGAATCTCTTGAACCCCGGCGCCGCGACAGAAACCGTGTAAGAGCCCGTTGGAAGACTCGCAAACGCGTATTCGCCCCGCTCATTGCTCGCCACGCTTTGGGCCTTCCCGGCAGCGCCGGTAATGGTCACCGCGGCCCCCGGGAAGACCGCGCCGCTCTTATCCGTAACCGTGCCTGCAACCCCGGACGCGCTTGGCGGCGCCTGCGCCACTGCAGGTCCCGCCAGCCCGGCGAGCAGAGCTAAGACGCATAAACCATGGCTTGCACTTTTCAACTGTATTTTCCCCTTTCGAAGGACCTACGTTCGCCTGGACCTGCCAGTCATTGCGCAGGTAGGCGTTTAAGTTGCTCTTTGATCCAATCGAAGTACTTCAGCTTATCCGCCTGGAACTGCGCCAACGCGTCTTGGTGCGGCACGATCTTGGCCTGTGAAGGCGCGGCCGCCGTGATGCGCTCTCTGGCCGCCAGTGGCGTCACTTCGGGCTCGTTGAGATATTGCAGGCGCACCGGCGCCTTCACCTTGCCAAACCATTCCACCGGATCCAGCGGCGCCACGCGTTTGAGGAATTCGGGCTTCACATAGGCCGGGCGCTCTTCCTCGGGCACCATGCTCGATTTCGCCATCCAATCCGGCCAATCGCCCCAAGTGTCCGTCAGATCCAAGGCTTTAATCCGCGGTTCGACAGCGCTGGTCAGGATGCCAATGGCCGCGCCGGAGCCTTCCCCAAACATCCCGGCGCGGTTCACATCCACATCGTTCCGCAGCGCCAGATAGTTCAAGACCATTTGTACGTCGTGCACTGAAGCGCCCAGGGCCTCCCGCAATTCACTGATGAACCATTCCTTCATCGGACGATCGTGGTAGCGATGCCCTGTCAGCGCCGAGAGAAACCCGACCGCGGCAAAGCCGTCCTTTGCCAGCAGCGCGCAGTATGCCTCGTTCATGAAGCGGTCCGTGTCGGAAGGAAAGCTGTAGAGATAGAGAATGACCGGCGGCTTGGGCTGGTTTTTTGGCAGGACGAGAAACAGGTAGATGGGATCGCCCGCGCGCCAGGTCACTTGAATCATCTCACGCGCGAACGTGGGGTACTCGTCATGCTGTCCGATTACGACATCTTTTATTCTCAAGCCGCTGCCGGCCACGGGAAGCGAAGTCCAATCCTCTCTAGCCGCTGGAGCGGGCGCGGAGAGGGAATTCTGGCCGTACCCGGCACTCATACATAGACATCCAAGAAGTAATATGTGTATTGCGATTGTCTTCAAGAATAGGCTCCCCCGGCAGGATCGCCCGCCCGCCAACTTACGCTGACACAAACACGAATGCGGCAGACCGGCTTTTTGACGGCCGGTCTGCCGCTCTCAAATACAGCCTTAACCCTAACCCTTTACTGGTGGCAACTTTGCGAATTCGCAGGGTTTCCGGGCGGGCAAGCCGTGGTCACGGCGGGAGCGGGGCAAGTCGGGAGGGCCACAATGTAGCCGCCCACGTCGCCGCCGATTTCCTTCGCGCCGCATAGACCATTGTTGGTGGTACCCAATTGCTGAGTCTGTTTGAAGTGCGAACGGTAGTACGTCATTCCGGGGTCGCCGCCAACCGCTTTGTACGGAACAAAGTCCGGTGTAGTGGTGTTGATGTTATTCTGAATCGCGGTCACTAAGTTCTGCGTATTGGTGTAATTGGTTTTGCTGACACTTTCCGCATCGGTTACCACGCGCAGCATGGACCAGGCGCGGTATGTGCCGTTGCGCACGTTCGGGAACGTGGTGCCCGGTGTAACGGGACAGATTCCACTGCCCAGGCTGCTGGTGCAGTAGGGCAGTGCGCCGGTGGTGTAGACCGACTGGATCGGATCGACACTGTTCAGCGTCAGATAACCATACGGAGCGTTGAGATTGGCGTTGGTTATCTTCGAAACATTGCCGTAGCTGAAGAAGGTGTAACCGACGGCGTCCTTGACGTTTAGAACGCCCGTGCCAACCAACTCGCCGGTGCCGATGGCGCGATAGCGCTGCCCACCGGTTGTGGCCGGCAAATTCAACGGATTGTCGCAGGTTCCTGGAGTTGGGGTGCTGGCAGAGGCAGGGCAGTTTTGTCCCGTAGCTCCGGGATTTACGCCGGTCTCCTGGGAGAGGCCTACCTGGGTTCCCTCGATGCACGGTCCCGGTGTCGGACCGCCGCAGCGGATGTCTGTAAACTCATGTGTGTTCATGGTGCCGGACATCGGCTCCCGCTGTACCACGCTAATGGGGCCGTTGGCCAACCCGGGCACGCCGAACAGGTTCAAGTCGGCCTCGGCGCCGCTAAACAGCAACTGCAAGGACGATAGCTCGATGTCCGTGATGGCCGGGTTCCCTCCGGTTACTACGCCTCCACTTTCCGTAAGACCGTACCCCAGCCCGCTGGTATTGGTCCGGTTGACGATGTAGACAACCGGCGAAGCCCCGACGTCGGTAGTGCTATACGCCTTTATCGTCTGGCTGGTAATGGGATCCTTGCCCGTAATGTTGAAATTCACCGGCTGCGCGTAAGAACTGGAGAACGCGCTCAAGATGTTGGTCCCAACCTGCGTCGTGCAGGTGGTGCCCGTACCGTAGCCCAAGCCCGTGTAGTCGACCGCGTCCAACTGGTTCAAAACCCGGCAGTTCGCGAAATGCGCGTCTTCCGGGCGGATATCCGTGAAGGCCGTCGTGATCTTGGCATTGTTTAGCGCGTTGTACACGGCCGACGGCACAACGGAAGCCTGCACCTGCCCTTGAAACAGACCGGCGCCGATCAGTTGTATGTTGCCGGAACTGAACGGGCCGGTTTCCAGCAGCGGATCCAGTTGCAAGGTGGTCCTCGGAACGGCAAAGAAGGCCCGGTTGCCCAACACGGAATCCAACGAGATGTACGCCCAAACTTCCGTCGCCGCTTTGTTCCAAACGATCCAGATATTACCGGTCTGTGGAACGATGGACGAATTCCGCGAATCGGCGATCTGTGCACAGTTGTTCGTGCCCGTGCAGGTCCCCTTGATCGTAAAATACTGGGCGCCGCCGGCGGGACCGCCCGCCAATTGGTTCCACGCCCCGGTGGCCGCCGTCTGCCACATGGCGGACGAGCCGGCGCCAAGTACCTTGACGACCGTCGCCGCATTGGCGGCTGGCGCCGCAACTACCGCCGCAGCCAACACAGCCGCGGAGAGAAACGTCGATACTCTCATTCGTGATCTCCTTTTTATTTCCAGCCTGACAGAGTTAGTCTTGTTGAGTCATACGGACACACTCCGCACGCGCTTGCATGCGTCTCACCCACCGCGCGCCACTAACCGGCGGTGCACGGCCACTGAGAAGTATAGTTCGCTTGAGATAACAACTTGATGACTGTTGAAGCGATATTTCGTTTCGTTTCGGTAACGAATCTATCAGTGTCGCGACACGGCACCGCCCGCCGTGCTTGTAACCGAACATTCATATTATTCTTGTTGTCCCATCCGCGGTGCCATAGTAATATAAGCCGTACTACGATTCGCCGGGTGCGTTTGGCCGTCGGCACGCGAGCTATCTATGAAGACTTTCGCTCTCATTATCATTCTTATCGCCACGAGTCTGTTCGCCCCCGGCGCATCGGCTCAACCCGCCGTCGCCCAGGTCAGCAATGCAGCCAGCGAAAGCCTGGCGCTATTCGGAACCCAGAGTGTCTGGGCGACTCTGCCCGACGCCTCTATCGCACAAGGATCCTACTTCTCCGTTTACGGCACAGGCTTCGGTGTCTCCTCGTCAACTTGCGCCACCGACTACTACGACTGTTATTGGAAGCCTTACCCGCTACCGACTTCGCTCCAGGGAACTTCTGTCGGTGTCACCGTAAACGGAACCACGGTCGACGCCTACATCGAATACGCCGCGGAGAGCGGTTCTGCCGCTCAGATCAACGCCGTGCTGCCCTCCAACACACCTGTCGGAACGGGCACACTCACGGTCTCCTATAACGGGGCGACTAGCAATCCGGTACCCATCACCGTGGTCCCCGGTTCGTTTGGAACGTTCACCTGGACCGGCGCCGGCAGCGGCCCGGGGATCTTTACGAACGCGGTTACTTACGCCTTTTACACACCGATCGCCAGCGCCAATCCGAGTACCTCGACGGCGTCGGGCGACTACGTGACCATTTGGGGCACCGGCTTAGGTCCCGCCGCCAATGCCACAGACGAGGAAAATGCTGCGCCGGGAAGTGCCGACCAGTGTCCGGCAGCGTTTCCGTGCCCCACCGTATGGGTCGGCGGCCAGAAGGCTACCGTTACCTATGCCGGCCGCTCGGGCTACACGGCGCTCGATCAGATCGATTTCATTGTGCCGCCAGGCGTACAAGGGTGTTACGTGCCCGTGGCCGTGGTCACAGGTTCCATTACCAGCAACCTAACCAGCATATCCGTGAATCCGAACGGAGGCCCGTGTACCGACGCTGATGGTATCGGCATGAGTTATTTAAATGCGCTGCTTTCTAGCAAAGGGTATGCCGATATAGGCGTCATAGGCCTATCCTCGCAACTTTGGAATATCAATATCGGCCAAGACGTCTTTGAGCAGTGGCTCGACGACACGGTCAGCGCTCAAATCGGCAAGTTCAGCCCTTATGCGCTGGATACGATCCAGGGATTGACGCAAGCGCCTTCCGCGGGTACCATGGGCGCCTGCACCTCCGCTCCTTTCCTGGGCTATCCACCGCCGGCAGACTATGGGTTCGGTAATGTGACATCGTTTGACGCGGGCCCTTCCCTAAGCATCCTCAGTCCGGTGAGCTCCGTCGGAGCCGTGTCCGTCCCGCAGCTCACCACCGCGGCCGGATCTCTGGCGGGATACGGAGGCGTGGTCGGCGGCATCGCGGCGCTGCCAACCGGCAACATCCTGGACTTTCAGGAGTGGCAAACACCGTTCTTGTGGCTTTCGACGGCAAATAGCGACGGTACGTTTAACATCGACGGGCTTTCTTCGGGTACTTATACCGTGACCGCTCCCGGCGGCAAAGATGTGGGCGCCTTCACGGCAACGCTCGACGTACTGTCGACCGACGCTTCGTTTCAGTGGACTAATGCCGGCCTCTTCGGCAACCAGAATGGAACCCCGGCGATATTCCGCGACACTCCGCTAACCATCACCTGGAGCGGCGGTAATCCCGAGGGGTTCATGGATATTACCCTGGTGGGTTCCACTGTGACTTTCACGGTGCCCTCCAACCTCGATCCGGGCGTGCAGGTGGAGTGTATCGTGCCAACCAGCCTCGGCTCGTTCAATGTTCCCGTTTACATGCTGCAGACGCTGCCGGCGTCCGCTAACGGACCATTGGCCGCCGGCATGGTTCTGGTAGGTCCCATCGGCGCGCCACAGAAGATCAGCCCGCCGCCAGCGGGCCTGGATGCGCTTTACATGTACTACCGGCTCCTCTCCGGCTACACGGTCGAGTGGCAGTAAAGGCGTTTGAGGGTATTAACCTAATTTAGCGACGTGGGTGCGTCAACTATCCAATTATTCGTTCGAGAACACACCGCTAGCGGGATGCGTAGCGCAAAGGTTATACTAGCTAGTCTATGAAATCAATGGTCTTTTACTTCGCATGTTGCGCAGCCGCTTCTATAACGGCTGGGCACGCGCAATACCTGGTGACGTTCCAGGGGCCGGCCATCGTCTCTCAGGACCCTACCGTCTCCTTCTTCGACCCCACCACACTCAACCCCGGCGGCACACTTTCCGTGCCGGGCGCCTTTCAATTCCTGAGCCTCTCCGACGGCAGCGAACTATACTTCATCACCAACAATACCGGCGCCGCTATTACCGTATTGCACCCCAAGGCCAGGACGGCGGCGGCGGCCGTGGCCGGGCAGCACAACATAGGCAATTTTGCCAATCCGCTGAACTGTGCCGCGCTGTCGCCCGATGGCAGCCGGTTGGTGGTTGGTGAGAACGCGGTGCACATTATCGACACCGGCAGCAACGTCGACCTGACGCCCAACGGTATCGGGGTGGGAGCCGGCGCGACCGTGATCGGTGTGGTTGTAAGCTACGACAGCCAAACGGCATTCGCGCTAGCAACCTACAATGGGACCAGCTACCTGGCGGCGATCGGTATCGCGCAGTTGGCCGTGACCAATTCCATAACCTTTACCGGGACGGCCAGCGCCTTGGCCCAGGGACCGAATGCGCTGTTATATGTCGGCCTCCCTGGCCAGCTCTTGGAAATCAATCCGGCGACGTTGTCGGCCACGCCCAATGGCACGTTAACAATCAACGCCACGCCGGGTCCCCTCGCTTTCACTCCGGACGGCAATTACCTGGTGGCGGCCAATCAAACGTACGGTACGCAGCCGGCCTTGCTGCTGCTCAATCTCAACAACCACTTGGTGGAGGGTGAGGTACCCTTCACCGGCCTTGCCGCGCTGGCTACCTCCCCGCTCACCGGGACAACGGCTGTCTTCGACAGCCTGTATATGGCATCCCCCTACACAGTCTATCCATTCTCCAGCGGCGGTCAATCGTTGTTTACGCTGCAGATCGGCAGCAACGGCGGTCTGGTTCTCGACATACCCGTGATTGCCGGTATCACCGACAGCGCGCAAGCCGCCATGGCGCTTTCCAACGATCTGGGCTTGCCCGGCCGCAATTACCCGCAGTTTCTCTTCACGGTAACCGATGGCGCACTAGACCCCTCGGGGAATTACTCTCTGAACCGTATCGATCCGGCCTCTTCGCTGCTCACGTCACAGGCACTGTTGCTTTCCACGACGCCGGGCGCGGTGGCTTACTATGCGCCCACCTTCACCGGGAACACGCCGGTAACAGTCCTCCAATACGGCAATAATCAGACGCTGCTGCCAGGGGGCGTTTCGCTGCCGCTGGTGGTCCGGGTGCTGGATCAGAATGGACTCCCCATCAGCGGCGCGGGCATCAATTTCGATCCCAGCGCCGGGACCGTCAACCCCGCAAACACAGTGACGGGCGCGGATGGCTACGCCCAAGCCATCTACACAGCCGGCAGCGCCCCAACGGATATCGGCTCCATCACGATCACCGCGACCGCCGAGGGGGTGGTGTCGCAGAGTTTCTCAGTGACGGTAGGGACCGGCCAGACAATCTATCCAGCGGCGCTGACGGTTGTGTCCGGACAGGGGCAACTCGTTCTCGAGGACCTGGCTTCCGGTACCCCGCCGTTCGACAACGAGCCGTTGGTGGTCCTGGCCACCGACGTCAACGGGAATCCGCTGCCGGGCACGTTGGTGACTTTCACCGCCACATCCGGAGCGGGCCTTCTCCTGGCGCCGGATGGATCGTCCCAGCCGGCGGTGGTGTCGCCCGCCGATTCATCCGGGCAGGCTTCCATCACGTTCGTGCCGCCGCTGGTGGGATCCTTCCCCGGCTTCCAGGGAGACGTCGTGACGGCTAGCGTTACCGTCCCAGGTTCGTCGTCCGGCACCACCTCCACGATCAGCCAAAATTTCAACGTCACGACCATGCCCCTGGATATAGGGTACTGCCAGAATCCGCCGTGCACTCCCATCATTCCGCTGATCGTGCAAGTTCTGCAACCTGCCACGGGCACCGTTCTCAAGGGAACCGCGGACGCCACGCTTCCGGATCCGGTACTGGTCCAGGTTTACGCGGCTACGGGGATACCCATTCCTAACATCGGGGTGAAGGTGAGCACTGGCAATTTCACGACCTTGCCGAATGCGAGTTGCGCCGGTTCGAACAATGCGGGCTTGGCATTGACCAACGCCAGCGGCCTGGCCACCTGTAACGTGGTTTTGAACGGCGTGCCCGGCACCGAGCCGCTCACCATTAGCGTGCCCGGCATCGGCTACGGCAACGGTTCCGGCGTGGTTCTCAACGACTACACCTTGACCATCGTGCCGGGTGCGCCCGCCAACGTAAACATTCTTGCCGGCAACAATCAAGTGGGAATTAAAGGCAGCAAGCTGCCGTTGCCGTTTATCGTGCAGGTGACCGACGCCGGAAACAATCCGATACCGGGAGTACCCGTTAGCTGGAACGTGACCGCCGGTTCCCTTATTTTGTCCGGCATTACAACGACTACAGGTCCAACCGGCAAGGCTAGCGCCACCGGAACGCCGCTCAGCGCGGGCGGAAGCACGATCACGTTGCAAGTCACGGCCGCATCGGTGTCGGCCACCTTTACCGTGCTGGTTGAAGTTCCGCCCGCCAGCATTAACATCGTTTCCGGCAATAACCAAAGCGCGCCCATCAATGCGCCTCTCGGCGCGCCGCTGGTGGTGCAACTCCTGGACGGCTCCAATAACCCGGCGTCGTACGCTCCAGTCGTATTTACTTCCAGTGCCACGCAGATACTGAGCGCCACCTCCGTGACAGCCGATGTAAACGGGATGGCCTCCACTACGGTTACCTCGGTGGGCCCCATCGCGGGAACTTCTCTGGTCGACGCCATCAACGGTGCGGGTAAGAGCGCCTTAATTGCCAAATTCTCGATCACCGCGCTGCCGCCCGGTCCTCAAGGACCTAGTGTCTTGAATTCCGCCACCTTCGCGCCTGGTATCGCCCCAGGCTGTCTGGTGACGTTCATCGGCCTGGGTTTGACCCCCACCATCCAAGGCGTCGTTACGGATCCTTCCCAGATGCAAGGATACGCCGTATCGTTCGATGGGATCCCCGCCCCGATCCTGGCCCTGGTGAACCAGAACGGGACCCAGCAGATCAACGCGCAAGTTCCTTTCGAAGAATCGCCGGGGCCGTCCGACACAATTACCATCGAAACCCCACAGGGTTCGGCCACGCTCAGCAATATCACGGTCAATACCTTGGCCCCAGGCATCTTCACTAGCGGAACACTGACGGCCTATGGCCAGAATTATGCGTTGGCGGAAGCGGTGCGCCCGGATGGCAGCTTAGTCAGCGCATCGAATCCGGCCCAGCGGGGCGAAAACATTACGTTCTTCGCCACAGGCCTGGGCCAGACGGTACCCTCCGCATCCACCGGGGTGCTTGGCCAGCCCGGCCAGATTGTCGGCGGAACCTTATATGCCGGCGTGAATAATCAAGGCGACGCGGTGGTTTCGGCGATCTATGAACCTAACGCGCTGGGGCTTTATGCGGTGACCATTCAGATCCCGTCCACCACAACGCCGGGACCCGTGCAGCCGCTGGGCTTATTGATGTTGGATGCTACCGGCGCCAGTTATAGCGCCCAGCCGGCTTACCTGCCGATTCAGTAGCCGGCGTGCGACTCAAGGCCACGGCCGCGGCCGAGTGGCGCCGCGGCTGTCGGCGGGCTTGTGCGTGCCCCTCCATCCCGAGTACAAGAACGCCGCATCCAAACCCGTGGACCGCGGGGCGGCTGGCGGGAATCGATCAAGCCCGAAAGGACGGGAAGCCGCATGGGCGGCCAATGACCGCAGGTAAACCCGTGCCGGAAATGCAACTCGGGGTTAGCCGCACGTCGGTTATCCGGTTGCGACTTCCCGGAAGCGCTTCTCTAGCCTAGCTTAGCTAAGCTAGACCTAGCTAGAAAGAACGCATGGCCTGTTCAACAACCCCGATAGCCCGCGACAACTGGGAGAGGGAAGGTAATCCGTGACGAAACCGACGATTCTTGTGGCAACGTGGGGCGATGGGCTGTTCGCGGTCACCGGCGATGGGCGCACGCAAGAGATTGCGAACCAGCCCGTCAGAGGGCTCGCACCGGATGGACGCGGCGGTGCGCTCGCCATTGTCGGCCGGCATTCGCTGCGCAGGCGTGCACCAAGCGGCGAATGGGCAACCGTCGCAACGAGCGAGTTCGAGCTTTCGTGCTGTATGACTGTTCGAGACACCATCTACGTTGGAACGGACGATGCACGCATGCTGCGGCTGAGCCATGGGGGCGGTGTGCTCGATCCTATCGCCGGTTTCGACAGCGTCGCGGGGCGGGATGCCTGGTTTGCTGGTTCGGCAATTGTTAATGGGCAGCGTCTTGGGCCGCCGCTGGGTATTCGCTCGCTCGCGGCCAACTCGAACGGGAGCATACTGTTCGCCAACGTTCACGTGGGCGGCATTCCGCGTTCAATGGATGGCGGAAGAACCTGGCAGCCAACCATAGATATCCACAGCGATGTTCATGAGGTGCGCGCGCACCAGGCAAATCCCGACATGGTCGTCGCGGCGTCCGCTATCGGCCTTTGCATTAGCCGCGACGCAGGAGCAACGTGGACCATCGAACGCGACGGCCTACACGCATCGTACTGCTCCGCGGTAGCGTTCTCGGGCGATGACATTCTTGTCTCCGCGTCGACAGATCACTTTGCGGCCCAGGGAAGAATTTATCGTCGGCCGATCAGACCGGATGGATACACAGTGGCCGTCGAAGATGGCCTGCCTACGTGGATCGATGGTATCGCCGACACAGGTTGCATCGCCACGAACGGCCCAACGATTGTGGTGGTTGACAGAGCTGGAACCCTGTACCTGTCAACTGAGTTCGGGCTGGCTTGGTCACGGAGCGGCAGCGCACTACCCACCCCGAGTTCCGTTCTAATCTGTTGACCAAAATCGAACAGCTCAGGCTTGCTCCCAATTCAGTTATCAGCCTGGAAGGGTCAAACGGCGCGGCACGCAACAATTTGGCGTGTCGCCCCAACAACGGCCGGCGCAACCAGAAGGAGGCGGGCGGCGCCCGACTTGCCGCGGCAGATCTTCCTCGTGAGACCGGCCGGAGGGCCTTGCCGAGCCGCAACCCGCTTTTGTTCCGCGCGCCGTAAACGGGTGGCGCGGCCTATCCTACTGCCACTCCACGGTGTATCCCGCGAGGAAGCGGTAGTACAAAAACGCCGCATCCAAACCCGTAGGGGGCGGGGCGATCGGCGTCACCGCGCTGGCCGGGCCGACCAGGACCAGACCGGCGAGCGGCACATCCGCGCCGCCCGCTGGCAGGGCTGCCAGCACATATGTAGGCACATTGAACGACCCCGCGCTGGCGGGCGCCACACACTCGACATACACGCCCGGCTCCGGGTTGGTCGGGGAGGGCAGGGTGTTCTGCACCGTGGAACCGATGAGCGTGATATCCACGAACCCTTGCGGATCCCCGCCAGTCCAGGTGATATTCAGCGGCGTATTGCGAAATATCTGAGGCGTGGCGGTCTGGTTGGCGAAAGTACTCTCGTTTGTCCACACGAATGACGCGGCGGCGGACGAAACATCGATGGTCCCCGTCAGGGCGTTTACCGCTGCGCCGCCCGGACCGGTCACAATGTAGTTGCCCGAAGCGATACGAGTTGCGTTGTATGTGCCGTCGCCGTTGGCGGTGGCGTCCCAATAGAATGGCGCTTCGGCTGTTGCCGTGGCATTCAATATTCCGGCGTCCGTATCCCCGCCTACCAAGCCATCGTATCCATTACCGTTCGAATTCTTGGCGACGGACTTGGTTGCGAGGGGACCTTGAATAGTCAAGGCGGGTCCGGCGTCCAGGTATGTTACATAACCGAGGCCGTAGTCCGCCGGCGGGGGGTAGCCCAAGTACGGAATCGCCGTGCAACTGTTCACCGAAGGCAGGCGCGTGAAACCCCGGAATAAATCAAGCGCCGCAGCGTCGTATGTGCCGATCTGGCCGTCTACGATGTCGTTGTCCCATTGGATAAACGTGCCGCCGCCTAAGTTGACATTCCAAAAATTGCTCAGCAGACCGATGGCCGCAACGTTCGCCGACCCCTTGCTTTGCAGGGCGGCGGCGATATCGTTCATATTCACATCGTCGGCCTCCTGGCAGGTGGCCCCGTTGGCATCCAACGGCATGGTGGTGAAGTTGCTGGTGGTCTGAGCCCCGCCCGGCGGGCCGGTCTGGACCGCCACGCTCACGTGACAACCGGTCGTTACGCCAGTGGGAACATAGAAGATGATCTCGTCTTCCCCCGTATATCCCGACCGTCCCGCATAATACAAATTGGCCTGCTGGTTCCCTACCCAAACCGTCACCGATAGGTTCGCGCCGCGCAGATCGCACGTATCCGGACACGGCGGGGCGGTGGCTTCGGTGGCAGGATCCGGCGCGGGCCCCAAGCCTGTGCCCCAAAGGATCACAACTTGTCCCGGCTTGGCGGTGTGCGAGGGCGTTAGGGCCGCGTAGTTCGTGTCGGTGATGATCCCCGGACCGTCGCCGGCCTGATTCTGCGCAAACGTTCCGAAAGAACTGGCCACCACATTAATGGGCGCCGCGGCACTGGTCTGCCCGTTGTACGTCACGGTGAGCGTGCCGGGGCCGATGGGCGTGCTGGAAGGCAAAATGGCGTTGAGCTGGGAATAGCCGGTGAGCTGCGCGGCAAACTCGATGTACGCCGCCACCGGGGGATTTTGTCCGACGGTGACGCTCACCGAAGTGCCCCCGACTTCGGTCGGCAAAGGGTAGGGATTCCAGATCGCAGCCGCTCCGCCAAAACCGTTTCCATAGACGGTAAAGTACGATCCTTGCGCGATGGAACCGTTAGGCAGGGTGTTCCACCCGCCTTGCGGCGCGGGCACCGACAAGCTGGCGCTGGCCGCATTACTGATTTGGGAGACCGTGGGCTGCGCAAAGCCGACGGTCCCGAACAAGCCAAACATCAGAATAATTGCAAAAGCGCTTTTCATAGTGTCTCCTTTTTTCGCTGATCTAACTAAACTCCATCGCTGCGGCGTCCGGTTCCTAAAAAGCGAACTTCAGTCCAAACTGCATGGTGCGTGGGCGGTGCGCGTCGATCGGATGCAGGAACGCGCTCCCCGTCAAACAGTTGACCCCGCCGCCGCCCGCCGCGGAATAACCCACACTCGCCCCGCCGTAACAGTTGACCGTGTTGTTCGCCTCGTTGCCAAAATTCGAATCGTAGATGCGGAACTGAGTGTGGTTGAAAACGTTGAACGCTTCCATGCGCAGTTCGAGGTCGCCGCGCTCCCGGATCCGGATGTGTTTGAGCAGGGCCGTGTCGAAGTTTACGCGGTTGGGATTGTTTAACGCATTGCGCCCGGCGTCTCCGAAAGTCAGTCCGGTCGGCGCGGCGAAGGCGCCCGGATTCAGAAGCAGCGGTCCGAAGCTACGTCCGTTGTTGCCGCCGGATGGAACACTGGCATTCGGGTCGCCCACCACATCCGGATAGGATCCCAGGCCCAGGGTATTCGCGACGCCGGCGTTGTCGGGAACCGAAATGCCGTTGACCCCGCCCGCATTGATCACGCTGAACGGCGTGCCCGATTGGAACGTCGTAATCCCGGACAATTCCCAGCCCTTCATGATCTTTTCAACGGTGTCGGAGGGAGCGTGTCCGGTGTGGACGGTATACATCTGTGCCAGCGGAAGCTCCACGACATAGCTGACATTCAACAGGTTGCGCTGGTCGAAATTGGAACTCGCTTTGTTGGACGCCAGATCGTAAGAGTTGACGAACGTGGCGTCGGACCGGTCGGAAGAATTGTCGAGCGAGTGGCTATAGGTATAAGCGACGCCCAACGTCAGCGGTCCGGCCGTCCGCCGCATGGTGGTTTGGAAGGCGTTGTAGGTGGAGTTGGCCGCATTCTGGAGCGAGATAATCTGCCCCAATCCCATATATGGGCGCAAGCCGTCCGGACTGGCGAACAGACCCGCCGACGATGCATACCCGTAACAAGCCGCCTCCATGTTCACAAAGCCCGGAGCGCCCTGGTTGACGACGGCGCCGTTGCCCAGTGTGAACGAGCTTCCCGTGTAGGTCGCACAATCGCCGGTTACCGCATTCTTGGCTGTCGGATAGAGGTTTACCACCGGGATAAACGGCTCGCCTAAGCTGTAGGGATTCTGCGAAGCCGGCACCGGAGGCAGTTGGTTGAGATTGGTTTCCACCGTCAGGTGCGTTCCTTTGCTGCCCACATAGCCAAAGGTCGCCACGGTGCTGCCTGGAAATTCGCGCTGCACGCTGAAGCTCCATTGCTGCACATAAGGCCAGACCGCCTTGGTGGGAATGCTGGTGACGTTCGGGGGAAAGGCCGACGCCGGCGCGCAATCGTTGGTGTCCACGCCTCCAATGCATCCGTAGCCCAGCGGAAAATTCTGGGTCATGTTCAAGACCAGGGGCGAACTCGCTTCCAAAGACCCGGTGTTGGCTTCGTTGCCAGTGCCGTGCTCGTAGAAGATTCCATAACCGGCCCGGATGGAAGTCTTGCCGTCGCCGAAGGGATCGAAGGCGAAGCCTACCCGCGGCGCCCAATTGAAGGGATGGCCCTGCATGCAACTGGAGGGCAGAGTCATCAGGGAACTGGGGCTGGACAGCGCGCCCGCGCCGGTGCCGCAGTGTACCAGGCCGTTGGTGATCGCCGGGTCCAGGTTGTTCAGGTTCAACGGGACAGGGTCGTTCTCGCCGGTATTGGGATCCACCTGGCTATACTGCAAGCCTCCGGTGAAAGCGTTGATGCTTATCGAGTTCGCGATAGATTGGCTGAAAGCGCCCGGCACCCAGTTATAGGCGTTGCCGTTGGCCTCGGAATAGGTTCCGAAGACGCTCAGACGCACGCCCAGGTTGACGGTCAGCCGGCGGCTCACCCGCCAATCGTCTTGTAGATAGGGTTCCGCGATCTGGTATCGCTGATCGTAGACGCCCTGGGCGCTGTCCTGGGAGAAGCTCTTAATGGCGCCCGTCACACTGCCGCCGCTGTGGTACAGAAAATCGGCGAACGCATTGCCCGTGGTATTTATATTCGCCACGTTGCTGAATGTCAGGATGCCCTGCGTGTCTCCGGTTGCCGCGCCGATCGCGGAATTCGTCTGGTTTCGCAGATATTTGATGTATTGCGCCCCAAACTGAAGATTGTGACCCCCTATCACTTTGCTTAGGTGGTCCGCGAAGCTGTAAGTGGGGTTGGTATGGTGCCAGGGCATATACCCCGCATCCACGGCAAAGCCCGTGCCGCCATACTCCTGGTTGGTCCCGCCGATCACGAGGCCCGGCATCTTTCCTCCGAAGCCGTTATTAAACAGGTAACCGATGGGGCATTGGGTGGCCGAAGTGCCCACGGCGTTGGTCTCCACGTCGCACGGCGCGTTGAGCGCGGCGGGCCTTTGCCACTGGGCGCCGGGCCCGTTGGTGTCCGTCAACGTGATGGTGGAATTCGTGTAGCTGAAAGTGAACTCCTGCAGCAGAGTGGGAGATAAAATCTGGGTCAGGCGCGCCACCAGGCTGACGCCCGGGCCGGCGAATTCGTTCTGGATGGTCGGGAAGCTGTTCTGCACATTCCCCCACTCCGGTGTCGGCACAACAGTGTCCCAGGAATCGTGGATGAAGCGCACCGCCAGCCGGGTTTTCGCGGTGAAATTATGGTCGATCCGGAAGAGGTCTTCGCGCCAGTGGGTCGGCGGAGAAACGCTGCTGTCGTAGCACGATCCAATAGTCGAGTTGCAGCCCGAGGTGGAGTTCGGGAGCGGAATGATGCCCGAATTCAGCATAGCGACGGCGTTGCGGTCCAACACGGAGTACGGGCCGCTGATCTGGTTGTTCGGGAATGCCAGCAAGTATCCGAATTTGCTGGTATCGCCCCCGATGGACGGGCAATCCGGGTACTTGGTCCGCTGAAACGCCGGATATTGGCTGGAACCCACCGCCGGGCAGACGTCGCTGAAGTCGCCGCTGCGCTCAGCCACGGAAGGAACCGCCTGATTGTACTGATACGGCGACTTCTCCAGGCGATACTCTTCGGAAACAAAGAAAAACGTCTTGTCCTTCTTGGTGTTGTAGTGGTTGGGGATATACAGCGGGCCCCCGATCGTACCGCCCACATCGGACCGCCGATAGAGCGGCGCGCCCTGGGTTTCGTCGAAGAAGTTCCGGGCATTCAGCGCTTCATTGCGGCCGAAGTAATAGCCGTCCCCGTGAAAGTCCTGTGTGCCTGTCTTGGTGGCCACCATAACGGTGCCGGAGGCCGTCCTCCCATACATGGCGCCGTAGTTGGAGGTCAATACTTTGACCTCCTGAATGGCATCCAGGCTGGGATACACGATGAGCGTGCTGTTGGAGCCGTTGATACCCACGTTCAGCAAGTCGGAGCCGTCCACATCGAACGTGTTGTACTCGACGCGGCCGCCATTGACGCTGTACTTCACGCTGCCGACCACGCCGACTTTGGCTTCATCCTGGCCGGTCTGGTTGCTGACGCCGGGAGCCAGCGCAATCAACTGGGTGAAATTGCGGCCGTTCAAGCCAATTTCCACCACCTCCTTTTGCGTAATGGTGCCCGAAACCTGGGCGGTATCCGTTTCCACTCCGGCAGCCCTGAGCGCCTGCACCTCCACCGAACTGGCGGCCTCGGCCGGCGCCAAGGTGGCGTCCACGCGCGCCATTTCTCCGGCTGCGACAGTGACGCCGTTCTGGCGGAATTCCTTGAATCCCGGCGATGCGATCGAAACCGTGTAAGAGCCGGCGGCCAGGCCAGGCAACGCATATTCTCCGTGCTCGCTGGTTATCACCGTCTGGGTCTTGCCTGCCGCATCGCCGGCAGTCACCACTGCGTTGGGGAAAAGAGCGCCGCTGTTATCCGTGACCGTGCCCATGATGCCGGTGCCGCTCGCAGGCGCTTGCGCCAGCCCGAGCGGCGAGAAGCCGGCTATGAGCGCCAGTGAACAGACGGCAAGTACTGCATTCTTCATTATGGTTGTCCTACTCTCCAAAGGATGACTGCCGCGACCGCAAATTCAATCGCTAGCCGATAATTCTACTAAGACTATCGCATAAATCGATAAAGGGCAAGAGCCGAAGCCCTTGCCCTTTAAAATTTGCCAAACTAAAGTGTTCTCTTGCTGTTTCCCGATATATCCCGAGCGTCTTACCAAGCGAATGCGTGGTACTGTCCGTCCTGGGCCAGGCCGACTCCCACAATGGTCCCATCGGCCGCGATCGCGTTGGCCGAATTCAGCTCGACAAACGCCGAGCCAGCCAGCCCCGGCAGCGTGTTCAGATCCACTATGCCGCCAGCTTGCGTCCAGACGAAGGCGTGCACGTCCGTGTCTCCGGTGATATTTGACGAGCCCACCACCACCCCGCTATCGTTCACCCCGTTGGCTTGCGCGTACGAGCCCCCCAGATTGCCGATGTCGTGCAGGCCGCCGCCGCCCGGGCTACCCTCGAAGGCATCCGTTTGGGCATCGCCCACCAAGGTGCTGAAGCCCACCGCCATGTTGCTGTCGTTGACGGCCAATGCCTGCGCGTAGGACCCTCCCAGAGTCAGCAGGTCCTTAATCGCGCCGGTCTTCAGAATCCAGGCCACCGCATGCGTGGTGCCGTCGGGGGAATCGGAGCTGCCCACCGCCAAACCTTTGGTATTCACTCCGAACGCATAACTGTTGTAGCCATCCAAACCGCCATCGCCAGCCAGTGTATTCAGGTTGATCATGCCCTTGGCGCTGGTCCAGACGAACGCGGTGTAAGCCACATCGCCGGCCACCGTGGAGGCGCCCACCACATTGGCGTTTTGAGTGGCGTTGCCCTCGGCAAGCGTGCCGCCATTGGTACCCAAGTCCACCATGCCCGTGCGCGACGAAACGAAATAGAAGGCGTGCGAAGCGATGTCGCCTTCCGAGTCGATGATCTGATCGGACGTGCCGGTGATGGCGCCCTTGGAACTGATGCCACCGGCGACGCTGTTGCCGTAAACGCCAATGAGGGACCCCAAGTCCTCCAGATACTCGAGCGAATTGGTGTAGACTGCGTGCTGATACGCGTCGGTGAAGACGTTGGCGCCGCCTACTACCACGTCGGTGGTGGTGCCAACTGCGTTGGCTGTGCTGTAGCTGCCTCCCAGCGTGCCCAAGTCCACTGGGGCCGCCGCCTTCTGTGCAACCGCGAGCGGAGCTAGTGCCCACGTGGCCGAAAAGGCCAATAGTAATGTGCTGGATTTCATCGTATGCTCGTTCTCCTCGTTTTTGGTGAAGGGTGGATGAGCCTAGGCATACCTCACCCCGTATACTCTGCGTGGGATTGTTTTGATGAGCGGTCCCGCCGATTAGCGGCTTCCCCACTCATTTTATCAACCCTACGCTGCTTTACTCTATCGACATACTAGAGTGGACCTAAACGCCGGTCCGTGTCAAGTGATTTTTTCATGCGACAAACTGCTTTTTGCTAATGTCTACTATAGTTTAGTACCTCAAGTACCCAGCAGACGCACCTTGGCCTTGTCGCGAACAATTTCTACAAAACTACTTGACAGTTAGAACATTGCATGGATAATCTCTATAGAGCAAGTGTATATAGGCTGGCGCGATGCTGCGAGTGCCCGGCTTCACTTGCCACCGGACCAGCGGGGAGTTCGGCATGACTACACTGTTGTCTGCCAAGCGACCACTCAATGGGCTCCGGCCAAGTCAGTTTCACGTTCATGCGATTTGAAAAGCTTAAAGGAGAATCACGAATGACGAGAGCAAGTTCCGTGGTCGCCGGCCTGCTGTTAGCCGCTACCGCAATCGTTCCGGCCGCCCAGGCCGTGACCATCGAGATAAACGCCGTGGGCGCCTCCGCGCCATGGACCACCGCGGCGCTCGGAGTGTACAACCAATTAGCCGGCGCGGGCGCCGGACATTATACTGTCAAAGGCACCTGCCCCTCCGGCAATTGCGCCCAGGCGCACGATGTCCGATCGACCGCCATTCCACCGGATGGCGGCAGCCTCTGGGTCGTTTGGAACGCAGCCCAGACCGAAGTCTGGGCGTATCTTTCGGTGGATGCGGTTGTCGGCGTACGAGCGTTTATGGCGAACCCCATCGCCCAATTGCAGATCGATCCCTCGACCGAGACCACCGAAGCCGGCCAAAACCTGATCGCCACTACTCTCTGGGGAGCCGACGCTACATTTTTGCCGGCGGCCATTTACACGGTCCTCAATAATGCCAATTTTACGATGGCGTTCAGCGGTCTTCGTCCGGAGGACGCGAAGTTCGCAAGCTGCCGGGTTTTGAATCAGTTGAACACCACCACTTACGCCGGTCTGGGATATGGAACTGGAACCACCTGCACGACGCTGATCGGCACTGAGATTCTGAGCTCCTTTTCCTCCTCCACGGCCAATCCGGAAGCCTTCAATATTAAGGGCACCGATCCCTTTACCGGGCTAGCGATCAAGGCCTGGACGGCTATAGATGTTGGAGCTCAAGCCACAATTTTCGTCACGAACAGAACCGACGCAAACGGCCTGGGCTCGGGCGCCGGTGTCGGCGACCCCATATTCACCGACATTAGCAACAGCGTGGCCCAGACGATTTTCGAGGGCACGGAATGCGACGGCAACGCTTTTGGCGCCCTCGGCGCGCCTCCCAACTTCCCCGTAACCGCTATACTGACTGAGCCCCTGGGCGCCAACTGGAACGTGCCGGAGTTCACCATCTTCCGCTGCGGAAAGTCCACGGGGGGTTGCCCGATCACCGGCAACACCCAAGACGATTCGCAGGAAGTAGGCGTAAACCCCTCGCTGGCCAACAATAACCCGCTGAATCTCCCCTGCGCCACGGTGGGCGGGATTGCAGGCACGCGAAGACGCGCCATCGGCGTCAGCGAAGACATCTCGAGCGGCATCGCCAAAGTCCCGGACTCGATAGCCTATGTGTCCTTCAGCTATAGCAACGTCTCAAAAATCGCGGGCAGCACGAGTTACGGTTACCTGACACGCAATGGCGTGGACCCGATTCAGGCGACCTATACGAATGGCGAACTTCCTACGTGCGCTTCCCCATGCCCGCAGACCCCAGGCACGTCCTTCCCCAACCTACGCAACGGAACTTACAAAGACTGGACGATTGTCACGGCGATTACCAACGCCTCCGGCGTCAACCTGACTAAGACCAAGTTGGTGGTAACGGCGATCCAGGACAACCTTAACACCACGGTGCCTGACTTTGTGCCCTTCGTCGCCGTAGGTGGCGATCCCGGCTTGAAGTACTATCGCTCGCATTACCTGCAGGAGGGATATACTCCCAACAACGGCCTGGGCGGCCAGAAGGAGTCCGGCGGCGATGTAGGCGGTTGTATCGAGCCGGTTGGCCCCGCCCCCGGCGTGCTTAGCTGCCACCAGTAGGGCACTTGCCGTTCGCAGTCAGTAGCGGCAGACCAGCCGTTGCAGCCGGTCTGCCGCTACCGGCTATAGAATGTTACCCGCCAGGGCGCCCCTCCCGGCGGCCCTGCCATCTTCCATGAAAGCAATTTGCGCCGTTTCCATACTGTTTCTGGCTTTGTGCCCACCGCGCGGCATGGCCCAAAAGGCCCCTGCAGGCGAGGACTGGAGTTCCATTTCGATCCTGCACGATCCCTTGAAAAGCGCACCGCCGCTGCTGGCTGAGCGGGACGAGTACCCTACCTTCTCACGGGTAATGATTGAGCTGCACTGGCGCCCGGCGGACCCCATCCACATATTTCTGATCCTGCCCAAAGGCCGGCCCAAACCGCCCGTGATTCTCTATCTCTACAGCTTTCCATCCGGCACGGATCGCTTTCTGGACGACGATTTCTGCAAGTTCCTGGCTCAGGACGGATTTGCCGCGGTAGGGTTCGTGTCCGCCCTTACCGGGCAGCGCTATCACAACCGCCCTATGCGGGAATGGTTTATCAGCGAACTCGAAGAGTCGGTGGGCAGCTCGGTGCACGATGTGCAAATGATTTTGAACTACCTGACCGGGCGCGGCGATGTGGATACCACCAGGGCGGGTATGTTCGGCGAGGGATCCGGCGCCGCCATCGCCATCCTGGCGGCCGCCGCGGACACGCGCATCAAGGCGCTCGATCTGGTCGATCCATGGGGCGACTGGCCCGACTGGTTGGCGAAGTCGACCCTGGTGCCCGAGGACGAGCGCGCGGATTATCTGAAGCCGGAGTTCCTCAAGAAAGTCGCGCCGCTCGATCCCCTGAAGTGGTTTGCGCAGGTGAAGGTCCCGGTCCGCCTCCAATATTTAAGCGATCCCTTGGTGACGCCCCAGGCAGTCCGGCAGCTTGTGATGGCCGCCGCGCCGCCCCAAACGAAAGTGATTCCGTACAAAGACGCAGTAGCCCAATACAAAGCCGCAAAGCTGCAGTTCTTCGATTGGATCAAGGAACAACTGCGGCCGGGCAGCATCCACTAGTTCTGCTTTCCGGACGTGCGCTTCTCAAACGCTTCATAATCGTTGGCGATGGCTTGCGCCAGTGCGAATAGTTTGCTCAGTAGCTCCTCCGGCGACTGAAACCGAATGTGCAGGGCGCCGGGAGTTAATCCAACGCCATCCGGCAGGTCCGGCAACCGCTGGCTGAGGGTTTCCGGCTCAAGCGCGATGGCCACGCGCGCGCCGGCTTGCCAGCGGCGGATGGCGTCCAGCCGTTCTGCCAGCCTCTCCTTGCGCTGCCACTCCATCTTGAAATCGGGACTATCGCGGATGTGCTCCAACTGCGCGATCAGCTTGGGCCGGTCCAGCAGGAAAGTCCTCCCAGCCTGATACCCGCCGAAGCCGCGTATCAGGTCGATGGCGCGGCGCCTGCGCAGACGGAACAGGCGCTCGCAGACAGCCCGATCCACCACCGGCACATCCAGCACCGATAACTCCACCAGGATCTCGGGGATGCGAAGCAGCCACTGCGCTTTAGCGGGCATCCGGCAGGCCTAACCGCGCTGCCAGCCGGCTTTTTGCCAGCTCAGTCCGGCGCTGTCCAGCAGCATGTGGCGGATCTCGATCCAAAAGCCGCCGGGCGCGGTGCTCAGCACTTCGCCCAACAAGAGTTGACCGTCCCATTCCAGGCGCACGGCGGCGCCGCCTTCCACTTTCAACCCCGCAGCCAGACGCATGCGTTTGCCGGAGAATTCGAGAATGCGGGCGGGGTGGCCGCCGGACGCGGCGCCCGCCCTCTCGCCCAACACCGTCAGTTCCGCGGACTGCTCCGGCTTCCAGTTAAGTTCGCGCATGGCCTTCGCTTGCCAGTGTACTATGCGTAAAGGCGATGTTTTCTTTTCTCAGGAGCTTTTTCTCCGCGCGCATCCTCAGCCTCCTGGTTCCGGAGACGATCCTTATTTTCTCCTGCTACATTCTGGCGGCCTATTGGTCGGGTGGCGCGGACCCATCCGTATTTCTGCTGTACGACAACGGGCTGCTGCAAATCGCGCTGGTGGCGGCAGGCGTACTAGTGGGCCTGCAACTCAACAAGCTGTACGTGCAGGTGGGGGTGCGGTCCAAGATTCTGCTGGTACAGCAGCTCTGCCTGACATTGGGTGTGACGTTTCTGTTGGAATCGCTGCTGACTTATCTGCGGATTCCCGACTTGGTGCTGGCGCCTTCCATCATGATGCTCGGGAGCGGTTTGACCGTGGTGGTCCTGCTGGTCTGGCGCATTTTCTACAGCGCCGTGCTCTGGAGGAGCCTGGGCGCCAAGCGCGTGCTCTTCTACGGGACTAATGCGGCCGCCTTGGAAGCGGGGAGCAGCCTGGCAATGCACCCGGAGTTGGGTTTAACGCTCGCCGGATACATTGACGATGAGCGGCCGGCCGGCACGCAACTCGATGGAGCGCAGGTGCTGGGATCGACTGCCGAGTTGGCGCGCGTGGTGTCCGAGGTCCACCCGGACCGTATTGTGGTGGCAGTTGCCGAACGCCGCCGCGGCATGCCGTTTAAGGAACTCCTGGACCTGCAGTTCCGCGGGATTGAAATCCAGCGCGTGGCGGAGTTGTACGAAGCCGCCTGCGACAGGGTCTGCGTGGCCGAGTTGCTGCCCTCGCAACTGATCTTTTCCGACGAACTGGGGGCACGCCGCGGCGCCGTCGCGCTGCAGGCCGTCTATTCCAATATCGTGGCGCTGGCCGGCTTGGCTTTGCTGGCGGTATTGCTGTTGCCCATTGCCTTGGCGATCGAGATATCCTCCCCGGGCGCGCTCGTCGAGGGGCATTTGCGCTGGGGGGTGAACCTGGTCCCCTTCACGCTTTACCGCTTCCGCTGCCGGGGCGCCGATGGCCAACCCACGCGGGTGGGCGTCTGGCTGCGCCGCCTGCATTTGGACGGGCTGCCGCAACTGTTGAACGTGATTCGTGGCGAAATGTCGCTGGTGGGACCGCGTCCGCATAATCCGGAGTTCATTCCGGTATTGATGGAGCAAATGCCTTACTACGGGCAGCGGCACGCGGTGCGGCCGGGCATCTTTGGCTGGAGCCAGCTTAATTGCGATTACGCCCGGCGGTTGCGCGACGCGCGCGAGGCGCTGGAATACGACCTGTATTACATCAAGCACATGTCGCCGGCGCTGGACGCTTATATTGTTCTGCATAGCTTGATGGAGGTACCGTTCCGGGAGGGGTAGAAGGGCGGGGCGCGATTCAATCAGCGCGGACCTAGCCTTCCTCCTGGTCTTGCCATCGCGGGATGGTATGAAATCGTTCTTACTGCGGGAGACAGGGGCAGGCTGGCGCGGCGCCAGCCCGAGTTGACGTAATGCCGGATTATGGGAAGCTGGGTCGCTATCTGGGCACGCGATCTACTTGGCCAGTGAAGTGTATGTCGAAGTCGTGAAGTCGCAGAGTCTCGCCGTCGCCTGTGACAACGATAAGCGCGTTCTTGTCGATCTTGGATGACTTGACGGGAAGCCACGTTGCCGCGGCCGAGGAGGTTTTTGTGCCCTTCACTGCGAAATCTGAACCTGTAGTGATCGCGTGCGCAGTCCAATCGATGCCCCCTTGGAATTGAACCGAGATTGTGGCCTTCTCTGAGCCCTTTTCTGAGAAGGCCGCTGTGTAGAGCTTTCCCGGATGGCCGTGCCAATATGATACGGTTTCACGGCTCTTAACGAGTTTTCCGTTGGCGTCGAAGCTGATGGATGAGCCCGGCTTGAATGTTACGCCAGCGTCAGCAGCCGGGGTTTGCGCCGCGCAGACACCAGCGAAGAACGAAACGATGATTATCGTGCACTTGGGCATTAGCAGCTCCTTAGCATGCTCGTTGTTTCAGCCCTGCTCGGATTATGGATTATACACCCGTGAATCATCGGCATGGGGATGAGGCGGTTCCCGCCAAATCGCGGATCGTATCGTCGGGCGCGCCTGGAAGCGTAAGCTGTTTTATTAGACGATAAAGTATGTTATCGACTACCAAACGCCGGCCCGTCCTCCCCGTGCTCTTAAGAACAGGTGTAGATACATCGTCGATTCTGAATCGCCCAGGGCGTGCTTTACGCCCGACACCGCGGGTACTATGATCTCTCAAAGAGCCGTTCATCAAAATGGAAGATCGCCGGTGGTTCGACCTGGATCCGCGCAAATTCCGGGTGGACTGGATTGAGCAGGAGGTTATGTTCCCCCGCGATCACGAAAGACGGGACCTGCAGGACGGCACTCGTTCGGGAATCGATCCACCAGTCGCCCAAGTGTACGGTACTCAGGTCCTGGAGCGCCGGGTGTTTGCGTAAATCCTTCTCGTGAATCATGCTAATTCCATCGGGGAGCACAGCGGCCACACAAACGTAGCCGCGCGGGAAGTCTTGTCTGGTCATGTGCACGAGATTCTCAAGAACGGCCAAGGCGATGCTCTCAGCCATGTAGACGACGGCGCGCCCGGCCGAATTCCAGCGGCCCGCCGACGAGCCGGGCCCCTGCGCCGTCGAGACGTGCGTAACGCGCCCGGCATACGCGGAAAACGCGACGGCCGGCCAAGACGGCCATCAGGAAGGAATGTTGTGTTCGATGCGAGTGAGCGTCCGCTCGACGAGCTCGATGCCCTCGCTAGTGGCTAACAGATCCGTGGGGGTTTGATTATCGAACACGGCGAGGGGAGTCGACAGCCAGTGCGTGGCCTTCTGCTCATCGCCGAACACGGCTACCGCGTGCGCGATCACAGGCACCAGGCGAGTGAGAGGAAGTGCAGAGGTCATCCGCTCTTTATTCTACCTCGGTGACGGCTTCTTGAAAACGTCTGCAATACTCCCTCCGGCTCCCGTTACAATTGAAGGCGCAGTGGTGGCGGCATTCTCCAGAAACAGCCTGCCCTCCGGAGTACGTGCGTAGGGTCGCGAGCGAGGCCCGCTGGAACGAGCGGGATGCCCCATAGCCGGTCAAGGGGCCCCTTTGAGCACGGAAATGTATTTTATCGTGTTTAAAATCAAGCCGCAATCCGCCGAAAAGCGACTCTGGCGAGGCCCTGCCGTACAAATCTCTCAGTCCGGCGCTTGGCCCGTTGTTGTGCCCCGCCTGACGATGATGTTCCCTTCTGTGGTGCGTTCAAAGCGCAAGTCTGGGTTGTCCGCGCAAAGCTGGAAGTACTCGGCTTCGTTCATCCTATGTTCCCACTGGATGAGCACGGGCCGTTCGAATCCCTCGATAGCCATTCGCATGATTATTGCTCCGCTAAAGAGACCGCCGCCGAGCCCTCGGCTTCGTGCGCCGCGTCTCGGAATTTTTCCACCAACGTCTCCCGCAGCGAATCCACAAACGGCGCTACCACCATAGGCAACACCGGGGACGCGAACGGCCGCGCGAGCACCGCATAATCCCCGTTCGAGAGCGGCACGCGCACCGTCCAACCCGGAGCCCCGCAATCGTCGGCGGAGTATTCGAAGATTTCGCCGGCCAGGCACAACCGTACCTGCTGGAATCCGAATTTTCCGCAAGCTTCCCGAATCACTTCCCAGCAGCCCGCCGGCGTGCCGGCGGCTGCCAGCGCGGCGCGGAATTTGCGCAACTCCAGTTGCGCGCTCACCGAACGCTGGAACTCGCCGCTGAATAGCAGCCGGCCCGCCAAATCGAACTCGGCATAGCCCAGATATTGAATTCCCAGCAGGACAAACACGCCAAACAGCAGCAGGAGCGCGCCCGCGAAACTGTGCACGACCAACTGCAAAAGCGAAAATGCGGCGGCCAATCCGCAGAGACCATACAGCATTAGAACCACCCGGCGCGGCGTGAACCCGCGATCCAGCAACCGGTGGTGGATGTGGCCGCGGTCCGCTGTAAAAATCGGCTGGCGCCGCAGAAAGCGCCGCACGATGGCCAGCGCGACATCCAGCAAAGGAATCGAGAGCGCCATCAAGGGCGCGGTCATACCCAGTAGCGTGGCCGACTTATTGCTCCAGATGGCGGCATAACAGCCCAATAGAAAGCCGATCAGTAAACTGCCGGAATCGCCCAGGAAAATGGTCGCCGGGTTGAAGTTGTAGCACAGGAAGGCCAGCAACGCGCCGGCCAGCGGAAAGGTAGCCACCGCCAGCACCATGTTGTGCTGCATCATGGCCGCGGCGAAGACGGTCAGCGTGGCGAACAGACCTACCCCCGCAGCCAGACCGTCCAGCCCATCCACCAGATTGAAGGCGTTCATACAAGCCAGCAGCCACAGAATGGTGAGCGGGATGCTCCACCAGGCGTTGGTGGGAGTGCCGCCGATCGAGAGGACCCGCACGCCTCCCACACATGCCAAGCCAGCCGCCGCGATTTGTCCGGCGAGCTTGATCCAGGCCCGCAGGTTGAACAGATCGTCCAGCAGTCCGACCGCGAAGGCCAGCGCGGCGCCGGGAAGCAGTCTCCAAACCAGCGAGAGTTGCTGGGCGAGCGGGCTGCCTCCTTCCGGACGCACCAGTACATACGCCACCAGATAGGAAATGGCGATGGCCAGGCCGCCCACCCGCGGGATGGGATAGCGATGGACCTTACGCGCGGCATCGGGCTGGTCCACCACCCCGTAAGACCGGAATACGTCCCGGAAGATCGGGGTTAGTACCAGGGAGATGATAAACGCTCTGAATCCTAACCAGAGCAGGGAATGCACGCTGCAGACCTCCGGCTACTCATCACTGATGTTGGCGCACCCCGCCTCTGCATGTCAAGGCACTTGCTTTCAATTATTTCCGGTTGGTACCGGCGGACGGTCGACGGGCGGCTGCCGGGCCGCCTAACAAACGTCCACGGCGCCCGATTCCGCTTGACAGCGCTCGGTGCGGCGCGTCAGAGTGAATGGTTGAACCCTGCTTGAAGCATAGTTGAAGCAGGTTGCCGAATCGATCGAAATCCTGAACTCCCGGAGGCCCTTTGCTGTTTGTTCGAACGACTCTTTTTTTAGGCTGCGCACTAGCCCTGATGGCGCAGTCCGATGCGCCACAGGCCGCTACGTCGCAGGCCGCTACACCGCAGGCCAGTTCCGATGACGAGTATAGCGGACCCGCAATTCTAAGCCGGGGTGAAACCCCCGTCGGGCAGACGGTGGCGCCTATCGCCTTCCGGCCGTATATCGGCGTCGCCGGGATCTACGATACCGGTTTGGTCCCGGTCTCGGTCACCCCCACGGGCCAGATACCTTCCACGGACTTGTACGGATTGGAGGTGAACCTGGGCGCTTACGCCTATCACGTCTGGAAGCACACTACCCTGGCACTGGATTATAAGGGGGATGTCCGGGAGTACTCAACCAGCTATTGGGACGCCACCGATCAATTCCTGTCGCTGATCCTCACCCACCAGCCCAATAAGCGCGTGACGTTCACGTTGCGCACCCAGACCGGACTCTACTCCAATAATTATTTCTTGGCCTCGGCCCTGGGCTCCTTGGATTCGAATTACCTTCAGTTGCCGCAAAACGACATTTACGATAACCGGGTCGTATTCGCCGGGGTCTCGGGGGATCTGACTTACCGCCTGACGCATCGGCTGTCGTTCAATCTCGGAGGGGAAGGTAGCCTGGTGCGCCGGCAGTCCAGCGCACTTTACGGCATGACAAGCGGCGTGGCGCGCGGGGATTTGGAGTACCGCATGAGCCGGCATTCCACCCTGGGAGTGGACTATCGCTTCACCTATTTCCAGTACACCAAAGGTTTCGGCACCACGAATATACACTCGGTAGGCCTCAACTATAGCGCCCAGATTTCGCCGCACGTGCAACTGTCCGCGCGCATCGGCGGCGCGCGTGTGCAGAGCTCAAGCTTGACCGAGGTTACGCTGGATCCGGCCCTGGCGGCTCTACTCGGCGAGTCCGAGGCCGTGCAGGCCGCCTATCGCCTCAACTACATCCCCGACACCCAAGTACGGCTGACGGACAGTTTCCGCCGGTCGCAGTTTACGCTGGCGTACCTCAACCAGGTGATTCCGGGCAACGGTGTTTACCTCACGTCCCGGAACAATTCCGTAAACGCGAACTATAGCTATGCCGGTGTGCGCCACTGGAATTTCGGCGCGAACGGCACTTATGGCCGGATGACTGCCCTGGTACAGACAGTGGGAGCTTACACGTCTTACGGCGCAGGGGTGGGCATCACACGAGACATGGCAAAAGGGTTGCATGCCGTGCTGCGGCTGGACTCGCGCCACTACGATATCGCCAGTGGGGCGCTATTCAACCACAACGAATACCGCATGTCGCTTGGGGTGAACTTCAGCCCGGGAGATCTGCCGCTGGTGCTGTGGTAGATGTGGTGCAGGGCCGCTCTCTCGCGGCCCCGCGGTCAAAGAGCTAGAAGATCGGAGTAAATCCCACCCATTCTTTGCGCGGCGGCTTCCAGCGAGAAGCGGCTCCGAATCAGGCGTGCGGCGTTGCATGCCAACTCGCCGCGGCGTGCACGATCGCGCACCAGCACACGTAAGACCTCCGCCAGTCCCGCCGCATCGCGCGGTTCAAATAGCATGCCCGTTTGGCCGTGCGTGACCAACTCCGGATTACCGCCGACACGCGATGCGGCCACGCAACATCCGCAAGCCATGGCCTCCATGAGCGAATTGGAAAGCGCTTCAGATACCGATGGCAGCACGAAAACGTCTATGGCATGCAGCCACTCGGCAACCCGCGGCGTAGCGGGTTCGAAGATGCAGTCCGGAAGAATGCCCAGCTCCCGGGCGCGGTCGTGCAAGTCCGCCAGGCTCGATCCGCTGCCTACTATGGCCAACTTCATGGCGGGCACAAGCCCGCGCACCGCGGCAAAGGCATCCAGCAAGGTATCGAGTCCCTTTTCGGGCCGGAGACCGCACACCACCCCGATCACCATCTGGGCGCCGCGCAGGACGTCCGGCCGATCGCCGCGCATAGGCTGGAACGCGCCGGTGTCGATGCCGTTATAGCAGAGATGGATCAAGCCGGCCGGCACCTTCTCCTCGTCGCGCAAATGGCGGCGCAGGAACTCACAATTGACCACTATGCCATCGACCAGGCGATCGGTGATCCGTAACGCATGCCTTTGCACCGCCGGCCACAGCTTCCGGTCGACGCGTTGGCTGGAAAGCACTGCCGCGGATCCCGCCAGACGGGCCGCGGGCGCTCCATAGACATTCGCGGGGGTATCGAACGTGTGCACCAGCCGAATGTTTTTTTCGCGGAGATACTGGGCGATGCGTAGGGCGCCCTTTACGCTGGTTATCGAGGGTACCGGGAAGTGCACGATCGGCACTCCGGCGGCCCGCAGGTCGTCCGCGCGCAATCCCGCCGGGCGGAAGCAGCCCACGCGCGGATCGAAACGGGATCGGTCCAGCGCCTTGGCGATCTCCGCCATTTGCCGCTCGCTGCCGCCCAGGTTCAGTTCCTGCACCATCAGCAGAATGGGAATCGGGGCGGGCATGCACCCTCAATGTAACGCATGCCCTGTAAATGCAGTCGTGCAGGTTTCCAATGCTACAGTAATGGCAAGGTATCCAGAATCATGTGTGGCATTGCCGGATTCTACCTGCGCGAGGGCAAAGCGAGCTTGCCCGCGGTGCGTGCCATGTGTGACCAGATCCGGCACCGCGGGCCCGACGACGAAGGCTATCACGTGGAGGGCGGCTGTGGCATCGGAATGCGGCGGCTTAGCATCATCGATCTCAGTACCGGCCATCAGCCCATGGCGAATGAAGATGAATCTGTCTGGGTGGTCTTTAACGGCGAAATCTACAATTACCAGGAGCTGCGAAGGGATCTGCTGGCTCGTGGGCATCGATTCGCCACCAATAGCGACACTGAAACACTCGTGCATCTCTACGAAGAACAAGGCGCCGAGGGCTTGCGGCGCTTGCGCGGTATGTTTGCCTATGCCATCTGGGATGCTCGCCGGCGGCGCGTTTTTTTAGCGCGCGACCGCTTCGGGAAGAAGCCTTTGTACTATGCCGTGCTACCCCAGGGTCTCTACTTCGGAAGCGAGCTGAAATGCCTGCATGCGGCCGGTGTCCCGTCCGATCTCGACACAGAGGCCCTGCGGCTGTTCTTTCAGTTCACATATATCCCTGAGCCGTTGAGTTGCTTTCGCGCGGTCCGCAAGCTCCCGCCGGGCTCCTGGCTGACTTACGATGCAGATGGAACCGTGCGTCAAGGCCGCTATTGGCAATTTCCCACCCCTGTCGCCGAGACGCCCGCCGCCTTCTCGGAGACCGATGTCTGCGCCCGGTTGCGGGACAAGTTCGACGAATCGGTGCGCATTCGCATGATTGCCGATGTCCCATTGGGCGCTTTCTTGAGTGGCGGCATCGACTCGAGTTCCGTGGTTGCATCCATGGCTCTAGCATCGCGCGAACCTGTGCGCACGTTCTCGATCGGTTTCGAGGAGAGTGCCTTTAACGAACTGGAATATGCCGCCATGGTGGCGCGCCAGTATGACACCAGCCATCACGAAATCGTGGTGCGGCCCGACGCCGTGGACCTGATTTCCCGCCTGGTCCGGCACTTCGATGAACCCTTTGGCGATTCCTCCGCTATTCCCACATTCATTGTTTCCGAATTCGCCGTCCGCCACGTGAAGGTCGCGCTGAGCGGCGATGGCGGCGATGAATTGTTCGCCGGCTATGATCGCTTTCAGGCACTCGACAAATTGCGCAAGCTGGATCGTGTGCCGCGCGCGCTGCGTACATTTACTTCCTGGGTCGCCGACCGCCTGCCATACTCGGCGTACGGCAAGAACTATCTGCATATGCTGAGCCGCTCGACGGCGTTAGAGCGCTACTTCGAGAGCAACTTCGCGCCCTGGTTCTTGCGCCAGGAGTTGCTCCGGAACGAGTGGATGCTCCCGGCCGACAGCGCCTACTTAATGCGCTCACTGGCGGGTTTTTTGCTTCCCGGCAGCGCCGACCTGCTCTCCCAGGCGCTTTTCTTCGAAACTACACAGAATCTGCCTGGCGACTTGCTGATGAAGGTGGACCGCATGTCCATGGCGAATTCGCTTGAGGTGCGCTGCCCAATACTAGACCATGAACTCGGAGAACTCGCGGCTGCCATTCCCAACGGTTGGAAGATCAGAGATGGCAAGGGCAAATATATTCTATTGCGCGCACTGGGAGACCGCCTGCCGCCGCCGCTGTTGCATCGGGGCAAAATGGGCTTCGGCGTGCCGCTTGCACTCTGGTTCCGCGGTGCGTTACGGGCATTTCTTTGGGATCATCTGAACAGTACGGCGTTTGCCGGGCGCGGCGTTGTGTCGCCCGCTTTCGTCCGGCAAATGCTGCAAGAACACGACTCCGGACGCCGCGATAATTCGCACTGGTTGTGGTCGCTGCTGATGCTCGAGCTTTGGTTTCGCCAATTGGATCCTCAACCGACGACCGCTCTTTGCGCTTATGATTAAACCCATGACTACCGCCGTTCGGCATGAGGTTGATCATAAACGGCGCCTACCGCTTGTGTGTCCCAGCGTAAACGCAGGTACCCGGACATGTGCCTCGGCGTAACCGGGATAGGCCCTTTATGTGCTTCACCGTAAATACCACCCAATCTACGGCTGCCTTGACAGTACAACTCTATGAAAACAGATGGTTTAGTGAATTACGTTCAAGTACAAGCCAGGATCTACTATGTTTTCAATACATTACAATCCGCTTACGGGCGGACACACGCGCCTTACGATCAAACACATGGCTCTTACGGTCAAACACATGCCTTATCGCGATGCTAAAACTATCTTAAACGACTGATTCTATAATACTTAGATTGTCTTGGAACGCTCCGGCGAGGGCTCTATATGGAATGGTTTATGGTTTGGATAATCTTAACCAAAGACAACCCCGCCATGCGCAGGCAGAAGCCTTTTGGTTGGTTTGGTATGTGCTTGCCAATAAAAACAGCCGAGCTCCACGGGCTTCATCGTAAATTGCTAGAACAGAATGCCGGACTAATGTTACAAAAACAGTGGATGCACTTCCTGTTCTAAAGGCTTCAACGTGACCAAACACAATCCCAAGCCCGCGCTGGTAAACCTGTCGGTCGAGGAGGAAAATCTCGCGGCCATTCCCTTTGCCGTATTAGAGCGCAGAGTCGGCAAGCGCATCGGAAAGATTGAGATCAAAGGTACCAAGGTGCTTCCCAACGGCAGTGAGATGGAAGTGGTCTGGCAGATCCAGGGCAACAATGAACTTGGTCTGCCTACCGAACAGGACCTCGATATTTTCGTCGTGCTCGGCGTCCTCACATTCCGGAACAACTTTGCCAAGACCGTGACGTTCAGTGGGCGCGAGATCGCCCGCATGCTCAATATCAGTTCAGTTCACGGCAAGTTTTACCAGCGATTGAAACTTGCCATGGATCGCTTCATCCCCTTGCGTTTCCGGGCGTTAACCGCTACGGACCAGCAAGAAGAAGTGAAATGGAGCAATGTGTTCCAGGAAGCCAGCTTTCTACTCGATCGTGAGACTGGCCGTTGTACGGGCAGTATTACCTGGACCGACAAACTCATCCAGTCCATCAATAACGGTTTCTTCCGGGTATTGGACGCCGGGCGCTACATGGAGCTCGACGGAATTACGGCGAAACACTTGTACCGGTTCTTTGCGGTAGCCTTTGAGAAGACCGACTTGGTTGTAATGGACGCCCGCAAGCTGGCCATGGAGCATGTAGGCATCTTGAACCCACCGCACTATTTCTCACGGCTTATGCAAACTCTGGAGCCGGCATTCGACCAACTTATCAAGATTCAAGTTCTCGGATCGTATAACGTAATTTCCGCAGAGGACTGGCGCATCGCCATGCACCGGCACCCCTCCTACGTGCCTGAGCGTAAGAGTTTAATGCTACAGAGCACCACTTGCCCCGAATTAAGCCGGGCGCACTGCCAGAATGCTCTCGAGAAAGCGGGCTTTGGTTACAAACAGGCCACAGGATGGACCGCTACCGCCGAAACACCTGAGCAATTATATGGTTTAGAGCGCGCCGCGCAGCTTGTGCTTGCCATGAAGCAGGAGGGTGTGCTGCCACATGTAGCTGCCAGTTACGTATCCCGCGCTCTCGATATGGGAACGGGCGCCGGCGAAGGTCGGGAGTTACTCGACTGGTGCGAGATGGCACTCGATATATGCAGACAGAAACAGCGTACCGGCCAGAGCTTGAAAAACGCAGCCGGACTAGTGGTCAAGATCGTCAAAGACCCGGCATCCCGGCGCCGGTTTCTGGACGAGCATATGGAAGGTGCGGCTAAAGAGCGGTACCGTCAACGGGAACGCTCGGTACTGCGGCAAAATCAGGAAGTCGAAGAGCGCGCTTTGATCCTCGAATACGAGCAGTTTCGTCAGATAACGGCCCAGGCCTTATTCGAACAGCTTAGCGACTCATCCAAGCTGGCCCTTTCCAAAGAAAAGTCCGAGTTACTGCGCCGCGAAGGCCGTTTGGAGAAGATGGCGCCGGAGGTACGCGATCGCGAAGTGACAGAGCTCATTCTGCAGGATCTCGCAAAGAACGACGTGCCGCCCTATAGCAAGTGGCTCTTGCGCAAACGCGCCGGACAGGCCGTGTTGCCATTTGCCCCGATGGATAACATCGCCTAAATCACCTGCGGTACAGTGAGGTTGATGGCCGCTACCTCACAGGAAGAGATTGCTGTTGGCGACCGGTTCGCCTTCGGCGAAAACTGGCGGCGTTTCCTTGCCCTCCTTGATGAAAGCCGCATTCTAAGCGCTCAACAGTCCTTAGGCCAGATGCTGGGAGTTTGCGATTTACACGGCAAGACGTTCCTCGATATAGGCTGCGGCAGCGGCTTGTTCAGCCTGGCGGCGCGCCGACTGGGAGCGCGCGTGTATTCCTTCGACTACGATCCGCAATCGGTGGCTTGCGCGCGGCAATTGCGCAACCGATACTTCCCGCAAGATCCGGATTGGCGCATAGAAGAAGGCTCAGTCTTAGATGCGCGCTATCTTATTGGGTTGGGATCCTTCGACGCGGTGTACTCGTGGGGTGTCCTGCATCATACCGGCGCCATGTGGCAGGCTCTGGACAACGCCGCTGGCCTCGTCGCGCCGGCGGGGAGACTATTCATCGCCATTTATAACGATCAAGGCAAGGCGAGCAACCGCTGGCGCGCGGTCAAGCGTGCCTACAATCGCCTGCCCGGCGCTTTGCGTTTTCTCGTTACCATACCGGTCCTGGTGCATTTGTACTGGCGAAGGACCTTAAAGGATCTGGTGCGGGGCCGGCCCCTTGAGTCGTGGCGTAACGAAGGCAAGGAACGCGGCATGTCCCCCTGGAGGGATTTGGTGGACTGGGTGGGCGGTTATCCATTTGAGGTTGCCAAACCGGAGGCTATTCTGGATTTTTATTTACACCGCGGCTTTACCTTGGAGCGCTTGACCACCTGTGGCGGTTCGTTGGGCTGCAACGAATATGTCTTTGTCCGCACAGCGCCCGGGAAGCTGTGATCCAACCAGAGCAGCCGTCGCTAAGGCAGCACGGTTTGCTGTAGAACGCGCGCAATAGTAGATTAGATCTTGGCTATGAAAGCTGTGATTACCGGATCCGGCGGGCTGATCGGTTCAGAATGCGTCCGCCAACTTTCGGCCGAAGGCTGGGAGGTCGTCGGAATCGACAACGATATGCGCCGCCAGTTCTTCGGCGAGCAAGGCACGACTGATCCGGTCGTGCGCGAGTTGCAGGCAACGCTGCCGCGCTACCGGCATCTCCCCATCGATATACGCGATCGGCAGGCCGTACGGCAGGTGCTCGACGCCGAGCGTCCACAATTCATCATTCACACGGCTGCGCAGCCTTCGCACGACAAAGCGGCGGCTATCCCCTACGACGATTTCGACGTGAATGCGTTGGGCACCATGAACATGCTGGTGGCCGCGCGCGATTTCTGCCGCGAGTCGCCCTTCTGCTTTACCAGCACGAATAAGGTATATGGCGACCGGCCGAATTACTTGCCCCTCATCGAACTCGACAAGCGCTACGACTACGCCGGCGGCCTGGATGGCGTGGATGAGAACATGTCGATCGACCAGTGTCTGCATTCCGTCTTTGGCGCTTCCAAAGTGGCCGCCGACGTCATGTGCCAGGAATTCGGGCGCTATTTTCAGATGCCTGTCGGCGTGTTTCGCGGCGGCTGCTTGACCGGACCGCAGCATGCCGCGGTCGAATTGCACGGCTATCTGGCGTACATCGTTCACTGCGCCGCGACAGGCAAGGAATATACCATCAACGGTTACAAAGGGAAACAGGTGCGCGACCAGATCCACAGTTACGATGTAGCCCATTTATTCCTGGAATTCTTCCGTTCCCCGCGCTGTGGAGAAGTCTACAATCTGGGCGGCGGCCGCGCGAACAGCCTCTCTATTCTGGAGACGGTGGACGCGCTAGCGGCCATGGGATTCAAGCTGCGGTACAGTTACAAAGATACCAACCGCGTCGGCGATCACATCTGCTATATCTCGGACTTGAGCAAGCTAAGGGCGCATTTCCCGAATTGGAAAATCCAGTATGGTCTGCCGCGAATTCTGGACGAAATCGCCGCCCGGCACACGCGCCTCGCGGAAGCCCCAGCGGGCGCAAGGAGCTGACCACGGATGAAGCTGTCGGTGGTCATTCCGGCCCGCGATGAGGAGGGATCGATCGAGCAGACCGTCTCCGAAATTGCCACGGCCCTGGCGGGGGAGCGGATACCGTTTGAGATCGTGGTAGTGGATGACGGCAGCACCGATCAAACCGCGGCCCATGTCGGGCTGTTAATGGAGCGTTATCCGGGTGTCCTGCTGGTGCACAATACCGGCCGGCACGGCTTTGGGATGGCCATACGCGCCGGGTTGGCGCAGGCCGCCGGCGAGGCTGTCGCGGTGATGATGGCGGACGGGTCCGACAGCCCGGAAGATCTGGTTCGATATTATCGAAAGATCGAGGAGGGATACGATTGCGCGTTCGGTTCGCGATTCATCCGCGGCAGCCGGATACTGGATTACCCAGTGCACAAACTGGCTATTAACCGGATCGCGAACTGGTTTATCCGGATCCTGTTCGGCCTGCGATACAACGACATCACCAACGCGTTCAAGTGTTACCGCCGGCAAGCTATCGACGGCATGCAGCCGCTGCTCTCGCCGCACTTCAATCTGACGGTGGAGATGCCCTTGAAGGCCATCGTGCGCGGGTATTCCTACGCGGTGCTGCCGATTTCGTGGACCAATCGCAAGTCGGGCATGTCCAAGCTGAAAATTAAGGAGATGGGAAGCCGCTACCTGTTCATCGTGTTGTATGTGTGGCTTGAACATCACCTTTCGCGCGGCGATTACCTGCGGGAAGAAGCGGAAGAGCGCGCCGCCACACGGCATGCTTAGGCCAAGCACGCGGTTAGCGCAGATCCTTGGGAAGCAGCCGGACGAATCGTAGCTTCAGGTCCACCCATATCCAGGTCGGCGGATCGCGGAACATACGCACTTTCTTGCCTTCCCGAAACGAGCGCGAGCGGTAGTTCACGGGCACTTCCAGCGGCCGGTAGCCCTTCCGAACCAGTTTGATGACCAGCTCATGATCGAAATCGAACCGGTTGCATTGGAACTCGAGCCCGAACAGGCAATCGCGGCGAAAGACCTTGAACATGGTGAAGGGGTCCGTCATGTTCTGGCGGTAAAGAACGTTGATCAGGCCCGTAAAGAACGCATGCCCCAAGTTCAGCCCGGCCGATAGGATTCTCTGTCTGGCGAACTGCCGGATTTTCCAGTCGCCGCCATGCCGCGTCCCGAGCACGAACAGCGCGCGGTGGGAAAGAATCGGCGCGAGCAGAGCATCGTAGTCGTCCAGGTCGTATTCGAGGTCGGCATCCTGGATCAGCACGATGTCTCCGGTGGCGTGCCGGAATCCCTCGCGCACTGCGTGACCCTTCCCCCGCGGCCGGTCCTGGAGCACGAGTTTGATCCCGGGGCGACCCCGATATTGTTTCGCCAGCTCGCGTGTGCCATCCGTCGAATTGCCTTCGATCACCACGATCTCGCGATCGACTCCGGGGATCTCCCTGTTCAGCAGCGCGTCCATCAGCACCGGGAATGTCCGGCTTTCGTTGAATGCGGCGACGATGATCGAGCACTTGGGGCGCGCTGGCGGTTCGTCACGTATGGCGGTCACGAGCATGCTGGAAGCGGTTGTTTTGTGGACCAGAACTTGGCGAAAACCGTGCCGCAGCAAGAGTAACTGGATCGTAGTTTCGTCGAACAACCACCGGTCTCCGGTGCGCTCTGCCGTGGCGCGTGGAACCGTGAGCAGTAGGGGAGCGCCAAGCCGCAGTGCCGCATGCGCTTTTCGCAGCAACTCACCGGGCGCGGGCTGCGTCTGCAACTGGTCCAACATGATGGCGGCGTCATAGGCGGCCGGCGCCAGGCAGGCGGAAGCTGTCGCCAGATCCAGCAGCGCGCCGCCGCGAAAACCGCGACGCCGCAGCGCATCCATGTAGCGTGCAGCGTCGCGTGTGGATCCAGCGGACAGCCGCTCGATGTTCCCTGGCGGGTCCAGCGCCACACACCCGCAGCCCTGACAGCGGGTCGTCGCCCGTCCGCGGACGGACAAGAGCGTGACGAAGCTCGACACGTCGCAAACCGGGCAGTTCATTGTGGCCGGACGCCTGCCTTGCGGGCGGTTGCCATCAACCCGCTGGCCGGGACCAGCAGATGGCGATGGGCTAAGCGGCCTGGAACAGCCCGGCGCAACAGGCCAATCAGGGGGCTCAGGATTGGCACCCGGAAGCGGTCAAAGTGACGCGAGATGTAGTCGATGGTCAGGACCTTGCGGCTGGGCGAGACGCGGATTTCGTGGAAGCCGCACCGTTCCAATAGCAGCCGGATGGAGGCTGCGCTGAAATAATACAAGTGCTCCACCTTGTATTCCATCCAGCGGCTGCCGAGCAAACGGCGCGTCCAACTATCCAGCGAGGGAGTGATCAACAGCACAATGCCTCCGGGGACCAGCATTTCCCGGATGCGCAGCAGCCAGCTCTCCGGATTCCGAACGTGTTCGATCACATCCGCCGCCAGGACCGCGGTGAAGCGGCCCGGCGCCAGGGGCAGCGTCTCGGCGGCGCCAACCGAGACCGCCTCTGTCCCCAGGCGGCGGTTGGCGATCGCCGCGGCGTGCGCGGATAGCTCGACTCCGGAGACGCGAAAACCTCGTTCACGAGCCTCCAGCAGGACTTCGCCGTGACCACAACCGATCTCGAGCAGTTCCGCGTTTTCCGGCGGGAGAAGTCTGGCGAGCGCATCGAGGTATAGAGCTCCCGTGGCGCTTTTCATTCTCGGTCGCCGCTCCGCCGCTGCGTCCCCCGGTTCCCCCAGGAAGTAGCCTTCGCCGTAAATCGCGGCCAGGACGGCGTCGTCCGGCTGCGGGTCCAGAAATTCCAGTTTGCATGCCCGGCACGCGTGTAACGCGTAGCTGGCAACGGCCGAGCGGCGCGGGACCGCCGGCCGGTCGCACAGGGGACAGCGGGGAGAAGTATACCGGAGGCTGTGCAAAGAACCAGATTGTATCTCTGCGCGCTTAGCGCATGGCAAACAGGTAATAGACATCGCCACCGTTTGCTTGATAGGCCGCGATCGGCTGGCCGCGCGGAAGGATATCCGTCTGGTATGGCGAGTCCGCGGGCGCATAAAGATAGTCGGGGTCTTTCGGGAGCATCGAGAAAATCTTGTCTCGTGGATAAAGCGTCCGGGGATACCACGCAAGTGCCGTTCCCGCGAAGTACGACACCAGCAACATGTCGGTGGGATTCATCCCCGAACCGCGGCTTGGCCGTACAACCAATACGGCCGGGCGCTGGGGGTCGACCACCCGCCTGAAATGCCGGGCCAGATCGCGCGCGAATTCCACGGTCCGGATGCCAGCGCCGCGATCCGGGTTATTCCGGGCAGCTCGCAACTGCGGGTAAGCGGTTCCACCGGAGCGCCAGCCTAACAGCGGAACGCAGGCTATAGTTACGGCTGGCTTCCCGCGGCCAAAGACCCGCTTCACCCGGTTTCCGAAACACGTCACCCCGCCAGAAAAGATCAGCAGAAGACTGGGCAGGGCCCGAGACCAAATAACGAGAGTCGATATGGAAGCACCAAACCGTAATCGTCGCACACAGAAAGAGCGGCAGAAGTAAGCCCAAGGCCAGCCGGCGGGTTCTGGTCCAACCCGAGCCGCAGACCAAGCCCAATAGCGGCAACAGCCACACCGGGTCGAAGAATTGCCGGTCCATGAAAAGATGGAAGAACTTTGGGATGTTGGTGCGCAGCCTGGTCCCAAAAGCGGCGGGGTTGTGGGCTATCGCCAGCAAAACGTTGAAGCGATTCGATTCCAGCGAACCGTATTTACGTTCGGCCTCGGCAAAGCCGGCATCCTCGTCGCCCGTACCAGTCACCCAGGCTTCCGACGCATAGAAGGTCGTAATGGCGGAGGGTCCCCAGATACGGTAATGCGATTTCGTCCGGATCTCATAGGCGGTGGCGGGGACGAACAGCGCCGCAAAGCCGAGCACGGCGAAAGAACCTCGCCCGAGCGCGCGGAAATCTCTCTTCGCGGCATATATGGCGCAAAGCAAGACGCCGGTGGCGATCGCGAAAAAGAGCAGAGCTTCCCATCTCGCCAGGTATGCCAGACCCCAGCAGAGGCCCGCGACTAACAAGCGAAGCCGGGTTGGCGCGCGTAGCGCCAGCACCGTAAACAATAGCGCCGGACCTGCCGCCAGCAGGAAAACCACATGTGAAATGCTGTGGACATGGCTGATCAGGCGGCTGGTTAGCGCCCCACTTGTCACGATAAACAAGCAGGCTAAGTGCCCCGCCGTGGCATCCCATAGCGCGCTGGCCGCGTAGAAACTGGCGATCAGGAAGGTGGTCAATGAAACGGCATAAACGATCTGATAGACCAGGCGGGGGCTGGGGGTGAACAACTCTACCAGAGCGCACGCCAGCGCCCCCAATAGAGGACGCCATAGCGCCGGAGGATCCAGAGGCGCCACGACCAAGCCATTTCCGGCCAGCAGATTCTTGGCCATCATCATTTCGATGGCGTTCCATCTGATCCTGGGGATCAAGCCGCCCCACATCCAGAAAAGCGTACCGCCCGCCAGCAGCCAGGCGGCCGGATGCTGGGCCAACACAGGGCCAAGCCGCTGGCAGATTTGCTTCGTGGAAAACGTCATCCGATCTTAGCGCAGGCGAGGGGTCCGAGAATCGCACAGTGGCCTGACGGCTGCCGATACCCAGCCAGCCAGCCCCGCCAAGTCATGAGAACCAGTACACTTTTCGACTAGCCAGCACCCCAAACGCCGCCTATAAGCGATATACTTCAATCTTTGGGTAAATTATGAACTTACGAAACTGTACGAGCCTGTCTGTAGCGCTCCTCTTTTCCCTGGGTACGCTATCGATTGCGGCGAACTCCGCCAGCACCCATCCGGCACAGGAAGAAGCGAAGGCCCAAGCGCTTGTCAACTATGGCAAACTGCCTTTGAGCTTTGAAGAGAATCGCGGGCAAACCGACGCCCGCGTGAAGTTTCTTTCCCACGGAAGTCATTACTCGATTCTGTTGGCTCCTTCCGAAGTCTCGTTGAAGCTACAGTCGGCGGATAAGGCGCGGCGGCAGTCCGCTATCCGGATGACTTTTCCGGGTGCGCAATCTTCGCCGGTTATGGCTGGCGGCGACCGGCAGAGCGCCGTCAGCAGCTACTTTATTGGAAACGATCCGGCCAAGTGGGTGTCCGGCGCTCCAAATTACGCCCGCGTGCAGTATCGGGAGCTTTATGCCGGGGTCGACCTGGCTTTTTACGGAAACCAGGGGCAGCTCGAATACGATTTTGTGGTCGCCCCAGGGGCCGACCCCAAGGCCATCCGGCTGCAATTTGACGGGGTGGATGACATGCACCTGGATCCCGCCGGTAACCTCGTGTTGAGCGCGGCGCACGCCGAGGTTCAACAGCACAAGCCCGTCATTTATCAGGAAGGCGTTGGCGGACGGCAAACCGTCGAAGGGCGGTACGTGATCCAGGCGCACCACCGCGTGGCATTTGAAATCGCCAAATACGACAGCCGCAAACCATTGGTCATCGATCCAACCCTGACTTTTGCGACCTACCTGGGTTCGAAGGGCGAGGAAGTGTTTGGCATCTCGGCGGCCGCATCCACCGCGACCTATCCGGCCGTGGCGGTGGACTTGCAAGGGAACGTTTACGTGACCGGTTATATGGGCGGCAACACCGCTAATTTTCCGGGCCCCCCCAAGATTTTGACTGCCGGCGGAGAAGGCGGCGGCACGGATGTGTTCGTCGTCGAAATGAATCCCACCGGGACCGCGCTACTCTATTCCGTGGTCATTGGGACCGGCTCCAACGAAGATATCGTGGGCGGCATTGCGGTGGACACTTCGGGCAACGCCTACATTACCGGGCATACCAATTCGGCCAACTTTCCGATTACGCCCACCGCCCCGCAAAGGAGCATCCCCGCCGGATCGATCAACGCATTTGTGACCGAGGTGAATATGACGGGAACCGCGCTGCTCTACTCCACATATTTGGGCGGAAGCGGCAGTTTCGCGGGAAACGGCATCGCCGTGGATCGCTCCGGAAACGCGTATGTAACCGGCACGGCGACGCAGTCGCTAACCCCTCCGTACACGCTCTTCCCCCTGGTCAATCCCATCTTAAGCTCGCCATCGGCCGGTTTCCTGACCGAGATCGACGCGGCCGGCACAGCCTTTACGTATTCCACCTTCCTGGGCGCGGGCATCGGATACGGTGTCGCCGTGGATAGCACCGGCGACGCTTACGTAACCGGCTCGACCGCTAATTCGGGGAAACCGTCGCCGGCGCAAGGATATGTTCTGAAAGTCAACGCCGGCGGCGCCGGCCTGGGTTATGGGCCGATTCTTTTGGGAAACACCGGCACCGCGTTGCAGACCATAGGCTTCGGAATCGCGCTGGACGCGCAAGACGATGCGTATGTCACGGGAATGACGAACGATCCGAACTTCCCACAGGTCCTGTCGGCCGCACAGCCGAAGTTCGGCGGTGGATTGACCGACGGCTTCGCCATCAAGCTGAACCTCGGTGGCGGTCTGGTTTATGGCACATATATCGGCGGGCTGGGCAGCAATTTGCTCCCGGAACGCGGATCGGGTATCGGCGTGGACCTGGAGGGCAACGCCTACGTGGCGGGCACGACGCAGTGCATCGGTTTTCCTACGGCGAGTCCGATTTCCGGGGCCCGGAATGGCGCGGCATCCGTGTTAATGAAAGGCACGATTAGCGGTTTGAACTCCAATTGGTCGTCCGCCAACCTGTCCGGGAGTTTCGACCAGGTGGACGCGTTGGCCTTCGATCCAAGCGGCAATCTTTACGCGGGCACCAGCGCGCTCAACGCCGCGGGCGGTGGAATCTACAAGCTGGCTTTCGGCGGCAGTTCGTGGACGTATATGAATAGCGGCATCACGTCCACCACCATCGATACGGTCGCGGTGGATCCAAACGCGACGTCTACCGTTTATGCAATCGGCAGCGGCTTCCTCTTCCAGACTACCAATGGCGGTACGAGCTGGACGAAGCCCGGCCTGGAAGTGGGTACCTCCGCCGTAATGGCGATCGCCAAAACCACCCCCACTTCGACGCTGTATGTGGGATCCAGCGCGGGCTTAGTCTACAGTACGAACTCCGGAACGTCGTGGACCGGCCCTACGACCCCGCCCCCCGCCGGGGCCATCAATGCCCTCATCGTCGATCCGAACAACTTGACCACAGCCTACGCGGCCACCCCTGTGGGCGTGTATCAGACCGTCAACGGCGGCGCCGCGTGGACCGGGGTCAATAACGGATTACCGACCGTGCCAGGTGGTGTTACGCCCGTGGCGGTGACCAGCTTGGCTATTTACGGACCGACGAAGACCATCTACGCCGCGACAGGCAATGGATTGTATTACTCAACCAATGCCGGCGGCAATTGGACGCAGGCGACTATAGGAACGCCGGAACCGGTTCTGAACACACCGTTTCTGGTGGCCGTGGATGCCGGCGACAATGTGTATGTGGCGTTTGAAGGAGCCGGCATAGCCACCGGAACGAACGGTGGCACCCAACCCGGCAACTGGAGTTTGCTCACATACAACGGCCTGACGCAGAATCAGATTCTGGCACTGGCTGCGCCGCCCACTGGCTCCGGCACGGCCTACGCGGGAATCTTTTCAGCCACCACCGCCTTCTTGACCAAGATCAGCCCCACGGGCCAATCGTTTTTGTCCTCTACCTGCATAGGCGGCTCGGACAACAACCTCGGGCAGGGCATCGCCGTGACGCCGGGCGGCTCGGTAGCGGTCTCCGGCCTCACTTACGCGACCAATTTCCCCGCCACCAAGGGAGCTATCCAGACCGCCAACGCCGGACTTTACGACGCATTCGCCGTCGGCGTCTCCGGCGCCGCCGGAAGCGGGGGGCCGCCTACGGTGGTCGTGCAGAGTCCCCTCAACGGCTCGTTTGAGTTCGGCAACGTCACGGTTTCCGGCTACGCGCTGGACACGTTCGGGATCGGGGCCACCACCATCAACACGGTACAGGTGTGGCTGGACGGCAGCTATTTGACTAACGCCACATACGGCGTAAACAATCCTGGCGCTTGCACGCCATATCCCACGGCGCCGGGCTGCCCGAATGTCGGCTTCACGTACCAGTTTTCGACCAACAGCATCGCGGCCGGTTATCATACGCTCGATTTCTATGCGCTGGATAACAGCAGTCCGGCCAACATCGGCTCGGCGAGCTTCCAGTTCGATGTTAGAACTAAGCCCTACATCCCCGATGTCTTCGGCAGCGGGCCCGGTCCGGATGTAATCTGGGAGGAGCCGGTAATCGGATGGGCACAAGTTTGGTATACGGCTTGCGTCCCTGGTCCGCCTTGCTACCCGCCGGCCGGCGGAGCGGCCAACGTCACGCAGGCCAACCCGTGGAACATCGTGGGCATCGGGGATTTCAATGGGGACGGAGCTCCCGACATCGTGTGGCAGGATCCCGTGGGCGGCGCCGTACAAATCTGGTACCTTGGAGGCCCTCAAGGCGTAACGCTGATGAGCGCCGCGGATATCTCCTTTGGTAACCCGTGGAGGGTCGCTTCGGTAGCGGACTTTAACCAGGATGGCCATCCGGATATCCTATGGCAGGATCCTACATCCGGATTCGCGCAAATCTGGTATATGGGCGGGCCGCAAGGCACCACCCTCTTGGGCGCGGCCAATCTGGACCTGACCAACCCGTGGAACATCGTGGGTACCGGCGATTTCAACAACGACGGAGTCCCCGATGTGTTGTGGCAGGATCCGGTCAGCGGCACCGTCCAGATCTGGTATATGGGTGGCAACACGCCAGGTCAGCAAGGCACCCAGCTCCAGTACGCGTTGAATCTCACCGGAGCGATGTCCACGAAGGTGGTGGCTATCGCCGATTTCAATAATGACGGCCACCCGGACGTAATTTTCCAAAATCCGTCGACTGGCGCGGCTACCGTGTATTTTTACACCGGAACGAATGGCACCACCGCAAATGGGACCTCTGTTTTGAGCACGGGGAACCCTTGGTATATTGCAGGGCCGCACTGATCGATAGGCTGTTATAACCGGGCGGGCGGCATGCCGCTCGCCCAAAGCTAACACCCGAGGAGCCTACACGACCGCCGCCAGCGCGATCAAAACCCGATCCATGGCGATGGTCTGCCGCGTTAAGGCAAAGGTTTTCCAGGGCGGACCGCTACCGGCCGCGATCGCTTTTGCAGCGTTTTACGTTTGCTTTTTCTCTCCCGTCCTGTTCTCGGGCAAGGTATTGGCGCCGCCCCCCGATGCCGTTCTTTTCTACTACCCGCATTACACCTCTGCCTTTAAATCGTGGGATCCCCTGCTGATGACCGGCTATCCGGCAGTGGCCGATCCGCAACTGATGTCCTGGTATCCCCTCGCGCTGCTGTTGCATCCGATTCCGGGATCGTGGAACGCGTTCGTCGTATTGGCTTATGCCCTCGCCAGTTGGTTCATGTATCTATTTGTTCGCCGAGTGACCGGCAAGGGCTTTGCCGGACTAGTGAGCGGGCTGATCTTCGGCCTGTGCGGCTTTATGAACGCGCATTTGGAACATATCACCATGATTCAGACGGCGATCTGGATTCCGGCGATGCTGCTTTGTCTGGAACGGCTCGCGAATGGTATCCGGTGGCGGTGGATAGCGCTCGGAGGATTGTCCACTGGGGCGTGTGTGTTGGCCGGCCATCCGCAGATCGCCCTGTACGGCATCACGCTGGTCTTAGGCTATGTCATGGTGCGCGGCTTTTCCGCCGCTTGTCCGGCATGGAAATACTATGCCGCGAGCGCCATCGCCATCGGCGCCGGTCTCGCGCTCAGCGCAGTACAAATCTTGCCGACCGCGGAGATGGCCGGCATGACTGCGCGCGCCAGCTTGAGTTTCACCGAGTTTTCTCAATATGCGCTGCCCCCGCATCAGCTCGCCACGCTTCTGTTCCCCTTTCTTTTTGGTGGGGCGGGGCCGGCATCTTTGTCGGGTACCCCTTATTTCGGTTCGTCGAGCGTCACGGAGCTGGCCGGTTACACAGGCCTCGCGGCCCTGGTTCTGGCGGCCATCGCGGTGATCTCCTACCGCACCGCGCAGGTCTTCTTCTGGGCGGCGGGCATGGCCATCGCGTGCCTGGCGGCGCTGGGCGCGGCCACGCCTTTGGGACGCATTCTGTATGCGCTACCGGCATTCGGACAATTCCGCGCTCCCGGCCGTTTTCTGCTGATCTTCGGAATTGCGGCCGCGGTGCTTGCCGGCTACGGCGTGGCTTTCATAGTGGAAGGGAAGAATCCCGTGCGAAGCGCGCTTTTGACGATTGGCGCGGGCTTGGCGTTGATTCTTTACGCCGGCAGAATCGCGCTCGTCGACGCGGCGCCGCTCCGGAAGGCGGCCTTGGCTGCGGGTGCGCGGTACTTCTCCGCATCCCCGTTCACTAACCCGTGGATCGGTGCGCCGCTATTCATCGGATGTGGCATGTGCGTGGTGCTGGCGCTGCTGATCCGGAAGCCAATGTCCGTACCACTCCGCGCGGCTTTGCTGCTGGCTGTGATCCTCGATCTTGCGGGCTTCTCATGGTACGGACGATGGCGCTTCGAATCGCCGCCGGCGCGGGATTTTCAAGAACCGGAGATCGTGCGCCGCACCGGTCCCGCGGTGAGCCGCCTGCGGGCGCGGTGGGTGCCGGTACGCGGAGATCTGGGTTCTCCGGCGGAGGCGCCGGGCGATCTGTCCGTCTTGTGGAAACTGCCGTCGCTGGCGAAATATGGGCCGCTGCTGCCCGCGCGCTACAAAGAACTATTGAACATGGAAGCCAACGGCCGGTTTCGAGGCCAATGGTGGGAGCCTGAAAACCGCGCGCTGGATATCGCCGGCGGCCGTTTCATAGCGGTCCCTGAAATCCTGAACACGCGCGAGGAGGGGTTTCGCGGGATTCTCTTCTCCAGCCAGGATCTCACGTTATCGGTCGGCAATGGGTGCGGTGCGTCTACGGCGTCGGCAACCATCCCGGTCCGGCAACCGCGGAAAATTCGGGGGCTCGCGCTGGTCACCTTGACCGGATGTTCAGTCGGGTTTGATCAAGGCACACCGCTGGCCGAGGTCCGCCTGCAAGCGATCGATGGGGCCAGCGTTACAATTCCGGTCCGCGCAGGGGTGGAAACGGCCGAGTGGGCAGCGGGGTGCGCCGATGTTGCCCCGGCGATGCGGCATCGCGCGGCGGATATCTACGCGCGATACTCCGCCCCCCGCGGCGGAGGCGTCTGCCAAGGCCAGACCTATGCGGCCATTCTCAATCTGCCCAAGCCAACAGCCATCTCCGCCATGGAAATCCGGTGGTTGCCGCGGAGCGTGGGGATCTTGAAAATCGACAAACTCAGCCTGCTGGATGCCAAGACCGGCGTGTCGCAACCGCTTTCCCAGCAGGACGTCCAGTTTGGGGATCCGGTCCGTTGGAGACGCCTGGACCAAGCCGAGGGCGTGGAGGTTTATGAAAACCTGCGCGCTCAGCCAAGGCTGTGGCTTGTCCCGGAAACCGTGCGGGCTGCGCCAGCCCAAATCGCCAGCGCCATCCAAACCTCGCGCTTGCCCGACGGGAGGTCATATGACCCGGCTGCGGTGGCCTTAGTAGAGGAACCGCTCGCCTTGCGTAAAGCCGTACCCGATCCGGACGCCGGGGCTTCGCTTGTGCAAGACAACGGCGCGTCCATTGAAATTCGGACATCCGGAAAACAGCCCAGTTTCCTGGTGCTGGCCGATTTTCACTACCCGGGTTGGCAGGCCACCATCAACGGCCGGCCCACCCACATATTCCGGACGAACTACATCCAGCGTGGTGTTCTCCTCCCTTCCGGAGAGAATCTCGTACGCTTCGAGTTCCACCCCATGCGGTTTTATGCCGGCGCCGCCGTTAGTTTGGGAACTCTAGCTATCGTTCTTGGCGCGCTATTTTTCGGGTGGAGCCGCGGACATCCGTGAACGGCCAGATCCCTTATAATGGTTGATTCTTCATGAGCCGCCGGGCATTAATCACCGGAATTACCGGGCAGGATGGATCCTATCTCGCAGAGTTTCTGCTGGCGAAAGGCTACGAGGTCCACGGCGCCGTCCGGCGCGTAGCTTTGGAGGATCCGGAGCACCGGCTGGTCCGGTTGAGCGCCGTGCGGGACCGCATCGTCCTGCATGCCGCGTCGCTCGAAAGCTTTGCCAGCGTCTATCAACTGGTCGCCAAAATTGTGCCGGACGAATGCTATCACCTGGCGGCGCAGAGCTTTGTGAGCTATTCTTTCGACGACGAGTTTTCGACGCTCAACACGAACATCAACGGCACCCACTTCCTGCTCTCCGCGGTCAAGGATCTGGCCCCCAAGTCGCGGTTTTACTTCGCGGGCTCGAGCGAAATGTTCGGCAAGGCGGAGGAGCTTCCGCAAACAGAGCGAACCCGCTTTCACCCGCGTTCGAGCTATGGCATCAGCAAGGTCTGCGGCTTCGAGCTGACCCGCAACTATCGCGAGGCGTACGGGCTGCACGCCAGCAGCGGCATTCTGTTCAACCACGAATCGCCGCGGCGCGGCTTCGAATTTGTCACGCGCAAAATCACATCCGGCGTGGCGCGGATTCTGGCTGGGCGCAGCAAACAGATCCCGTTGGGCAATCTCGAAGCCCGGCGCGATTGGGGACATGCCCGCGAATACGTCGAGGCCATGTGGCTGATGCTGCAGCAGCCCGAGCCGGACGATTACGTAGTGGCCACGGGCGAGAGCCACTCCGTGCGGGACTTTGTGGGACTGGCGTTCTCCCAGGCCGGCCTCGACTACCGCAACCATGTGGTGAGCGATCCGACGCTCTTCCGCCCGGCCGAGGTGAATTTGTTGCTCGGCGATGCCACCAAGGCGCGCACCAAGCTCGGCTGGTCGCCGACCATCGCTTTCGAGTCTCTGGTCCGTGAAATGGTCGATGCGGATTGCCGCGCGCTGGGGGTTTTGGCCAAGGCCTTGCAGCACGTATGAAGCGGCGCTGGGCATAGGCTAAATCAAGTGGACAACCAGATGCTGCAACAAATTCGGGACGAAATGCAGTGGTCCTATAAACCGCGCGATGCGAGCAAGCCACCCGTGCAGGTGGAAGCCGGCCGGTCGTTCTCGACGGAATTGGCGGAAGTGCGGTCCGCCATCGCGGCGCTGAACGCCAGCTACGCGCTGGTGGGCCAGACGCCGCCGGAGCCGCCCACCTTCCGCGGCCGCATTGGCGCCCGCTTGGTCAAGCTCGTACAACGGCTGCTGTTCTGGTACACGCCTCAGATCGTCCACTTCCAATATTCCGCGCTGCGTGGGTTCGAAGCCGCGTTGCGGACATTTGAGCAGCAAGCCGGAAATCTGGGCGATACGCGCGCCGCCCTGGCCGCCGCCGTGTCCCGCGCGGAGGCCCTGGAGCGGAGGCTGGAGGCCCTGCGGCTACAGGCGCTGCCGCGCATAGACCGCGAGTTGGCGCGCCTCCGCGCGCAGCAAACCGTGCAAGAAGAGCGCATGGCGCTGCGGATCGAAGGGCGGAGCGAATTGTCGGCGCCATCCAGCGCCGCCCCTGTGCAGCCAGTGGGCGAAACACAGTTGCATCGCATGGACGCGCTCTATGCGGCCCTGGAAGATGAGTTCCGCGGCAGCCGGCAGGAAATTAAGGAACGGTTGAGCGTCTATGTGCCGAAGCTCATGGAGGCTGGCATTGGTGGCGAATCCATGCCGATCCTGGATGTGGGGTGCGGCCGGGGTGAATGGCTGGAACTGTTGCGCGAACACCAGTTGCAGGGCAGCGGCATCGACTTGAACCGCGTAGTCCTGGCCATTTGCCGGGAAAACGGGCTCCCGGTCCTGGAAGCGGAAGCCATCCAGCATCTGCGCAGCCTTCCGGAGGCGTCGCTGGGGGCGGTGACCGCGTTTCATGTGATTGAGCACCTGGAATTGCCGCAATTGCTCGATTTGCTGGACGCCGCCAGGCGCGCGCTCAAGCCGGGCGGCGTCGCCATTTTTGAAACTCCCAACCCGAACAATATGTTCGTCGCTTCCCGGTATTTCTACCTCGATCCGACGCACCTCCGCCCGGTGCCTCCATTGCTTGGGCGGTTTCTCGCCGAGGCGCGGGGTTTCGCGCGTGTCGAAATTCTGGAACTGCACCCGTGGCCGAAGGAGCACCACGTGGATACGCTCACGGGCGGAGATGTGGCCGCCCGTTTCAACGAGTGCTTTTACGGGCCGCAGGATTACGCCATTATCGGCTGGAAGGCCTGAGCGCGGTTCGACCCCAAATCACCGGTGACCCGAAATGGATCTGCAGGAGTTGCAAGAGAACTGGAATGAGTTTGGCAAGCGAGACCCGCTATGGGCCATCCTGACTTATCCGGGCCGGCGCGGCGGCAAGTGGGATCCGGAAGAGTTTTTTGCGTCCGGCCGAGATGAAATCTCCGATCTCATGCGCCAGGCGCGGGATCTCCGCCTTCCGGCGCGCCAGGAGGCCGCTTTGGATTTCGGCTGCGGCGTGGGCCGTCTCACGCAAGCGCTGTGCGCCTGTTTCGAGCGCTGTGGCGGGGTGGACATTGCTCCATCCATGATCGAGCTGGCGCGCCAGTACAATCGATGCGGCGCGCAATGCGAGTACTTCCTGAATCCCAACGACGATTTGCAAATCTTCCCGGACAATTCTTTCGATCTGGTTTACTCAAATAGGGTTCTCCAGCACATGCGGCCCCGGTACAGTATCGCCTATATACGCGAATTTGTGCGGGTAGTGCGGCCCGGTGGGCTGGTGGTGTTCCAGATACCGGACGGCCGAATGGCCACCGACAGCGCGGCCGGCCCCCTCCCGGACGGCGGCTTTCGCGCCGGATTCAGCGGCTACCCCGTTTCGCTTCGGGCCGCCGCCGCATCGCGGATCGACGTGCCGGTGACCGTCCGTAACCTCGGAGAATGCGCCTGGCCATGCCGCGGAGACAGCGCCTGGAAGTACGTGGTCCAACTCGGAAACCACTGGCTGACTCCGGAAGGCGCCACGGTAGCATGGGACGACGGCCGCCAACCTCTGCCGCGCGATCTGGCACCCAATGCCGAAATCCAAATGATTCTCACGGTGACCGCTCCCGCTTCTCCCGGCAGATACGTCCTGAAACTCGATATGGTCCAGGAAGGCGTGGCCTGGTTCCAGCACAAGTCTTGCACTCCAGCCTCGATTCCGGCTGAAGTAGACCCGGCGCCAGTTTCCGCCGCGGCGGAGCCTGCCCCGCGCATGGAACTCTACGGCGTGGAAAAAGACCAGGTGATCGGCGTCCTATCGTCCAGCGGAGCGCGCGTGCTGGACATCCTGCCGGACGACTCCGCGGAGGCGAAGTGGCTGGCATTCAAGTATTTCGCCACGAAATCGTGATGGCCAACGCGCGCGGATTGAGAATATTGATCGCCACCGTAAGAGTTCCTTTTGTCGAGGGCGGCGCGGAGCTGCATGCGCAGGGCTTGCGCCGCGAGTTGGTGGCCGCCGGCCATCGCGCCGAAATTGTGTCCGTGCCGTTCAAGTGGTATCCTCCGCGGCGTATCCTCGACCAGATGCTGGCTTGCCGTCTTCTGGATCTCACCGCGGCCGGCGGCGCGCGGGTCGATTGTCTGATCGCGCTCAAATTCCCCGCTTATTTGATACCCCACACGAATAAGGTCGTCTGGGTGCTCCATCAGCATCGGCAGGCTTACGATTTGTGGCAGCATCCCATGGGCGACCTGCATGACCACCCCCACGGCGCCGAAGTCAGAGATGCCATTCACCAGGCGGACATGGATCTGTTGCCTCAAGCGCGCCGCCTGTTCGCGAACTCCCGGAATGTGGCGGACCGCCTGAGAACGTACTGCGGCATCGAGGCCGCTCCGCTTTACCATCCGCCGCCGGCCGCGCAGGAATTTTATAGCGGCGCGGCGGAGGATTTTCTGTTCTATCCTAGCCGGCTGAATGCGCTTAAACGACAGCGCCTCGTGATAGAAGCGCTGGCACTGACGCGGGCCAAGGTGCGCGTCCGTTTTGCCGGGACGGATATCGACCTCGGCTACCAAGAGGGTTGTATGGCGCTGGCGCGCAGAAGCAGACTCCAGAGCCGCGTGGAGTGGTTGGGCGGCATTTCCGAACCCGCCAAACGGGATCTCTACGCGCGCAGTTTAGGTGTGCTTTTCCCGACGCTGGACGAAGATTACGGCTACGTCACGCTGGAGGCCATGTTGGCCCACAAACCTGTGATCGCCTGCGCCGATTCGGGCGGCCCGCTGGAATTCGTAGTGAATCGGAAAACCGGCCTGATCTGCGATCCTACCCCACAGGCGCTGGCGGGCGCCATGGACGAACTGTGGGAAAATCGCGATACCGCGCGGCAATGGGGGGAAGCCGGCCGGCAGCATTACACCGACCTGCGGATCGATTGGGGTACGGTCCTGGAGAGGCTGCTCCCGTGAAGGTCTTGATCCTGACTTCCGGCGTGCCGTTCATTCGCGGCGGGGCCGAGATCCTGGCCGATAGTCTCCGCGACGCTGTTTGCGCGGCGGGGCACCAGGCTGAAATCGTGGCGTTGCCGTTTCAATCCTGCCCGCCATCGCGCATTCCCGAACAAATGCTGGCGTGCCGGCTGCTCGATGTCACGGAAACCTGCAGCGTACGGATCGACCGCGTGATCGGGTTGAAATTTCCCGCCTATCTGGTTCCGCATCCGCACAAGGTAGTCTGGTTGCTGCATCAGCATCGGACCGCGTACGAATTGTGGGACCACCCCGCCGCCGGGGATTTGATCCACTACCCGGATGGCCCGGTGGTGCGGGAAGCCATTCGGCAGGCCGATCGCACATTCCTGCCGGAAGCCACGGCGATTTATACCTTGTCGAAAAATGTATCGGGCCGCTTGCGGCGTTACTCCGGAATCGATTCGAAACCGTTGTACAATCCGCCGGCCCACGCGCCGCTGTTCCACAAAGGACCGGCGGGAGATTACTTCTTCTTCCCCAGCCGCATCAATCCGGTGAAGCGGCAATGGCTGGTGATTCAGGCGTTAGCCGTTTGCCGCGAGCCCGTGCGCGTACGCTTCGCCGGCGAAGCCGACAACGAAGCGCAGCAAGCCGAATGTACGAAGGCCGTGCGCGAGCTCCGGCTGAGCGATCGGGTCGAATGGCTGGGCGTGGTTTCCGAAGAACGGAAACGCGATGAGTACGCCAACAGCCTGGGTGTCGTTTTTCCGCCCGTGGACGAAGATTACGGCTACGTCACGCTGGAGGCCATGTTGTCCTCCAAACCCGTGATCACATGCGCGGACTCCGGCGGTCCCTTGGAGTTCGTGGTGGATAACCAAACCGGCCTGATCGCGGATGCTACCCCGGAGTCGATCGCCGATGCAATGGACTGCTTATGGGCCGGTCGCCGCCGTGCGGCTACCATGGGCGAGGCTGGCCGGGAGCATTACCTGGACCTGAAGATCGATTGGGAGAATGTGGTGGACAAACTGCTGTGTTGAAGATCAACTGGTTCTCGCCTTTACCGCCCGCTCACAGTGGCATCGCCCAAAATTATGCGATGCAGATCCTACCCGTGCTCGCCCGGCGCCACCAGGTGATTCTATGGACGGACCAGGATTCCGTGGCGCCCGAAGTGGAGCGCATCGCGCGCGTGGCCCGTTATGATCCGGCGAACCCGCCGTGGCGCGCTCTGAACGATGCGGACGTGGCCATTTATCATCTGGGCAATCATGGCGGTATCCATGGGGGCATGTGGCAGGTGAGCCGCCAACATCCCGGCATTATAGTCTTGCACGATCTTTGCCTGCACGACTTCTTCGCCATGGTGTTTCTGCGCACCCTGGAGAAACCCGATGCATATCTGGCGGTGCTGCAGCGATGGTACGGCGCGGAGGGACGCCGCGCCGGCGAAGCGTTTCGCACCGGAGGCATGGGCGCGGAAACCATGGCGCAACGGTTCCCGCTCACGCGCGAGGCCGCCCGGGCCGCGCTCGGGGTCGTCACGCACTCCCACAGGACGCTCACGGAACTCGGCGAAACGCCGGCATGTCCCGTGGCCGCCTTGGATCACCCCTTTGCGCCTGCCGGGGACTTGCCCTACCAGGGATGGCTGGCCGTGAGAAGGTCCACGCCCAGTCCGCCATACCGCCTGGTCGTTTTCGGCTACCTCAGCCGGAATCGCCGCCTGGACTCGGTACTTGAGGCCCTCGCCGGGATTCCCGAGCGGGACCAGTTCCGCCTGAACATATGCGGCCAACTCTGGGACGAGAGCCACATCCGTGCCGAGATCGAACGCCTGGGGCTGGGCCCCCTCGTCAATCTGCATGGCTTTCTTCCGGAAGGCCAGGTGGAAGAACAACTCAGCACGGCGCATCTGGCTATCAATCTCCGCTTTCCCTCGATGGGAGAGGCCTCCGGAAGCCAATTGCAGTTCTATAACTATGGGCTGCCCACGCTCGTCACCCGCACGGGCTGGTACGCGTCGCTGCCGGAGGACACCACCGTATTTGTCCGGCCGGAACATGAAGTCGAGGATATTCAGGCCCATCTGCGCGCCTTTCTTGCCGATCCTGGCGCGTTTCTCGCCATGGGGGAACGAGGCAGGCAATCGTTGCGGAACCACGACCCCGGGAAGTATGTGGACGCCCTGGTCGAGTTCGCATCCGCGGCGCTCAATTTCGCGCCTCGCATACCCGCTCTCGATCTTGCCCGGAGCATCGGCGGCGATCTGGCCGAGTGGCTGCACCCGGCCGCGGGCGGGTACTTGTTGGAACGCGCCAGCCAGGAGATCTTCAAAATGTGTGCGGGGAAAATCTCGCGATCGCGACCCGAGGGTCCGGTATAGGCCTGAGGTTTTTCACAAAAAGCGCCGATGAAGGAGTGTGCGTTTACTCTGCATACCGCTGGCGCCGATCGGCGCTGTAGCGGTGTTGGCCGCAGCCCCGATTTCTCCGCATAACCTGTCGCCCAATGCTTATTTCGAGGCGAATCGCGGCCAGACGGGTCCATGTGTCGCGTTTGTCGCCAGGGGCCCGCGATACACCGTTTTATTGCAACGGAACGGGGGCGCGGTTTATCGATTTCCGGCTGGCGAGGAGGCGGATCCGTTGCCGCCGCTGACCATCGAGCTTCTGGGCCAGCGCCAACCTACCGCCGTCGAGGGCGAGCAGCCGATGGACTCGGTCACCAACTACTATCGTGGCGGTCTTCCCGCCGCTTGGAAGTCCGGGATCCCGCATTATGGGCGCGCACGGTTCCACGGCGTCTATCCCGGCATCGACCTGATATGGCTCTCCCGGGAGGCAGACCTCGAATACGGATTTCTGGCCGGCGCCGGGGCCGATCCCGGGCAAATCCGGGTGCGATTCACGGGCGCGAGCGGCGTTTCCGTCGATGCACGCGGGAATTTGGTACTGGAGACGCGGGCGGGCAGAATCCAGCACGGGCGGCCCGTGGCCTGGCAGGAGGTTGCCGGCCGCCGTCGTAATGTGCAGATCGCTCTGCGCCTGGAAGGCGCCACGGCTGGCTTTCGACTCGGGCCTTATGACCGCCAGCGCCCGCTGTGGATCGATCCTGTCTTATCCTACTCAACCTACGTAGGCGGCGCAGGCTACGATGCCGGCTACGCGATCGCTACCGACGGCTCCGCTGGAGTGTATGTGACGGGCACCACCGCCTCCATCGGGTTCCCCGCCCAGGGATCCGGCGTAAATAGCAACAACGACGCTTTTGTGATGAAATTTAACGAGAGTGGGGCTCTTCTCTACACCACGGTCCTGGCAAGCAACGGCAACACTTCCGGGCAAGCCATAGCGGCGGATTCGTCTGGCAACGCCTACATCGCCGGCACCACCGAAGCCAGCGATTTTCCCGTGACCAAGGGAGCCTGGCAGACTGTGTTTGGAGGCATTACGGACGCCTTCGCCGCCAAATTGAATCCCGCGGGGAATCTGGTGTACGCATCCTATATCGGCGGCACGGGGCAAGAAACCGGGACTGGAATTGCCATCGACGCATCTGGCAATGCGTATGTCAGCGGCTTTACCTCGTCCATATTTCCCACCACTCCCGGCGCGGCACAGACGCTGTACGGAGGCGGTTTCTCCGATGCGTTTGTAGTCAAGTTGAACCCCCTCGGCAGCGCCGCTGTCTATTCGACATTGCTGGGCGGGTCGGGGAACGACGAGGCCGAAGCGATTGTGGTGGACGCCGCGGGGAATGCCTGCATTGCGGGGTACACGGATTCGACCAACCTGCCGGTCTACGATGCGCCGCAACCTTCTACCGGGGGAGAAGGCGACGCCTTGGTCGCGTGCTTGAACGCCAGTGGCACCGCCTGGACCATGGTCTCCTATCTGGGTGGCAGTAATGTGGATCAAGCTTTTGCAATGGCCATCGATGCGAGTGGCAACCTTTACGTGGCAGGCGACACTTACTCTCCGGACTTTCCCATCACCGCCGGTGTATTTCAGCCTGGCAACGCCGGCGGCTACGACGCTTTTCTCGCCAAACTGAGTGCGGGCGGCGGCACGTTGGTTTATGCCACCTACCTGGGCGGAAACGGTTCGGACGCGGCCACTACCGTGGCGGTGGGCAGCGCGGGCGACGTCTGGATCGGAGGGTATACCACCTCCACGAACTTTCCCTTGTCCGGTGCTTGGCAGTCGGTGCCCGGCGGCAGCTTTGACGGATTCCTTTCGCATCTGAGCCCGAACGCCGCGGGTCTGCTCACCTCCAGCTACCTGGGGGGCTCCGGAGACGACCGGGTTTTGGCACTTGCCTTGGATCCCACCGGGATTTTGTTTGCGACCGGCTCCACGCTCTCCAGCAACTTCCCGGTTACGCCGGGCGCCATGCAAGGAGCTGCTCCGGCGGGATTGAACGCTTTCTTGGTGAACATCAACCCGTCCGCCTACTCGATCTCCGGACAAGTGACACAGGGTGGGACGCCGCTAAGCCAGGTCGAAGTCATTCTGAGCGGGGCGGGCGCCGGCTCGACGTCGACCGACTCAAACGGAAACTTTTCTTTCAATAACCTGGTCGGCGGCGATACATACACGGTTACACCCACGCTGAATAGCGATGCCTTTAGTCCACCCAGCCTCACATTCGCCAATCTTAATACGAACGAAACCGCCAATTTCGCCGCCATAGCCGCCTATTCCATTTCCGGCAATATCGCCCTAACCGGCGTGGGGCCGCTGAGCGGCGTGGTCGTCATGCTCAGCGGCAAAGTCTGCAGCTCCGCGCGCACCGACGCATTCGGAAATTATTCGTTCAACGCCCTGGCCACGGGCAACTACACCGTCACTCCCAGCCTGATGGGCTACAGTTTCAGCACATTCAACCAGGTATTCAACAACCTGAATTCCAACCAGGCCGCCAATTTCACGGCCAGCACGAATGTCTTCCCCGGGCAGACCGAGGTGGTTTGGCAGGATCCCGTATCCGGGTTTAGCCAGTTATGGTTTTTTGGCGGCGCGCAAGGCACAAGTTTCACGGGAGCGGCTACCATTACCACGCAGAACGTCTGGCGCATCGCCGCCATCGCCGACTTCAACGGCGACGGGTATCCGGACATCGTTTGGCAGGACCCGGTCTCCGGGGCCAGCCAGATCTGGTTCATGACCGGCCCGCAAGGCATCACCTTGCTGGAGGCTGCCACGTTTAGTGGCCCAAACCCATGGCTCATCGTAGCCGCCGCCGATTTCAACCAGGACGGCCATCCTGATATTCTTTGGGAGGATCCCGTGTCCGGTTGGGCCCAGATATGGTACCTCGGCGGGCCGCAGGGAATTACCATGTCGAGCGCGGCCAATCTGACCCTCCAAAATCCCTGGCAGATCGTCGGGACGGGCGACTTTAACCAGGACGGCCACCCCGACGTGCTCTGGCAGGACCCGGTGAGCGGCACGGTGCAGATCTGGTATTTGACCGGCGCGCTTGGTAACGAATTGCTTACCGCGGTCAACCTTACCGCCAGCACCTGGAATTTAGTAGCCGTAGCCGACTTCAATCAGGACGGGCACCCGGACGTGGTCTGGCAAGATCCGGTGTCCGGTACCAGCCAGATAGAGCTCCTGGACGGCTCCATGGGCACTACCCAGATCCAGATCGTCAGTTTGAGCGGTCCAAATCCCTGGCGGATCGTGGGACCGCGCTGAGGATTGGGTTATCATTGTCCTGATGCCGTTTTCGCGGCCAAAATACATACCCGCATACCTCTTGCTGGGGACCGTGGTATGGGGGATAGGAACGGCTACCGGACAAGTCCCTGCGGGATCGAATTGCCACGTCGATTTTCCGTCGCCCCAGGCTGCGGTACCGTACGCGGGCGCCGTCACCCAACTGAACTTCCAGGTCGATCAGTTGAACTGTGTGGCCAGCCCGGAGAGCAAAGTCGACTGGGTGAGCGTGTCCGTCGTTCCGCCCGGATCGAATGCTCCGCCGACGGTTCAGTATGCCGTGCAACCTAACCTCAGTTTTCACTCCCGCACAACTTCCATATCCGTTGGCGGCCAGGTGCTGACGATTTCACAGGAGGCCGGACCTCAACCGGGGATCGCCGGCCCCAGCAGCCTGGAGTGGGTGGTTCATGAAAAATCCAACAAACAGGAGAGCAAGATCTTGCATGTAGGAAGCGACGATCCGGACTTAGACGTCACGGCAGTGCCCAGCGCGCAGGCGGTTGGCTGGCTGTCCGTTCAGAAGAGCGGCGATGACGGACGGAGTTTTGAAATTTCCATCCATGTCCGCGATCTGAAAGCGGGCATGTACGCCGGCCAAATCGTGGTGCACGCGGCAGGCGCCAGGAACGACCCCTTATCGATTCCCGTGAACGTCAAGATCCTCCCGGCCATGTAGAATCAATCGTTTAGGCTTTGTTTGTTCTAAGAAAAGGTGCCGCACAGACACATGACAACCCATCCGATCGGGCGGTTAGTCCGCCGGGTATTCTTCTTCCGGAACTGCTTGCTGGCAGCGCTATTCACGGCCCAGGCTCAGGTAAACGTCACTACTTACCACAATGACAACGCGCGCGACGGCCAGAATCTCGCCGAATCGATCCTGACCCCTGCCAACGTGAATGCGAATCAGTTCGGCCAGCTCTTCGTGCAGCCCGTGGACGGGTATGTCTATGCCCAACCGCTATACGTATCGAACCTGCCCATCGCCGGTGGCACGCACAATGTGGTGTTCGTCGCCACCGAGAATGACAGCGTCTATGCTTTCGACGCGGACGGCAATACAGGCGCGAACGCCAGCCCGCTCTGGTACGTGAGCTTCATCAACCCAGCGGCCGGCATCACGACGGTCAGCAGCACGACAGACTTGAATTGCTCGAATATCAAACCGCAGGTCGGAATTACCGGCACACCGGTCGTCGATTTGACCTCGAACACGCTTTACGTGGTGGCCAATACCAAGGAAAACGGCGTGTTCTTCCAGCGCCTGCACGCACTGGATATAACCAGCGGAGCGGAAAAGTTCGGCGGCCCCGTGGTCATCGCGGCGAGTGTTCCGGGGACCGGAGACGGCAATACCGGCGGACAGGTCGCGTTCAGTCCCCTGATGAACAACCAGCGGCCAGGTCTTATGTTGCTGAACGGGATGGTGTACATCTCCTGGGCTTCGCACTGCGACACGACGCCCTTCCATGGCTGGATGATGGCCTACGATGCCCAATCGTTGCAGCAGACAGCGGTCTGGAACTCGACACCGAACGCGTCGGACGGCGGCGTTTGGCAGAGCGGGGCAGGGCCGGCGGCCGATTCCAGCAACAACGTCTACCTGGTTACCGGCAATGGAACTTTCGATCTCAATACCAGCGGGCAGGACGCTGGCGACAGCATAGTGAAATTCGCGCCTCTCATTGGCGGGAGTTTTCAGCTCCTGGACTATTTCACGCCCTACAACCAGGCCGTCCTCTCCGCCGACGACACGGACCTCGGCTCGGGCGGCGTGATCTTGCTGCCCGATCAGCCGGCCGGATCGCCCCACCAGCACCTATTGGCGGAAATCGGCAAACAGGGATCGCTGTACCTGGTGAACCGCGATTCGATGGGCCATTTTAACAGCGCCGGCGATACCCAGATCGTGCAATGGCTTCCGGGCCTGCTCGGCGGCATGTGGGGGATGCCGGCGTTTTGGAACAACAACCTCTACCTGGGTGCCGCGAACGACGCGCTGCATGCCTTTTCATTCAACGCCAATAACAGCGGCCTTCTGTCAACTTCGCCGCTATCGTCCTCGCCAGAGACTTTCTACTACCCAGGGACCACGCCGGCGATTTCGGCGAACGGAAATAGCAACGCCATCGTCTGGGCGCTCGAGGAGGACTCCGGCTCGGCGATATTGCACGCCTATGATGCCACTAACCTGGCCAACGAACTATTCAACACCTCCAACAATCCGCTGCAGACGCCGGGGTCGACCGTTAAGTTCGCCGTCCCCACGATCGTAAACGGCAAAGTTTATGTTGGTACGGCGGCGCGGCTTGCCGTATACGGCCTGTTCGGACCCCCACCGGCGGCTCCCGAATTGGTTTCGCCGGGTAACGGAGCCACGGGTGTCAGCCTGACACCGTCGCTGAACTGGAGCGCGGCCAGCGGCGCACTGTCCTATGACGTTTATTTCGGCACTTCCCCATCGCCGCCCATGGTTACCAACACCGCGGCGCTGAGCTACAATCCGCCCGCGCTGCTCATTAACACCGTGTACTACTGGACGATCGCCGCCCGGAACCTCGGAGGGACGGCCTCGTCGGCGACTTGGTCGTTTACCACGACAGGCACGGCGGGTCCGCCAGCGTTGCTGACCGCGGCCACGGGAGTACGGCAGACAGCGGGCATCAATACCGTTTTCCCCCTGCCGATCGAAGCCATCCTGACGGACGCGGGCGGAAACGCGATCAGTGGCGTTTCCGTGACATTTACGGCTCCCCCTGCAGGCGCCAGCGGAAGCTTCTCCGGGAACGCCACCGTCACGACCGGTGCGCAAGGCGTGGCCGCCGCGCCGCCGTTCACGGCTAATGGCGTCACGGGCAGCTACGCGGTGACGGCCGCGGGCGCTTCCCTGAACGCCACATTCAATCTCACGAATGCGTTCACCACGCCGGTTGCGGACGACTTCAACGGCGACGGTTATCCCGATATAGTCTGGCAAGATCCCGTTTCCGGGAGCAGCCAGGTCTGGTTCCTGAACGGGATCGAAGCCATAGCGCCTATTGGAGCGGCGGATATTTCCCTGGCGAACACGTGGCATATCGTAGCAGTGGCCGATTTCAATGGCGATGGATACCCCGATGTGGTTTGGCAAGACCCTAGCTCCGGCGACGCCCAAGTATGGTTCCTGGGATCGCCCGGGACCACACTTCTGGGAGCGGCGACGATTACTGCCAGCAACCCTTGGCGCATTGTCGCGGCGGCGGATTTCAACCGCGATGGTTATCCGGATTTGGCGTGGCAGGACCCGGTTTCCGGCCAAGTGCAAATCTGGTATCTCGGCGGCCCGCAAGGCGTAACGCTCACGGGCGCCGCCAATCTGACCCTGAGCAATCCCTGGCAGGTGGTCGGCTCCGGCGACTTCAATGGCGACGGACAGCCCGACTTGCTGTGGCAAGATCCCGTAAGCGGCGCTGTGCAGGTCTGGTTTTTGAGTGGACCCCTGGGCAATGTATTTGCCGGCGCGGTGGATCTCGCCGTGTCCAACCCCTGGCGGATTGTCTCCGTAGCCGACTTCAACCTGGACGGCCACCCGGATGTGGTCTGGCAAGATCCGGTATCCGGCAATAGCCAGGTATGGTTTCTGAACGGCCCGCAGGGCACCGACCTCGTAGGGGCTTCGGCTTTAAGCGGGCCGAATCCCTGGCGCATCGTAGGGCCGCGCTGACGCCGCCGGCCGAGGGCCATTATCGCTTTCCACGATCACATAGCGTGGCACACCGCGGGTCTGCTCGTAAATGCGGGCGACATATTCGCCCACGATGCCGATGGACACCAGTTGCACCGCGCCAATGAAGGTGACCAATACGATCACCGACGTCCAGCCCTGCACGGTCCGGCCCGCGATCAACGCGATGACCGCGAAGGCCGCGTAAACTGCGCACAGCACGGCCGTCAGTAGTCCGAAATAGAACGAAAACCGCAAAGGCTTCGAAGAAAGTCCGGTCACCGCCTGAACTGAAAGCCGCAGCATTTTGCGTACCGTGTAGCCGCTCTTGCCGCCCATCCGTTCGGGCGCGGCGTACTCTATGCGCACCACCGGAAAGCCCAGCCAGGCAACCAAACCGCGCAGGAACGGGTTGCGGTCGCGGAACTGCAACACCGCTTCCACGACGGCGCGGTCCAGGAGCTGGTAATCGGCGGCGCCTCCCTGTACGGGAACTTCGCTGAGCAGATTCAAAAACCTGTAAAACAGACGCGAAGTAAGCTGCTTCGCGGCGCCCGCGCCGGCGGTGTGGGTACGCACCATCTGCACCACTTTGGCGCCGCCGCGCCAGGCCTCCAGCATGCGCGGAAGCAATTCGGGTGGATGCTGCAGATCGCAGTCGAGCGTAACGACCGCGGCGCCGCGCGCCGCCTCAATGCCCGCCAGTAGCGCCGGTTGCTGGCCAAAATTGCGGCCGAATCGAATCAAACGGACACCGGGGTGCTGCGCGCGCAGGCCGCGGATGCAGTCCGCCGTGCCATCCGTCGAGCCATCGTCGACAAAGATCACTTCGACCGCCTCAGGCCCGCGCAGCGCGGAGTGGACCGCTTCGAACATCGCGCGCACGTTTTGTTCCTCGTTATAGGCGGGAATCACGATGCTCACTAATGGCGCGCCGGCGTCCTCCGCTTGCCAATCCATCGTTTCATTCTAATGCGCGTCAGAGCCTTTTCGCGATCACGTACAGGATGTCGTAAAAGTTCGAATAAAAGCTCCAATTCAACAGTCCGGTTGCCTTCAGCTTCCGGTAAAGCCCGGGCCTGCCGCCCCGCAGCGATAGCAGAATATACGCGGCCGTATCGACGCTGCGATAACAGCCGGCATGGCCCGTGTAGCAAACCTCGTAACCGTACTTTGCGAGCAGCGATTGTAGGGTGCCTTGCGAGAAGTAATGCAAGTGGCTCGGAGGATGGATCTGCCTCCATTTCTCCTTGCGCCACCGGGCCAGCGGGCTGCCGATATCGCCCGTGGTAATCGCCAGTACGCCTCCGGCCCGCTGGTGCGCGGCAACTTTTTCGATGTATAGCGCCGGATGCGCCAAGTGCTCGATGGTGTCCCACATGCATACGGCATCCACCGCGCCGTCGAGCGGATATTCGAGGAAATCTCCGGCGGCCACGCACACACCGACTACCTCGCGCGCGTAAGCCGCCGCGTCGCGCGACAAGTCGATGCCGCCAACCTGATCGAAGTGCCCGCGCGCGACATCCAGAAAGAAGCCGTACGCCGCGCCGATCTCGAACAAGCATTTGCGGCGCGCCGCGGGCACATAGCGCAGCAATGTTGCCAGCCGAAGTTGAAAATGCTTGGTGAACAGCGCGCGTTCGGCGCCGTAATCGCGATACTCCTCGCCTTGGAAATACGCCGCGCTGTACATCCCTTCCAGCTCTTCGCGCGACAAAAAAAGATCCGCGGTCACAAAACCGCAGCCGCCGCACTGGAGCAGGCCGCGGACCGCGGCGGGATGCCAACGGCTTCCGCAAATCGGACATTCGCCGGTGACCGTCACGGCCGTTGAACGTTCCTCGCCACGGTCGACCGGAATTCCTGCGAACGGATGCCCCGCACGTATCGCGATCGGGCAACCCGCGGCGGCGCGACTGTGAAGAACGCCGCGTGGTCGATCCAGTGTTCGTGAAATCCGAGCCGGCGCGGTTCGGACAGTGAAACAGTCACAAAATACATGCCCCGCGGCAGTGCGCACTCCACTACGAATTCGGCACGGCAATCGCAGCCTATTTCGTGGGCGAGATCCAGGCTCTCATGCGACGTGGTTGTCCCCCAGACGACGCTTCCTGCCGCATCGTTGACTTGTATGCCCAAGGCGAGTTCCGCAACCGGCGCAGTCGTCGCGAAGTTGACGGCGATCTCCAGCATTCTTGAGGACTCGTCCGGACCCCACGTGGCAGACACCGATTGGACGATCGCCCTGCGCTCCATCCGGCAGGAGACCGGAAACGCCACGAACCGGTTCGGTTCTACGGATTGCGGGAACCCTGGATTGGATTCCGCCGCATCCTCGCGCGCATGGAGGAGTTGGACGGCGCGGGCGTACAGTTCCGTATCGAGCTGGTTGCGATCCCGCAGAATCTCCATCGTTTGCCGGTCGATTTCGCCAAACCAGGCCTCCGACGAAGTTCGGTTTTCATGCGGGATGGCCGCCGGAGTGCGCCATCCGAGTTCCTTGCAAAGGAGCCGGACGGAGCGCCCCAACTCCTCGCAGACGCCCACAAAATCGAAGGCGGCTAAATTGTGCTTGGCAGCGGCCAGCAACCCGGCTGCGTCGGCGGAAAAACCGGGGCAGTCTCTTCCCATGGCGGCAAAATGATGCGTGTAGGGATTGTGAACGATCGCCGGGCTATCCGTGAAGTAGCGCACGAAATCCGCAAAAGACAGCACTTTTGCCTTGGACGTTACGGGGTTGTGCTCGGGCGCGCTCCGCCAGAAAGTGTAGGCCGAAAAAATTCTTTTGATAGGATCCCGTAGCAACGTCATGCTATAGCGGCTACGGCAGAAACCTGCCTGGGTGAGAACGCTGAAGTGTCCTGTAATGAGCCTGTGATGCTCGAAGTGAGCCGCGGGCACGAGGCGAATTTCGTGTTCGGACAAGTGCGGGCCGATCTCCGCAGGGTCCAGATTGCCGCGGCATATGGCCAGGAGCGAATTTCCGCCGGTCTTCGGAATGTGATTGAAAATGTAGTGTTTCGGAGGCAAAGCGACTCTCTATTATACGTGCGCGGGAAGCCAAACCGGATCTCCGCGATGCGCATGTCATACTGGGGACGTGAATGCGTCCACTGGTGAAATCCGGGTTGCGGTGCTCGGGCTGGGATATGTCGGGTCAGTCACGGCTGCCTGCTTAGCGCATCTGGGTCACCGCGTGACCGGCGTGGACCCGGATGAGTACAAAGTCAAGAGCATCGAGACCGGGCGGGCGCCTTTCTACGAACCAGGTCTAGCGGACTTGATTCAGGCGGGCCGCGCGAACGGCCTGCTGTCGGCAACCACGCTGCTGGAACCCGCCGTCGAGCAAGCCGAGATTGCTCTGATCTGCGTGGGCACGCCCTCCGAGCGGAACGGGAACCTGGGGCTGGATCAACTGCGGCGGGTCTGCGGCCAGGTCGCCACGGCCTGGCAGGGGGAAAGCCGCCGGCTGATCGTGGCGGTGCGCAGTACTGTTTTCCCCGGCACCTGCGAGGAATTGACCTCCGCATGCCTGGGCGGGTCCGATCGCTTTGCGGTAGTGTCGAACCCGGAGTTCCTGCGCGAAGGCAACGCCGTCCGCGACTTCCTCGAGCCTTCTCTGCTGGTAGTGGGTGGCGCCGACAGGAGCGCTGTGGAGAAAGTGGCGGAGCTATACCAGCCGCTCGGAGTGGAAGCCTGTCTGGTGTCGCTGCGCACGGCGGAGATGATTAAATACGCATGCAATACCTTTCACGCGCTGAAGGTGGCCTTTGCCAACGAGATGGGCGCGCTCAGCGCCGCGCTGGGCATTCCCGCCGCGGAAGTGATGGATACCTTGTGCCGTGACACCAAGCTGAATATCTCGCCCGCCTATCTCAAGCCCGGGTTCGCCTTTGGCGGGTCGTGCCTGCCGAAGGACCTGCGCGCGCTGGTGTACCGCGCAGGCCGGTTGGATTTGAAAGTGCCCCTACTGGAGACGGTCTTGCCCAGCAACGACCAACACCTGCGGCGGGCCATTCAAAAGGTAATGGATTTGCCGGCCGAACGGCTCGGCGTTTTCGGCCTGGCGTTCAAGGAAAACACTGACGACTTGCGCGAAAGTCCGGTGGTTGCCTTACTGGAGCACCTGATCGGCAAAGGCCGCCAGGTGCGGGTCTACGATCCGCACATCCGCCTGGAGGAGATTTACGGCAGCAACCAGCGCTTCGTGCTGGCGGCGATCCCGCACATCGCTAATGTACTCGAATCCAAGCTGGAGCAGATGCTGGAATGGGCCGGCCATGTAATCGTGACGCAACGGCCCGCCGCGGCGGCGGCCGAGTTAATCCAGCGCAGCGGTCTTCCCGTGCTGGATATGGCCGCCGCAGGGCGCTTCGTTTAAGTTACGTTTGCGGCAGCAGCACGGCAATCTTGCGTTGGACGAGATCCTTTTCTTCCGGTGTCAAGATTCCCCCCAACCAGACGGCGCAAAGATACACAAGGGAAAACACGATACCGCAGACAATCAAAATGACAAGCGGCTTGGCGTCCAGCATCCACAACCGGACCACTGCCACGATCAGGGCGGCGGCAGCCGCGGCGAGGGCCAACTTGCCGATATCCTTTAGAAGCGCGAGGTCCTTCCGGCCGACACCCAAAATACGCCCGAACCTCACAGCCATGACGATTTTCTCGATCACAGTGACCAGGACCACGGCTGTAATCGCCCCCACCAGGCCAAAATGCGTGGTCCCAAACCAGAGACCCGCCGTTAACAGCACGCATAACGCGATCCGCAGCCGGATGAGAAAGAAGCGCTGTTCGACATAAGCGCGGAACAGCGGGTCCTGCAGCAGGATGCCCAGCAGCAGCAAGGTCAAGTTGATTGTGAACACGGGAACGCTTGCCAGGTAGCGCTTGGTGAATAGAAAGCCGATGAACTCATGGGCGACTACTACCAGGAGAGCGTACGCCGGGAAATACACGGCCGCCAACTTCCGCATGGCGCGCGCCATCAAGTGGACGATTTCACGGGTATCGTTTAGTTGCTGCAAAGCGCTGACGCGGGGGATCACTACGGCGTTGGTGGCTTCCTGTAGCATGGTCATCAGCGGCAACTGTACCGTTCCCACCCCGTAGATGGCGTAAGCCACGGCGCCCAGCCGGTTGGAAACGAAGTAACTGTGCAGATCGGTCTGCACGGTATAAAGTATACCGGCCAAGCCCAGTGGCACGGCATAGGACAACTGGCTGCGCATGAGCCGCCAATCGAAACGCCGCCAGAAACCGCCGAACCGCGACTGCAGGTACCACCAGAGAACTCCGGTTTGCAGGATGCCCTGCGCCACCGCCGCCCAGATCAGCGCCTTGACCGATCCGAATGCAATGACCGCCGCCAGGTAAATGGCCGTGCGCGTAAGCTGCACACCCATAATCAGGGCGCTGGCCATTTTCATTTCCCCGTGAGCGATGGGAATAATCTCTAGCGCCTGCGAGACAATCCAGAGCAGGATCACCAAGCCGATCAGATGAGCGTAGCCGGTGAGCCCGGGTTGGTGAAAGATAATCGCCAACAGCATCGGCCAGATCAGGAACGCGCCGCAGGCCAGGCACCCCATGACCAGGTTGTAAATCAGAACGTTCAGGACCGTTTCCCGCTGCCGTTCCGGTTCGCGCGGCAAAAAATAGTAGGCGCTCATGGCGAAGCCCAGCGGCAGCACGGTAACCGAAGTTCCGATGACCAGGAAGAGCTGTTTGTAGACGCCGAACTGCGCCTGATCGAGCCGGCGAACGAGCAGCAGCGGCAGTGCCAGATTGAAGACGAACGCGATCGTCTTAGCGAACATCAGCCAGGAAACGTGCGCCGTAAGAGACCCGCTTTTAGCGGTAACGTGGTGCGTCCGGGAAGTCTTCACGGTTGTGTCTTCAGCTTGTAGAGGCGCCTGTCGCGCCATCGATAAAGAGCTCTCAGGAAGCCGGGAGCCACTCGCAACAGCATCAGGACCGCGGCAAGTTTCAAAGATTTGTCCTGCGCATAGGCGCGCGTCAGATGCAGGACAGCTCCTTCGGCATCTCCGGCCAGGAATGCCTGCTTTCCCTTGTGCAGGTCCACGCGGGCGCGTTCGATCAGGCACTGTTGGTCGACGATTTCCCGCTGCGCGGCCGTCAGACCGGGGTCTCTTGCCGCCTTCGCCAGGGCGGCAAGGAAACCTCCAATGGCTGCTACCGGATCGGCGGACAGGCTGTTCGCGCGGCGGCGATACCGTCCCAGCACGCGCCGCTGGTAAACGATCCGCCCACTCCGCGCGGCGATGCGCAGCCACATGTCGATGTCTTCTCCGCGCTGGAGCTCCGGATCGAACAGCCCGGCGCGCAGCAGCGCTTCCCGGCGGCAGACGCTGACACAGAGGTGCACCGTGCACTGACGCTTGACCAGCCGCTCGAAGGTGGCCTCGCCCGCGGAGGGAGATAACTCCATGACCGTTCTGCCCGCTTCCGGAAAATCGCCGAAAATGCGGGCGTCGGCATACACCATATCGATGGACGGGTCGGCTTCGAGTACCGCCAGTTGCGCCGCCAGGTGTTCGGGGGCCCAGATATCGTCGGCATCCAGCGGCGCAATATAGTCGCCCCGCGCCGCGCGGATGCCGGCATTGCGCGCCGCACTGACGCCTTGATTCTCCTGGCGCAAATAAACGATGCGGTCGCGGAACGGTTCCAGTACCGTCTCCAGGTCCCCGGTATCCGGCGAGCCGTCGTTCACCACGATGATTTCATAGTTCTTGAAAGTCTGCGCCAGCACCGAGTCGATCGCGGCGCCGATATATGGCGCCGCTCGATAGGCGGGAACGATCACGCTGACCAAGGGGGCCGTTCCGGCTATTTCCGCGTCCCGCACGACTTGCAGAATAGCACGAGTGCGTAACCGTCCTGGGCGTCACTGAGTATAGGTGTATAAGTCTGTCATGCGGAACCAGCGGTAAGCCGCACTCTGCCAGAGAAATCCGAAGTTAGACGCGCCGGACGGCAGCAACTCCAGGGATTGCGCTGCCTGTTTGCCGTTGATGTTCCCGCTCAAGAATGCATAGTTGCCATTGGCCAGGAGCTGCGCACTGCCGAAAGCGGGAGAATAGGAATTCAGATCGGCTGCCAGCAGCACCGTCGCCGTCATGCGGGTCTCATCCAGGGAGAAGACATATCCGCGGCTGGCGCCGCCGCCCAGCCCCAGCGGGGGTGGAGACACGCGCGTGTTGCCGTTGTCGAACACTTCGTAGTTGGTCCCGTCGAATTCGATGTCGTGCTGATGTGAAAACCAGGGCCAGGCAACGGTCGAGACGATATTAAAGTCGCCCTCGTTGCCCAGGGTCCAAACGATGTCGCCATTCCCAGTGCCGTTTTGATAATTCAGTTTTAGAATCCAGTCCTGGTCGCGCAAGGATATCAGCAGGTTTCCGTCGGCAGTCGGCAGCAGCGAGTTCGCGTGGGTCCAGTCGTTGGCTGTGGATGCCAGGGTAAGAGGGCACTGGCCGGTGTATTTCTCGCCCAATACGGCCTGGCGGCTGGTGTTCATGAAATCGAAGGCGTTCCAGGTCCAGGCGACCTGGAAATTCTGGTCGAGATCGATCACCATGTTCCCCACCACATCCACGGGCCCGGGACCCTGCACGTTGTCCAGGAGTCTTTCTACCGAGCCGATCGTCACCGTGTGTCCGCTGGGCAGCCGCAGCGCTTCGTGAGAGAGGCAAACGACGGTGTCTTGTCCCAGCGCCGTTAGCTGGGTGTTGATGGGTTGCTTATTGGTTTCCCGCACGATGTTGCCGGCCAAATCGACTTCGCGCAGGGCGTTGTTGGAGCCTTCAAAGAGAAGAAGCGTGCCACCGGCTACCGGCCGGAGCAAATATCCGTCCTCGGGAGTCTTAGGAGACTCGGGATCCCAGTAATACCAGAGCACGTTGCCCTGCAGGTCGAAGGCCGCCGGAGGATAGAACGGGGGGTTGTTCTGCAGAGCCTTGAACGACATCAGCATAATGTCGTCCGCGGTGCTGGTTTGGCTGTTCGATGGAGCGATCACACTGTAGGCCGGCATGGCGTTGTTGACCGCGCCGGTCTTGAAACTCAGTGCCGGACCAAGAGTGGTTTGAGAGCCATTCACGGTCTGTTGCTGCAGCGTATATTGTGTGTGCGGCTGCATAGCCGCCACGTAGAAATTCAAGCTCAAGCCAGGCTGACAGGCCTGCCCCGGAGTCGTGTGGTGGGTTCCTCCGGCTGCGGGCCAGAACGAAACAGTGACGACGCCGGCACTGCAGGGTGGCGCGCTGTACAGCGCCACCAGGGGATTCTGTGTCGCGGAAACCACCGGCGCCGCGGACTTAATGCGCGAAATGAAGTCGAATCCAGCTTGCGCCTCATATTGTTTCGGGCCGGTCGCAGCCACCACGGTAACCTCATAGGCGCCTTCTTGTAACATGCTCCACGGCAAGGTAGTGGTCTCGCTGAAATCGCGGACGATACTCCAGGTGGTGGCGCCTTCCGGACGCATGGAGAAGCGATAAAGGGGAGTCCCGGTGAGGCCGCTGGCGCGGGCCGTCCACATCACGGGTGTTCCGACCGGCTGCGGCGACGGCAGGGACGGACTCAGGGTTATGCTAACTTGTGCGGACAGATTCGAACATACTGCCAGCGCTGCAAGAAACAGAAGCTGGGGTATCCGCGGCCGAGCTGAGTAAAATGACATACCCAGCTATGATACGCGGCTGTAAAGATTTCCGGTATGGTTCGCGTACTGGACCTATGTCCGTATAGAAGGACCGCCGGCCTGGACCTCTGCCGGGTTAAGCGCCCATGTCCTCGCGCATCATGTTGAAGGGGTTCGTCATGCGGGGAGCCAGCTTGCCGTATTTGATCTTGCCGTTTTCAAATTTCATGGTAACCCGGCCGCTCAGCGCTTTGAGCCTCCAGGCCGCCAGACGCTTTGAGGTCACGGCTCCGTCGACGACCACGGTGTCGCCATCCACGGTCATGGAATTCATTTTGATCATTTTCAATTCCGCCGCGAAGCGATCCTTATGCCAGTCGGCGATGCCTTGGCGGCCGGCATAGACGGTCTTGTTGAAATCCACGGTGGCGTCGTCGGTAAAAAACTCCAGACAGCGATCCAGATCTCGCGCGTGAAACGAATCCAGGTAGGCTTGCGCCAGCGTCTTCAAATCTGTTTGGGGTGCGACTTGATTGTCCATTTCGTTCATCCTCCCATCATCCACGATGTTGTTCCCAGATCTCCACCGCTACCGGACCTTCCTTCGTTACCGGATCTTCGGTCCTACCGGCAGCCTCCATTTTTGCCGCGATCCAGGCCTCCAGTTCTTTCTCCATTTCGGCCGCCAATTGGGGCTGCTCCGCCGCAATATTATGGTCCTCACCTGGATCCGCCTGTAAATCGAACAACTCGCGATCCGGATTCCCAAGCAGGTCCGGCACTCGCGCCAGGACGAATTTATAGCGGCTGTTGCGCAGATAATATTTCGATTGCCAGGTGGATTCCAGGCCAACGACACTATCGTAGCCGGAAGGTTCTTCGCGTCCGACCAGTTGCGGCAGAAAACTCTTGCCGTCCAGATCTTCGGGCAGTTCGCTGCCAGCCGCTTCCAGCAGAGTGGGCGCGATATCCGACAGTTGCCGGAAGGGCGCGAAGCGCGTGCCCGGCTTCAAATTACCGGCCGGCCAGCGAATGATCGTGGGCACCCGCACGACGCAATCGTGCAGCCCATAGTGGTCGTAGCAGATGCGGTGATCGGTCATGCTTTCGCCGTGATCCGCCAGAAAAACCACCATCGTGTTTTCGGTCAGGCCCAGCTTATCCAGCGCGTCGCTCAACGCCGCGATGCCCTCGTCCAGGTAACGGATTTCACGATCGTAGAGCGCGGTGACGTAGTTGGGATCGGTGATCAGCCCGTTCGGCGTGCGCAGCCAGGTATCCCGCGCCATGGCGCCCACCGGATGGTCCCACCACTCATCCAGCTCGTGGTTGTCCGGATCGGTGGGATTGCCGCCCTTGTAGAACTGGCCGCGAAAACGGTCCGGCGGAGTGTAGGGATAATGCACGTCCCAGTAGTGGATGAACATGAAAAACGGCCCTTTGGGAACCGTCTTCATCCAGTGTATGGCCCGGTCGTTCAGTTCTTCCTGGGTCACCGAAGCGTAAAAAAGATGGTGCAGGCTGGGGTCGATGATATACTCCCACCCGCGCCCAAACCAGATACGCTCCCGGAAAAGCGTGTCCACGGCGCAGGTGGTGTAACCATTTTCCAACAGGATCTCCGAAAGGAACGGCGTCCCCCGGCCCAGTTTGGCCTTGCCGCCATGCGCCACCACGCCATGCGTCACCGGATGCTGCCCGGTGAAGATGGTGGTATGCGACGGCTGCGTCGGAATGCCGGGGGCGAACATACTTTCGAAGAGCGCTCCCTGGCAGGCGAAGGCGTCGATGTTTGGACTGGTGGGGAGCGAATAGCCATAGCACCCCAGATGGTTGGCGCGCAGGGAATCCGCGCTGATTAAAATAATGTTCGGTTTTGCCTGCATGGATCTAAACGGTCGCCGGACCCTGAAGGGCCCCGGCGTACTTACTCGATATAGCCCAATTCGCGCAGCCGCTCCACAACCAGGGCTTCGTCTTCCGGCCGGATCACCTGCTCGGGTTCATCCGCACCTGTTGGGGTGCCCCCTGGGCCGTCCGGTTTGGCCGGCGGTTCGGGGACAGCGGCATCCGCCAAGGCGTGTTTCTGGGGTTCTTGCTCCATATTACTATAGACCGATCTTGTTACGATAGCACGGCTTGGGAGGGAAAGGCGAGCGTCGCGAGCCGGTGCTCGCGGGTGGTTAGTACTGGATCCGGCGAGCGGGGCTTCCGCGCTTGGGCCGATGTTCCGTGCCGACCAAAGCCAATGTCGCGTAAGTGACGTGTTGTCAGTGGCATGGGACGGATTTTAACCGGTGTCTGCAAGCAAGGTTTGCCCGGAACTCTATTGGGCCGTTTTCTCCGGAAACTGCGGATGCGGCTCGGGAGCGCCCGTCGAACTCAACTTTGCCGGCCTCATATCGCTCTCCGCATTCTGAAGCAGTTGTATCCCGAGCACGCGGATGGGGAGCTCGCTGGTAGTGGTCGAGATGGCCGCGCGCGAGTTGCGGACGGGCAACTGCGATCTGGCCCGGGCTGGCAGCGTAAACAGCAAGACTTCGCTGATCCAGGCTACCAACCAATGGGGACTTCTACGGGACAACAGCGGGTGGGGGAGCCAGCGTCTACGGTGGGACGGTCTTCAAGATCACACCGAGCGGCACCGTGACGACGCTATACCGCTTCTGCCCTCAAAGCGAGTATCCGGATTGCGCGGACGGCGGCGGCCCCACGGGCCTGGTCCAGGGCACCGACGGCAGCTTCTACGGGACAACTAATTCTGGCGGGATGCAGTGTGACGGACTCATTACCTGTGGCACGGTCTTCAGCCTGTCTGCGGGTCTGGGATCGTTTGTGGAAACGCAGCCCACCTCCGGACAGACGGAGTGGCCGTCAAGATTCTGGGGACCAATCTGACTGGCGCGACCAGCGTCACCCTCAACGGCACAAGGGCCGCGTTCACCGTCGTGTCGCCTTCGCTTATCACCACCACCGTTCCAACCGGCGCGACCACCGGCACGGTCCAAGTGGTCACACCCGACGGCACGCTTTCGAGCAATGTGCCCTTCCGGGTGGCGTAAGAAAGCCGCGTTTCTCGCCCCGGCCCATTCCGCCCGCCGCGCGTCTCGGCTTGCCTGAACCGTACCTGAACCGCGCTTGACACGCGCAAACTTCACCCGTACCCTAAAAGCAATGGAAGTCCTTTTGCCCGAAAATCAGGAAGCCCAACTGAACGAACTCGCCCTCAGAACCGGGCGTGGAACGGATGACTTGATCCAGGAAGCCGTAGCGGGCATGCTTGCCCATGACGCTTGGTTCAAGGAGCAGGTACAGATCGGGATCGACCAGATTGCGCGCGGCGAATTCATCGAAGAGGACGCAATGGACGCCCGCCGCCGCTGACGACCAGGAGGGATTCTTAACTACCTCCGTGAGCATCGCCCCTCCCTGGCTCAGGCTACGGTCCGGAAACTCTACGACGCGGCGCGTTCGCTGAAACGTTTCCCCAACCGCGGACGTATTGGGCGCAAAGAAGGCACACGGGAGCTGACCGCTGCGGCCATGCCGTATATACGGCGTCGAACCGGAGATCGTGCATATTTTCAGGATCTTTCACGCCTCCATGGAGAGGCGGTAGTAACTGCTTCACGCCGGCCCTCCGCAATTTGCACCCGCCGTACCACATCGGGGACAATTAGAGGATTGTACCGGGTGAAATGAATAACAACGGATCCAACGACATCGCCATAATCGGCATGGCTTGCGTGCTGCCAGGCGCGCCGGACGTCAGGCGCTACTGGGAGAACATCCTGCACAAGGTGAATGCCATTTCCGACGCTCCGCCGGAGTGGGAAGCCGAGCTGTTTTACGAGCAGGATACCAAGGCCGATGATCGCACCTACTGCAAGCGCGGCGGCTTCCTGGGAAAGCTGGCGCAATTCGATCCCTTCAGCTTCGGCATCATGCCCAATGCCGTGGACGGCGGCGAGCCGGACCATTACATGGCCCTGCAGGCGTCGCAAGACGCCCTCAACGATTGCGGTCCCCTCGACCTGGAGGCGGTCAAGCAGCGCACCGCCGTGATCATCGGCCGCGGAACGTATGTCAATAGGGGTAATGCGGCCGCCCTGCAGCAGGGCGTGATGGTCGAAAGCATCCTGCGCATCCTGAGGCAGTTGCATCCTGAGCATACCGATGCGGAGTTGGCTGAAATCAAGAAGCGCATCAAGTCCACGCTGCCGCCCTTCAATGCGGACACTTCGTCGGGCCTGGTGCCCAACATCATCACGGGCCGCATCGCCAACCGCCTGGACCTGATGGGGCCGAATTACCTGATCGACGCCGCATGCGCCAGCTCGCTGGTAGCCGTGGAGATGGCCGCGCGCGAGCTCCGGACGGGCAACTGCGATCTGGCCCTGGCCGGCGGCGTAAACAGCAACACTTCGCCGGTCCTGATGATGATCTTCTCGCAGCTTGGCGCGCTGTCCCACCGCGGCCAGTTGAGCTCGTTCGATAAGGATGCCGACGGCACGCTTCTAGGCGAAGGCGTGGGCATGGTAGTGTTGAAACGCCTGGCGGAGGCGGAGCGCGATGGTAACCATATTTATGCAGTCCTGAAGAATACCGGCATCGCCAGCGACGGCCGGGCCACGCACGTGCTGGCGCCGCGCCTGGAAGGGGAGGAATTGGCGCTACGACGGGCTTACGAGCCGGTGGAGATCGATCCCCTCACGGTCGGCCTGCTGGAGGCGCACGGTACCGGCACCCCGGTCGGCGACGTAGTGGAAGTGGAAGCGCTGCGGAGCGTGTTTCCGCCGCGCCAGACCGAGTCGCCGCGTTGCGCGCTGGGATCGGTGAAATCCATGATCAGCCATACCGTGCCGGCCGCCGGCGTGGCTGGGTTGATCAAGGCGGCGCTGGCCCTGCATCATAAAGTGCTGCCGCCGACGTTGTGCGAGAATCCCAATCCCAAGCTCCAGCTTGAGAAGACCAATTTCTACATCAACACGGAAACGCGGCCCTGGATTCACGGATCGTCGAAAACGCCGCGGCGGGCTGGGGTGAACGCTTTCGGCTTCGGCGGTATCAATGCACACGCCATCCTGGAGGAATATACGGGGCCAAATCAGGCGCCCTGGATGCAGCGCGATTGGGACAGTGAATTGTTCGTATTCTCTGGGGACAGCCGCGCGGCGGTGGCGGAAGATGCGCAGCAGGCGCTGCAACTTCTGCGCGCAGGCGGCGATGCGCTTTCTTTGAAAAACTTGGCCTGGACGCTCAATTGCAACCGGCCTTTGGGTCCGGTACGCATGTCCGTGGTGGGCCTGTCGCACACGGACTTGATCGCCAAGTTGGAGCGCGCCATCAAACGCCTCGGCGACGAAAAGACGCGCAATATCAAGGAAATAGAAGGCATCTACCACTTCAAAGAACCCCTGGGGCTGAATGGCAAGCTGGCTTTCCTGTTCCCGGGCGAAGGGTCCCAGTACCGCAACATGCTCGGGGACTTGTGCATCCACTTCCCCGAAGTGCGGCAAGTGTTCGACCTGATGGACCGCGCTTACGAGAATCATCCGCGCGATTATCTGCCGAGCGATGTGATCTTTCCGCCACCGCTGGGTTCACCCAGCCAGGAGCGTTTATACAACATGGACTCCGGCGCGGAGACGGTTTTTTGCGCCAACCAGGCGCTCTACGCGCTGATCGAGAAGCTGGGCATACGCCCCGATGCCATGGTCGGACACTCGACCGGCGAGCATTCCGCGTTGCTGGCCTCACGTGTGGTGGAGGTGGCCGACGATGAAGAATTGATCCGGCACATTCTGGGTGTTTACGAAGTCTTCGACAAGCTGAATTCCACCAGCGATATTCCAGAAGCGGTGCTGTTGGCCGTGGCCGGCGCCGACCATGCCTTCCTGGAACAGCAGGTGGCCGCCAGCGACGGCGAATTGTATATCGCACTCGACAACTGCGTTCATCAGGTGGTGTTGTGCGGCCACGAGTCCGTGATCGACCGGCTGGTGACCATGCTGACGCCTAAGGGCGCGATTTGCCAAAAGCTGCCGTTTGCGCGCGCCTATCACACGCCCTGGTTCGAAGTGTTCAGCAAACCCCTGAAGCAGCACTTCGACCGATTGCGGATCGGCAACGCACAGACGGCGCTTTATTCGTGCGTGACGGCCGGCCCGTATCCGCACGACCCCGAGGAGATCCGCGCGCTGGCGGCGGTGCAATGGTCGAGCACGGTGCGGTTTCGCGAAACGATCGAAGGCATGCATCGGGATGGCGTGCGGCTTTTCCTGGAGATTGGTCCGCGCAGCAACCTGACCGGCTTCACCGACGATGTGCTGCGCTCTAAGCCCCACGCGGCGATTCCATCGAATGTACAACATCGTTCGGGGATTGTGCAGCTTCACCACATGCTGGGACAATTGGTGGCGCACGGCCTGAATCCCAAGCTGGAGTACCTTTACGCGCGGCGCGCGCCGCGGCCGGTTAGCGAGAAAATTAAGCCACGGCGGTCACTGGCGCTAGGCACGGGCTTGCAGCCGGCGCGGCTGCCGGCGGGGTTCAAGCTGGCTAAACCACCAGCCACTAGCCAACCGCCACCAGTCACGGCTGCAGCCGCTCTAGCTCCCACCGACCCGCGCACGGCGTTGATGCAAGAGCATCTCAGCATGATGGAGCAGCTCGTGCAGACGCAGCAGGAAGTGATGGCGGCATATCTGGTGGGGCGGGCGTCCACGCCTGCGGCGGGTCTCCAGACCCGCTCCCCCTTCTTTCACGATGTCGTCGAAAACGTGCCGGGCGTGCGCGCCGTAGCGTTGCATCGCTTCTCGGCGGAACGCGAAATCATCTTCCATGACCATGCTTTGGGACGCAATGTGTCCAGCGAAGATCCGTCGTTGCTCGGTCTGACTTTGGTGCCGTTGACCGTGACGATGGAGATGCTGGCGGAAGGCGGCGCACTGCTGGAGCCAAACAAAGTCCTGGCGGGGATGCGCGACATCCGCGCCTCGCGCTGGATCACCCTGGAGAAGCCGGATTACACCATCGAAGCCACCGCCAAGCAAACCGGGCCCGGCAAGGTGCACGTCGCGCTGCGGGAGGCCGGCGCAGCCGGCACGCTGCGTCCGATTCTGGCGGAGGCCGTGGCGGTCTTTGCGGCGAGCTATCCCGATTCCGGTCCGCCGCGCGCCTTCGCGCTCGAAAACGAAAAGCGGTCGGCGTGGATTCCCGAGCAACTCTATCGCACGGGAATGTTTCACGGCTCCCTGATGCAAGGCGCCAAGAGCGTGGAGCGCGCCGGACGCAACGGTACGAGCGCCACGCTGGAAGCCCTGCCGCACAGCCAACTTTTCACCGATAATCCGCGGCCCGCCTTTTTGTTCGATCCCGTGCTGCTGGACGCGGCCGGACAAGTGGTCGCTTACTGGTTCTGGGAAGCCATTGAGAAAGGCACGGACCTATTCCCGTACCGCGTGGGAGCGTTCCATTGTTATGCGTCGGCTCCACCCACGGGCACGCTGCTGGAATGCCGTGTGGTGCGGCGATTCGAGAGCGACGCGGTGATTCATTCCGACATCGAAGTTCTCGACCGCGCGGGCAAGGTTTACTACCGGCTCGACAACTGGGAGACACGCCGCTTCCCGCAACCGCCGCGATTTTTGCGGCTGCGGATCGATCCGCGCGGAACGTATATTTCGACGCCATGGAAAGAGCCTGTGACGGGAAGACGTGGTGTGGCGGGCTGCCGCGTAGAAGGGTTGCCGCAAGCGTTTCTGGAATCTTCGCACAGTGTTTGGCTGAAGACGTTAGCGTACCTGGTACTGAACCGCCGCGAGCGCGAAGTTTGGGACGGCATGCAAGCGACGGCGAAAGAACGCTATGACTGGCTGCTGGGACGTTGCGCGGCCAAGGACGCGGTACGCATGTTGATCCAGGAGCGCTTTGGCGAGCAGTTATGCGCGGCGGATGTGGAGATAGTGGGTGGCGCCTCCGTTCGGCTGGGTGTGGAGGGCGCCTGGAAGCAGCGTTTGGGGGTGAATCCGGCGGTAGCGATTGCGAATTCCGGCGTAGCGGGCGCGGTGGCGGCGCTGGAAGCGGCGGATCTGGCGGGGATCGATCTGGCCGCGCGCGCAGCTTGACTTATTTAAGTCGCCGCGCTAAATTCATAGTCGTGAAGCCGGAATCGGTCCGCACCAGTATCGATCTGCCCCGCGATTTGCACCGCCGCTTACATGAAGTTGCGGCCCGGAAGGGATGCTCGGCGCGCCAGTTGATCCTCCGCGGCATCGAGCAAGCCATCGATGAAGCCACGCCAAGGCGTCCGCGGCGGCATCTCAAGCTCGATCCGCCCATCGTACCTTCCACGGGAAAACCAATCGATCTGACCAACGAGCAGATCTATGATCTCATCGATTTTCCCTGATGTAAACGTCTGGCTGGCTCTGCTGCACCCAGATCACGTTCATCGCGCTTCCGCCGAGAAATGGTGGGAATCGGATCTCACCACTATAATCGGCTTTCTTCGGTTAACTCAGATTGGTGTCCTGCGCCTGCTCACTACAGCCGCCGTCATGAACGGCAAGCCGCTGCGCATGCCCGAAGCGTGGGTCGCGTATGACCGGCTGTATTCTGACGACCGCGTGGCCTTCGTCAATGAACCCCATGGCATCGAGGCGGCTTTCCGGAAATACGCGCGCAAGAATCACGCTTCCCCCAAGCTGTGGGCGGACGCCTGGTTGCTGGCCTTTGCCGAGTGCGCCGATGGCGTGGTGGTTACGTTCGACAAGGCGCTGGCTGCGCGGGCCGGCCATACCATCTTGCTGAGCTGAACGGCCCCTGCGATACGGATAGAGTCAGAAGAAGATAGAACCATGGCAACCACAAAATTGGTAAGCGTCGAGGAATACCTGCATTCGACCTTCGAACATGACGCATTCGCACCCAGTCGGATCCGGCCCGGTATCGTGTCCCGGGCCTGTGTGTCACCAAGGGAGAGGCTGCCGAGGACATTTTCACGGAACCGCCGTTACTGTGTATCGAGATTCTGTGTCCCGATGACGCCGCTGTGGAATTGCGCGCCAAAGTGCGCGAGTATCGGGCGTTCGGGGTGGCTTATGTATGGATCGTGGATCCCGAGACAGGCACAGGCGAGATCCATACGGCCCGCGGCGTCGAACTGGTGGAAGACGGAATATTTCGCTCAGGCGAGATCCAGGTCCAGCTACTCTGATCACACCAGCCGGGGGGAACCCGCTTCGACTGCTTGTTGCGCGGGCTGATCCTGCGCCCCTGTGCAGACGTACCGCGCTACGAACTCCGCCAATTCCGCAATCGAAAGATCGCGCTGCTTCTGGCCGATGTCCGACAGCAGTTCGGCAAAGGGCATCATGGTGGCTTGATAATGTTCCTGGATGTGGTTGCACAGAACCACGGCATCCAGCGACTCCAGACCCAGCCCGCTGAAAAGCAGCGATTGCGGGCCCACGGGGTCGGCATAGTCCCAATCCTGGCAGAGGTCCTGCACGGTTTTCAGGACGTAGGCGAGAATCTCCGGCTGTGTGGGTTTCATTTCAGGCTCCCAAAAGCATGGACTGGTATGCGCGGCGTGCTGGCGGGCAAGGCGATTTCCCTCCAGGGACCTTCCCCCATCGCCACTACCGGATCGGATTGCGGACCGGCTTCCATCTCGCGCAGGGCCGCTTGGGCCCCTCCATCCAGCGGGACCATCTGAATGCCGCGCGCGAGGAACTGCTGCCGCACTTCTTCGGAAACCATGCCGCTCGATCCCCAGGGCCCCCAGTTCATAGCCACCACATGGGCCGGCCACTGGGCGGAAAGGAGCACGGACAAACCGTTCATGATGCCGTTGGCGGCGGCATAGTCCGCCTGGCCACGATTGCCGAAGGCCGCCGTTACCGACGACATCAGCAGCAGGCATTGCAGGCTCTCGGGCCGCAGCTTGCGGCTGAGCAGGAAAACGGCATCGGCCTTGGTATGCACCACGCGGTCGAACGATTCCGGGGTTTTGTCGCGGATGAGTTTATCTTCGATAATGCCGGCGCCGTGAACGACCACATCCAAGCGGCCATGGTCGGCGTAGATGCCGTCGATCAACTGGCCGAAGGCCTCCTCGTTGCGCACGTCCACGGAATGATACTCCACCTTGGCGCCGGTGCGTCGCAGACTTTCGATGCTTTCGACGATCTCGCGATCTTTCAGCAGGCGCTGCAGGGCGGCCTCCACCGCGGCGGGTTTCACGGTAGTGGACAAAGCGCGCAGCCGGGCGGTCAGGGCCGCTTTCAAGCGCGGCATTTCAGCGATGCCTGCGGTGTCGGCAGGCTCCGGTCCGCAGGGCAGCGGAGAAGCGCCGGCCAAGATTAATGTGGGCTGATATTGTTCGGCAAGCTGCCGGGCAATCTCGGCTGTGACGCCGCGCGCGCCGCCGGTCACCAGGAATACCCAATCGCGCTGGATGTGCCGTATGGTCTCGCCGTCGAGCGGCGCGATTTGCGGCACTACCGTCAGGCGGCGGTCGCCAGGCAGACCCACCTGCAAGGTGTCGTCGGGAGAGGTCAGTTCGTCGACCAGTTTTTGGCGCAAGATGGGGTTCGGATCGGTGGGGTCCAGATCCACGACCTTGCACAAGACCCCGGTGAATTCCAGCGCCAGCGTTTTGGTGAAATCGGCCACAGCGAAATGCGTAGGTGAAAATGGTCCATTGGGTTGCAGCCCGAATGCGCCGCCGCGCGCTGTAATGGCGGCAAACAGCGCGCCACCGGCGCGGCCGGTCTGTTTGAGATCGTTCTCGGTGGCGCGGGCCAGCGCGTATAGACTGCGGACGTCCAGCCGCACTAACTCACGCCACTCCGCGAAACTCGACTGCAAAGCGGGCAAGCCGGCGCGCAACGGCAACAGGTGAATGATGGCGCCGATAGGGCCGAACTGCTGGCGGACGGTGCCGATCAACGATTCCACATGCGCCGGATCGGCGAGGTCGGTAGTGAATACATCGCCCGCGCCGATGGTCGCGTCGGGGCTGTGGCGCAGCAGCAGGGCGCGCTCACCATTGCGCTTCAGTTCATCGGCGAGCGCGGAAGCGATGCCGGTTTCGTCGTCGGTGATCAAGCAAATGCGGCCAGGATAGTATTTCGGCTTGGACTGGCTGCGCGGCTTGTCGGCAGTGGTCAGGATGAAGCGGGGGACTTGGGCCGCCGCGGCGGACTGCTGCGCCGGCTGGCCCACCGCGGCGGCGATGCGGTCGGCGATTTCACGCAGAGTGCGGGCGGTGGTCAGCTTCTCCATCGCGGCCTGGATTGGGGCTTGTTCGGCGGGTGTGGAGCGCTGCTGCAGAGCGGTCAGAATTTCGACGCGTTTGATGGAGTCGATGCCCAGATCGGCTTCGATGCCGGCATCCAGGTCGAGCATATCGGGTTCGTAGCCGGTGCGTTCACTGGCGATTTTCACCAGTTCGGAGAGATAGTCGCGCCCGGTGGCAACAGGCGCGGCGGCTGGCATAGCCGGCGCCGGTGCGTGGGGCGCAATAGCGGCGGTGTTTTCGCCTACGGAACTGGCGATCAGGTCCGCAATTTCACGTAGCGTGCGGGCGCTGGTGAGCTTGTTCATGATGCCCTGCACGCTCTGCTGTTGCTGCGGCGTGCCGAGCTTCTGCAGGGCGGTCAGGATTTCGACGCGCTTGATGGAATCGATGCCCAGATCGGCTTCAATGCCGGCATCCAGGTCGAGCATCTCCGGCGGATATCCGGTACGCTCGGCGGCGACCGCGCGCAGTTCCGTGATGAAGTCGCGATTTATGGATACCGGCGCCGCGGACACGGGCGGAGCGGAGGGCGCAGGGACGGACGGACCCGGGACTTGTGCCGCGGTCTGTTCCAGTATCGTTGCGATTTCTCTTAGAGTTTTAGCGCTCGTGAGCTGGTTCAGAACTCCCTGCACCTGCCGTTGCTGCTCTGGCGTACCGAGCTTCTGCAGCGCGGTCAGGATTTCGACGCGCTTGATGGAATCGATGCCCAAGTCGGATTCAATGCCGGCGTCCAGGTCGAGCATCTCGGGAGGATAGCCGGTGCGCTCGGCGGCCACGGCGCGCAATTCGGCGATGAAGTCGCGAGTAACGCTCCCTGACGGTGGCGGCTCAGAAACGGCGGGGCGCGGCTCAGAAACGGCGGCGATCAGATCGGCGATTTCGCGGAGAGTGCGAGCACCAGTCAGTTTGTTCATGATGCCCTGCGCGCTCTGCTGTTCGGCGGGTGTGCCGAGCTTTTGCAGGGCGGTCAGGATTTCGACGCGCTTGATGGAGTCGATGCCCAAGTCGGATTCGATGCCCGCGTCCAGGTCCAACATCTCAGGCGGATAGCCGGTGCGCTCGGCGGCTATGCGGCGCAGATCTTCAATGAAGCTGCGCTGGGCCGATACGACGAGTTCCGCTGGCGGCGCAGCCACAACCGGTGCAGTCACTACCCGTGCGGGAGGCTGTAGTACTGGGGCGGCGACGGCCACGGGCGGTAGTTGAGGCGCAGCCGGAAACGAAACCGGAACTGCGGGCGCACCTTGCAGGTAGGCCGTCATAATGGCGGTCTGCGTCTGCAGCACCTGTTTCATGAGCTGCTGGAATTGCAGCATCACGGCGTCGCTGGCTCCGGACGCGGGGAAGGATGGCGGAACAGGCGCTGGTAGAGGCACGGCTGCTTGAGCCACCACGGGCGCCGGCGGTGGAACGGCGGAACGCAAAACCAGATCGAGCGGCTTGACGACCTGCGGCGGCCGGTTGCGCGGAAACGCCCGCAGGCCGTTCACCAGCCAACCGGTTTCACGCGCCTCGGGTTCGGGCTGGCTGACGCGGCCGCGGAGGAGTTGCGCGGTATCCACCGGCGCGCCTTCGATTGCCAACTGCGCGAGCGCTTGCAGGAATTGCACCAAGCCGTTGCGGTCGCTGTCGATTTGAATGAAGCGGGCGTCCTTGCCATCCAGGATCTGGCGCGCCAAGCCGGTGAGCACACCCTTGGGTCCCACTTCCACAAATACGCGCGCGCCTTGCTCGTACATGGCGCGAATCTCATCCACGAATTTCACCGGACGTACCAAGTGGCTCGCAAGCAGGGCCGCGATTTCCTTAGGATCTTCCGGATACTGTCCGCCCAGGGTGTTGGAGAAAACCGCCGCATGGGGTTTGGCGAACGTCTGCCGCGCCAGTACTTCGGCGAATCGCTCGCGCGCCGGCTCCATCAGCGGCGAATGGAAAGCGCAAGCCACGGGGATGAGCCGCGCCGCAAGCTTGGCGGCCTCCAGCTTTTGGATGGCTGTGTGGACCGCGGCATTCGAACCGGAAATGACGGTCTGGCGCGGGCTGTTGTGATTGGCCAGCGTGATGCCTTCCATGCCATCCCCATCTTTAGCGAGGGCCTTGACAATAGTATCCGCATCGGCTGACACAGCAGCCATGGTGCCGGCTTCATCGTGGGTCGTATCTTTGATGGCGCGGCCCCGGGATTCGGACAGCTCGAACAAGGCGCTATCGGAAATCACCCCGGCGGCGGCCAGCGCAACATATTCGCCATAGCTATGGCCGGCGGTCATGTCCGCGCGCACGCCCAGCCGCGCGAGTATCCGGCATAGCCCGATCTCGACCACGCCTAGCGCGGGCTGCGCGACGACCGTGTCGGTCAGTTCCAGGTTCTGTTGCTTTTCTTGCTCGGCGCTGAATGCGGGCGGCGGATAAATGTAGGCGCTGAGCTTCTTGGGGAAGCGTCCGGCGAGCGACTCCTCGGCTTGTTCCAGACTGGCGCGGAATTCAGGAAAGATAAGCGCCAGTTCGCGCAGCATGTGCGGTTTTTGCGAACCCTGGCCGGGGAACAGGAACGCGACTTTGCCCCGCGGGGGGCCGAAGGCCAGGTAGACGCCTTGCGGGTCGTTGAGCGGTTGTTTAGATTCGAGCGCGGCTTTGGCTTTGGTTAGTTTCGCGCGGAGATCTTCCGGCGAGGTTGCGACAATCGCTAGACGGGTTTGCGACGGCTGAGAGCTGTCGCGGCAGGCACGCGTGCCTGCGCCGCGAGGTGCATCCAGATCCGCTGGCGTGGGGTCGTTCCAGACATACAACTCGGCCGGCCACTTCTCGGTTTGCGCCACATCGGCCGGATCTCTCAGATCGCCCCGAAACTCCTCCAGCACAGCGTGGAAATTGGTGCCGCCGAAGCCGAATGCGCTGACACCTCCGCGGCGCGGCGTGGCGGCCGGCGGGATCCACGGCAGCGTTTCGGTATTCACGAAAATGGGTGTGCCCGGTTCGAGCAGTTTCGGATTGGGCTTTTGCACGTGCAGGGTAGCCGGCAGCGTCTTGTGATAAAGCGCCAGCGCCACTTTCATTAATCCGGTAATTCCAGCGGCGGACTTGGTATGCCCCACCATGGATTTCACCGAACCGATCGCAACGCTTTGCGGCGTGGCCCCATCGGCGAGGAAAACGTCGGCTACCGCGGATAGTTCACTGGCGTCGCCCAGAGCGGTGCCCGTTCCGTGCGCTTCAATCAAGCCCACCGTCGAAGGACGAATGCCGGCGCGTTCGTAAGCGCGCTGTAGCGCCAGGATCTGGCCTTCCAGACGCGGCGCGGTCATACTGCGGCCCTTGCCGTCGCTCGATCCGGCCACTCCCTTGATGACGGCATAAATGCGATCGCCGTCGCGCTCGGCATCTTCCAGGCGCTTCAGCACCATCATGCTGATGCCTTCGCTGATGGCGATGCCATCGGCCGACTCATCGAACGTGCGGCAGCGGCCGCGGCCGGAAAGCGCCTGTGCCTTGGCAAAACACAAGTAGCCGAAAGGACTCTGCGCCGTGTCCACACCGCCCACGATGGCCATATCGCTCGAATGATCGGCCAATTCTCGCGCGGCCAGGTATACGGCGGCCAGGGAAGAAGCGCAGGCCGCATCCACGCTGAAGTTTACACCGCCCAGATCGAAGCGGTTGGCCACGCGGCCGGCGGCCACGTTCAGCAACAGGCCGGCGAAGGAATCTTCGGTCCACTCCGGCAGCTCCTGCAACAACTCCGCGGGAGGCTTGCTGATGAACTGCTGCAGCATGGAGCGCACCGCATATTGCAGGCCCACATCGCCCAGCCCGCCGCTCAGGCCCAGAATTACGGAAGTCTTCTGGCGCGGAAAATCCCGATCATGATAGCCGGCATCCCGCAGCGCCTGGTCAACCGTAACCAGCGCCAGCAATTGCAAGGGGTCGATGGACGGCAGCGCGGTGGGCGGAATGCCGTAGCGCATGGGATCGAATGGCACGGGATCCAGAAAGCCACCCCAACGGGAGTGGATCTTGTCTTTGGCCTTGCGGTCGGGGTCGTAGTACAGGTCGACGTTGAAGCGCTCCTTGGGAATGTCGCCGATGGCATCGACTTTGTTCAGAATATTGGCCCAGAAGGCGCGCACGTTGGGCGCTTTTGGAAGCAGGCAACCCATGCCCACGATGGCGACATCGAAAGGCTTGAGCGGCGGCGCGGTCTCCACGCGCGGGCCGGCGAATGGCACGGCCAGTTCGCCGATTAAGCGGGCGCCTTCATCGGCGATCTCCGCGCCGGCCAGGATACCGATTTGTACGCCTTTTTCCGCCAGCGGGGCGGATAGGACCGCCGCCATGGCCGCGGAACGGGCGTCGTTAATACCCGAGAACGCTACGCGCGCCGTCCCGCCGGCGAGCAGTTCCTCAATGCCGGCATCGTCCAGCCCTTCGATGATGCGGGTATCGGGCTTCGCCTCCGCCAGAGGCTCCAGCCGCGCGTGTTTTCCAGCCGATTCGACATGTTCGCGAATGGAATCCCGCAGGCCGCGCACGATGGCAGGCAGCGTTCGAAATCGTTGGGCCAGCGATGTCCAGGAAGCGTCCTCGACATCCAGTACCACGCCTGCCGCACCGCCCGCATACCAGGCGGCCGCCGTATGCAGACCGATGCCGCCCGCTCCCCACAACGGGACAGGAGAAGCCAACGGCGTCTTCGATACCGCGCCATCGAAGCCCAACTCGCCAGCCATGGCAGCCTGTTCCGGCGTGGAAACTTCCAGCAGAACGCGACGAGGTTGCGCGCGCGCCAGCTTCAGCAGTTCCTTAGTCCGCTTGCGCCCGGCCGCTGCAACGATCACGCATTCGGTTTCGGATGCGAGCGACGGCCGATCGGAATCCAGTCTGACGCCGAACACGCCACGGCCATGCTGCCGTAGACGTTCCGGCGCGTTCAAAACGAGGAATTCAAATTGTTCCGGCATTCTCTCCGTTCCCTGCCAGGCTGCCTGTGACGGGATTATTGCAGAATCTGTATCGCGGCTTCGCCGTGGAAGGGGGCTGCGTCGCCCAGTTTTCAGTATAGGGACCGAACACCCTTCGGCACCAGTATCTAAAGATTATACCGGTTATGCACAGCCGAGGTAAGGTTCAGCACCAAGCCAAAAGTACTAAATCAGTCGCCGATCGAAGGTGAATCGCCGTGCATGCACCAGGCGCAGGCGTTTCGCGTCGGGATGTTCCGGATTCAGCACAAGATTACGCTCTTCAGGAAGGATCGCGGAGGGTACGGCCAAAAGGCAGGAAGGTCCTTGCCGCCGCCAGCGGCTGCCGATTTGACGCGTGGCTTCTTCATCCGCGCTCCAATTCGCCGGAAGAGGGGCAAACTCTCCGACCTTGGTTTCCAGGACCGGCGCGGAAAATTCCAGCCGGGCGAGCTGGAGATCGTCGGGTAGCAAATCGGGATCGGTATGCGCCAAGCGCTCCAGCACTACGACCGCAGGGGATTGTCCGATGTAAACCACGCGTTCCCCCAATGTGTGCCAGCGTCCATTGGCAAACATGCCGCCGACGCCATCCAGGCCGGGTCCGTGCGGGGCTCGGTACAGCTTCCATAACGACGGCATCAATACACAAACCCATACTGAATCTGGCGCAGTTCGCGCTCCACCTGTTGTGTGCCGGCGTCGGTATCGAGCAGCTTGAGAGGCGCCTCGTTGGCGAGCGCCCGGCTCGGCCGTTTGAGCCATTGCGAGGCCTTTTCGCCATCGCCGAACACCTCGACAGCCAGTGTGTAAATGCGATCCATCCGGGAGAGACGATCCGAAGCGGCCGGGCTGAGCCGGTCCGCGTGTGCGTGCTTGCGCTGCAGGGTCCGCTGGGATACGCCCAGTATCCGCAACAGCGCCGCGCGGTCCACCGACAGCAGTTGCGTCATTTGATTCAGCTTCCCGGCTGGGAGGCCTTTGCGGGCCGCGCCGATGGCCAGGGTGGTGGCGGTCGGAGGGGCTGAGGCTGTACGCGCCATTTGTCCAATATTATCCGCCATTTGTCGCGCGACGCAAGGTGCGGGGGAATCAGTGCGGGGGAATCAGACGCTCTCCACCACCCGTCCATCCCGCACCAACACGAACGGTATGCCGCAACGCGCGGCGAGGAGCCGGTCGCGCTCGCCGTCGCCGATCAGGAGCGAAGCGGCCAGATCGATGTCCCACTTCCGTTGCGCGTCGATCACCATGCCGGGCAGCGGCTTGCGGCAGTTGCAGGCGCCTTCCGCGTGCGGGCAATAGAAGATATCGTCTAGGACGGCGCCTTGTGCGGCCAATTCGGAGCGCATTCTTTCGTGCAATGCCAGCAGATCGGCCTCAGAATGCCTGCCCAACGCGATGCCTCGTTGATTGGTGATCACGATCGCCAGAAAGCCGGCGGTTTTGAACAGGCGGATCCAGGAAACCACTTCCGGCAGCAGATGGAACTCTTCCCAGCGCTGGATATATTCGCCGGCGGGCGGGGCGGCGTTGATGACCCCATCACGGTCCAGGAAGAGGCAGCGCCGCATTATTTGGCCGCTGCTGCGAGGTGCGCGACGAACTTCTGGTGCTCATCCGAAGCGAGTCCCGCGTTCAGTGCCGCCAGCATCTTGGCGCCGTCGTCGGCCCAGAAAGCCGCGACGTCGAGCCATAATCCTGGAAAAACCTCCGACCGCAGAATACCATCACGAGGGGCCTCCTGCTGCATGTAAACACCGTCCACAAGCGCCCGCCAGACGATTCGTTTCCGGAAAGTTTCGATGGTAATGTACTCCCTTGCCCCGGCCCTCTGATAGAGCTTCCGCTTGGGTCCGAAGTCGACCTCGGTGGATGTCAGGCAGATCTCGACCGCCAACTCCGGCGCACCGACCGTGTACAACTTCCCGTCGCTCGATTGTCCTCCGTGCGCGGGCAGGATCCGCAGATAGGCGTCGGGTTGCGGAGCGCTATCCAGCATCAGCCAGGTGCTGTTATTCCCGGCGCTGCATCCCGGCGTCGCCTGCGCATAGTAGGCGAGCCACAAGTGCGTCAGAGTATCGCGGCTTCCGTGTTCGTAACTAACTGGTGAGGACACGTGTACAACTCCATTGATGAGTTCCGCGTTCTTCAGGTCAGGCAGTTCTTCCCAGCGGCGCAGGAATTCGTCGACGGTCATCTGCTCGCCTGTCACCAATTCCGTCGCTGGGGCCGCAAGAGAGGGCATGCCAGCATTCCTCCTTTCTCTGAGTGTAGCCTACCAAATAGCCTGTAAACCCTTGTAGCTGCGAAACTGGCTGTCGCCACCGATCAACGGCACGTTTTCAACCAGTGCGGTGGAAATGATCATGCGGTCGAAAGGGTCCCTGTGGTGCAAGGGGAGAGAAAACAGTCGATAGGCATGTTGCGGCTCGAACGCGATCACGGTCACGCCAAGATCTTCCACTGCCTGATACACAAGCGCTTCCGGCATGTCGATTTTGTGGCGCGCGTGCTTCAAGGCGATCTCCAGGATGGAGGTGGCGCTCAGGAGCAGTTCGTTATCCGGACCGGCGAGAAGGGACTGCACTTTCTTGGAAAACTGCGCCCCGGTGGCCGCCATGACAAGGACCTGCGTGTCGAGAAGAACCCGCACAGCCTAATAGTGCCCTTCAATGAATTCATCCGCTTCGGCGGCGGTCAGCGGCGCGGCCCAATTCGGATCGACGATCTTGACCTTGCCCTTGAGCGTGCCGAACTTCCGCACGGGTTTCAGGGCCTGTTTCGACGGCGCCAAATCCGCAATCGGCTTGTCGTAGCGCAAAATTGTAATCGTCTTGCCGCGCTGGACAGCTTTCAGCAGTTCGGGTAAGTGAGTCCTTGCATACGAGGCGGTGACCGTCACGCCGTTATTGTACAACATTGTCGTACAATTCGGCGTTCAGGAATCAGAAGACGGGCTAAACTAAACACTCGCCATACGGTATCCGGCGCGGTTTTGGAAGATGATCTTACTGCCGTCCGGATCGAGCCCGATGGGCAGTTCGCGATAGACCTCCATGGCCTGGCGGACCGCCTTGTGATGCGCCGGATCGCAGTAGAGCAGCAGGAATCCGCCGCCGCCCGCGCCGCAGATTTTGCCGCCGGCGGCGCCCGCGCTCAGAGCCAAGTCGTACATCTCCTCGATCTCCGGATTGCTGATGCCTTCCGCCAACTGCCGCTTGAGCTGCCAGCCGTCGTTCAACACCCGGCCCACCTCCCAAAGGCGCATCCGGTCCAGGGCCTCGGCGGTGCGCAGCGCCAGCGCCTTCAGGCAGTGAAGCTGTTCGAGGTTCGCCTCGGTGCGCTGGTCCTGCAGGCTCAGAATGTTTCCCGCTTTGCGCGTGCGCCCCGTATAGAACAGCATGATGTTGCGGGACAAGCCGTGGAAGAGCTCCGGGGAGCGTCGGAACGGCTTCACATCCACGCTTTCGTCTTTGCGAAACGTGAATTGGCAGACGCCGCCATAGGCCGCGATGTATTGATCCTGCTTGCCGATGGGCTTGCCGCAAATGTCGATCTCGATCTCGCAGGCTTCGCGCGCCAGTTGTTCGGCGGTGACCAGCTTGCCCTTGTAGGCGTACAAAGCGTGCAGCAGCCCCACCGTCACGGTGCTGGAAGATCCCAGGCCGGAACCTTCCGATGGCACATCGGCCAGCGTGGTGATCTCGACGCCGTTTTCCACGCCGGTGCGCAGCAAGGCCTCGCGCACCAGCTCGTGCTTGAGATCGCGCACGTTCTCCACGGTCTCTTTCTTGGTGTAATTGACGATGATCAACTCGTCGAACCGCGGCACGACGACCACGTAGACGTATTTATCGATGGCGGAGCTGACCACCGCGCCTTCATGCTCGCGGTAGTAGCGATGGAAATCCGTACCGCCGCCGGCAAAACTGACGCGCAAGGGCGTTTGTGAAATGATCATGATTCCTCGATCGCGCGGCAGGCGGCGGCATAATCCGCCTGCGCGCGGTAGTAATTCTCCAGAGTACCTATATCCACGAAGTAGCCGCTGATGGGCAGTCCCATGGCACGGCCGACCAGCGCCGGCATCAAAGACCGGCCAATGTCCGTTGGAAGACCGGCCGGAACCTCCGTTGGCAAATACGGCCGCACCCCACGGCGAAAGGCGTAGAGGCCGGCGTTAACCAGATCGCCGGGCGGATTCTCAGGCTTCTCCCAGAATCCCGTAACCAGACCGGTGGCGTCCATCTCGACCACGCCGCAGGCGGACGGATTCGGGGACCGGAACAGGGCCATCGAAGCGATTTGATCGTGGGTGGCATGGAACGCGGTCAGCTCGGACAACGGGAAGGTGGTGAGGTTGTCGGCATATACGACCAGGAAAGATTCCGCGCCATCCACAAAATCCCAATTCGCGGCGATGGTTCCGGCGCTGCCGAGCAGCGTAGGCTCATAGGCCAAAGTGACCGGAATGCCGCGCCGCGCCGCGACAAACTCCTCGACGCGTTCGGCTAAGTGGTGGGTGTTAACGAGTACGGCTTCCACGCCCGCGCGTTCGCAGTCGCGCAGCCACAGTTCCAGCAGCGGCACGCCATTAATCGGTACCAGGCACTTGGGGGTTGCGGAGGTGATGGGGCGCAAGCGGGTCCCGAGTCCCGCGGCCAGAATGACGGCTTTCATGATGGGGCAAGATCAATATTAGCAGGGGGTGGGTTCCGTCTCTCGAGGTCCGGTGACGGTCGCGTTGATCGCGAGGTTTACCGAGCCGCGACCGGGCGCGCCTCCGTAATTCGTCGCCCGCGGCGCGATGTTACACTCGTCTATTCCCGATCCATGGCGAGATTCCTCTTCACCTGCTGGTCCTTCCCCGGCCACGTTTTTCAGCCCATGGCGATCGCGCACGTCCTCCGCGAACGCGGACATGCCTGTGCCTTCTACTCCGGACCCCGGGCCGCGCGCGTGGTGGAAGGAGAGAATTTCCCCTTCTTCCCATCCGACAAGCAGGAAGAAGACGCCATGTACGATTTCATGTTCGCCCCCGCGCAAACCCGCGCGGTGAACTGGCGAACCATGCTGAAATTCAGCAGCACCATACAAAGATGGCTGCTGGGCAGCATCCCGCAGCAGGTCCGCGATCTGGAGCGCATCACCGCCGAATGGCGGCCCGACGTGATAGTGACCGAGCAGAATATGTGGGCGCCCATGCTGGTGCTGCGCGAGAAGAACCGCATCCCGGTGGCCGTGCTCGGGTACATTTCCTGCATGGTCCCCGGCCCGGACGCGCCGCCTTTCGGCATGGGCCTGCCGGGTCCCCGGAACTGGTACACCCGGCTGCTCTCGAAATCCGTGTGGATCGGCACGGCGCCGTTCCGGGCCGGTTTCCGGAGGGCGGCCAATGAGACCCGGCGCAGCTACGGTTTGCCGCCCCTGCGGACCTCCGTGCTCGAATTTACCGGTACCATGCCCCTTTATCTGGTAATGGGGACATCCGAGTTCGATTATGAGCGGAAAGACTTACCACCTGCGGTGCATTACGTGGGGGCCTGTCTCTGGGACAAACTGCGCCACGAAAAGCCTTCGGACTGGCTGGAGCAGTTGCCCAAGGGTCAGCCCTGGGTGCATGCCAGCGAGGGTACCGTTCATGTGGTGACCCCGTTCGTTCTCTCGGCCGCGGCGCAGGGGCTGGCGAACCTGCCCATGCAAGTGATCCTGACAACGGGTGGGAATCGAGAGCCTTCCGAGCTGGATTTAGGTCCGATCGCTCCGAATGTGCACGTAGTGCGTTGGGTGTCTCACACGGAACTGCTTCCACACCTTGATGTTATGATCACCACGGGCGGCTCGGCCACGGTGCAAACCACCCTACGCGCCGGCGTGCCGCTGATTGTGGTCCCCACCGATTGGGATAAGCCGGACATCGCCCGCCGGGTGGTCGAGACGGGCGCCGGCATCAGTCTGGCGCCTGGGCAGTGCACGCCGAAACGGCTGCGCGCGGCGGTGGAGCAGGTGCTCGGTACGCCCTCATTCCGCCAGAACGCCCAGCGCATGGCCGCCGCTTTCGCCCGGTATAGGGGGCCGGAGGCCGCCGCGGACCTGTTGCAAGACTTGGCAGGGGGCCGGATTCGGGCCTAGTTTGCGATTATTTACTAGTACCCCCTCTCCATGGTTCTGTGGACACTCCGAAACGTGAAATGGTAAGGTTAAACGGTTTAGTGATTTCGAGTTGGGTAACTTTGCTTCAAGCGATACCGGTGCGATTTCGGCGCCGGCCTAAGAGAGGATTCCATGTCACGATCTGTAGCATTCCGCGGTTTTCGGTCCATTGTGCCGGCTATAGCCCTGGTGGTTGGATTGGCTGCGCACGCCCCGCTGGCGCACGCCACGCCGCCGCCCGCGCCGCAGCTCACGATCGACACTACCTATCCCAATCTGTTCTACGGCGCAATCCCGACCAAGGGTTACGATTTGCCGGTTGTGGTGTTCGTGCACGGCCTCGGCGGCAGCTACGTCGACTGGATCGAATCCGCAAACTGCCCTACCAACCCGGCGCCGATCGGCAACTGCAAGTCTTCCCCCACGTCGCCCGGCACGGGCTCCAAGAACGACATGTATGACTACGCTTACCAGGCGGGTTTTAGGACGGCCTTCATGAGCATGAATGCCGACAATTCGACCAATAGCTCGAGCATTCAAACGAACGCGGCGATGTTGCAAACTTTGTTTCCAGCCATCCTGGCCCACTTTGGCGTGACCAAAGTCTATTTCGTCTGCCACTCCAAGGGCGGTCTGGATCTGGAAGACGCCATCGCCAATCCGCAGTGGATCGGCATGGCGATCGCCATAATTCAGCTCGGGACGCCGAACCAGGGAGATGCGCTGGCCGATTGGTGCTTCAGTTCCGCCGGCACCGCGGTCTGTAGTTTGGCGGGTCTGCTCACTCCCGGCGTGCAGTCGCTCGAAATCGCCAACGTCCTGCAATTGCGCACCGAGTGGGATCCCCTTTTCCAGAATTCCCTGATTCCCTTTTATACCTTATCCGGCAACACTTATGAGTGCCAGAAGGGCACCACGGAGTGCCCGACCATAATAACCGGACCCATCCTGCAGCAGATCACCACCCCTCCGGGCGGCAACCCGACGGGAACGTGTGATGGGCCGACAAATAACGCGCCCACAAATGCCCCGTGCAATGACGGATTAGTAACTCACCCGGAATCGCTATTGCCCACCGCTTATGCCATGGAACTCGGGATCATTCCTGTCAATCACTATCTGTTGCGCATGGGCGATTACTCGTTTACCTATATCAACGGAGTCGTCCAAGAGCTATCACACCAGCAGCCTGGCATGACCCGGGTAGGGACGGGCGGCTTTGGCGACCAGCACAATAGCTGGTCCTGGTCGATGGCATGGTTCACTCCGCCAGGCAGCGCGAATGGCATGCTCTACGTGGGGGTTGGCCGGGAGCCCGGTTGCGTGACCGGCGCCACCACCGCCATACAGCTCGGGATATCCAGCGAGTATCCGCCAACCATTGGCGATTGCCCGCCGGACTACCACGATCTGCCGTTGCAGGCCGAGATCTGGCAATACAATCCGGCGACCAATATCTGGACATTGGTCTTCCAATCTCCAAATTCCCTGAGCACGGTGGAATTCTCGGGGAACGCCGTATCGACAGCCAGGGACATTGGCTTCCGGGGCCTTACCATCGTCA